>PPYF01385613.1_pt1 | contig 16596 bp, 11 predicted proteins | sample 1559871 | NCBI WGS metagenome assembly PPYF01 (sample SAMN08240021, study PRJNA423297) | Human gut metagenome, whole genome shotgun sequencing project.
TATAGCCCACTATAACTACACGCTCCGCTTCCGTAGTTGTGGGCTCTCCCGAGGGGATTAAGGCTTTGCCCTAATAACCTACTTATGGTGCAACCCTAAGAACCCGGCAAGGACTTTCAGTCCTGTGCAACCCGACCAAAGAGTGACCCTCTCTTTGGAAACTCCGCTCAGGGATGCTCCCTGATAACCCTAATCCAATTATAGTATTATTCATATTAAAATCATAGAAGAATGGCACAGACATCAGACCATATAAAACCTTGCAACATAGGCAGCAGCGAGGCGCACAACAGGCGCACTCCCGAATATCTCAAACATATAGGCAAAGAGAAATTCTACATCAGGACAGACCTCACGCCACAGAACTCTTCATGGGTATCATCGTTCATGGAGGGCAAGGACTTGACCACTTATTACAATGACATAGCCCGGATGGTGAAGGAGAAAACGGGACGGGCGATGCAGACAAGAGAGCGGACAGTCACCAGCAAAAAGACCGGCAAGACAAAAGTCATCAGTGGCAGTTCTCCACTCCGTGAAAGCGTGGTGGTGTGCAAACCTGACACGACCATTGACCAACTTCGGAGGTATTGCGACCGTTGTCATGAACGCTGGGGCATTACCGCCCTTCAGATCTTCATCCATCTGGACGAGGGACATTACGGTGTGTCGGGTGACAACTCCACTTGGAAGCCGAACTGCCACGCACATATCGTGTGGGACTGGATGAATCATGAGACGGGCAAGTCGTGCAAACTTGGCAAGGAGGACATGAGCCTGATGCAGGACATGGTGGCGGAAAGTCTGGACATGGAACGTGGCACACGGAAGGAGGAAACGGGCAAGGTTCATCTGGAACGCACGGACTTCATCATCGCCAAGCAGAAGCATGAAGTGGAGGAAGCCACCAACAAGAAAAAGCACCTTGATCATGAAAACCAAGTCCGCGAGAAAATAGGTAAAGACTTGGATGAAGAGATTGCACGGAAGCAGGACAAGGCAAACCGCGAGAATGGCAATGCCATTATTTCCGGTGCTGCAAGACTGTTCGGGAAAGGCAAATATGCAGATTTGGAAAAAGAGAATGATGCCTTGAAAAAGCAGTTGACCGTTCTGATGGGCAAAACGAATGCAACGGAAATGGAACATCGTTCTCTGTTAGGTAAATCAATTGAAAGGCAGAAAGAACTTGAAACCGTAATCAACAAGAAACAGTCTGAAATCAATAATCTTCGTATGGTAATAGAAGAGAAAAACAACCTGATTGTTCGTCTTGACAGATTGGCTTATCCACAGCGTTACCGTCTCTCTTCGGGAGCTGAACTTGACAGAATATTCGTGCCGAACTACCATAATCCGTCTTTGCATATCTGGACGAAAGTCGGGGACGAGTTTTTTGATGATACAAAATACAGTATATCACATGATATTGCCCAACGGCATTTCCGTGGAGAACTGACAGACGAGGAATTTGTCAATGCCGTCTTTGAGCCGCATGAACAAGTGAATGAGGCGCAAATGCAATTGCTTAGTGCAGCTTTCATGCTGGCAAGTGGCGGACCTGCACAATCTCATGTGGGGACAGGCAGCGGTGGCTCACAGTCGGATTTGCCATGGGGTAAGAAGAAAATAAAAAGATAATCATAGTGATAAAAGTGATTTCGGATAATATATATACGAGGTGTCTTCTTGGAGATAGAAAAAGCGCAATTTTGTAATTTTCATTATACAAAAATCTAGAATACGATAATTCTCTGGTTAAATAGTGTGAATTTTACATTTCTACAGACTTTTATTTGCAGTTATTTTCATTTATATGGAAAATTCTTCGTACCTTTGCGCTCGGACTATATTGCCTTAAATCCATTTTGTCGCAGTCAGACGAGTTCTTTCATGACATCAGGTAAGGCAGCCTACGCCGTGCTAAGTATGGCGGAGTCACAAAATGACAAAGCTGTACGAAGCGGGCATTGGGTGGGAAAAGTAGTCCAAACATAATGAAGGCGTTTACTCGACGCTGTGTTTGAGACTTCCTGTAATCTAGCAAGTCACAGAATCATAGTCTTGAACTAAGCAACGGTAGATGTCCCGGGTGTGATTATATCACTCCTGCGGAGACCTTGTAAGCACGGATTGCACCTTCTCGGGCGCAATGGAATTGTTTATGTAGGTCTCTTAATGGTAGCGATTATTCATATCGGCGTGGGCTCTGACGTTGTCTGTTCATCTATGATAGGCAATTGCTAGAGCCTCAGGAAGTGGGACGGATAACAGGACGATCTCACGCTTCTTTTATGTCCATAACTGAGTTCTGTCTAGAATGAAGTTAGGTCATCGATATGAATGTAATTGAGCATACATCTGGTGATATAAACACCCCTGGAGGCGGTGAAAGACCTCCCTGCACCGGGCTTACCCCCGATGCCCTTCCCGAAGTTCAAAAGCCAGTTTTGGCAGAGAATTCACAAACAGGGGTGTCCACCAAAAATGCTCTGTCAGGAACCGACGACAAACCGAGTGGAGAGAAAAAGCTTGCTTTGGCTCTCCCGAGGTGCGAAGGAGGAAGAGCCAACGGCTCAACTACCCCTAAAACTGTCAAGAGAAAGCCTAAAGAAGTTCCCCATTGGTATGCTCTCCGTGTCACATACGGACGCGAAAAGAAGGCATACGATTACTTGGTTGGGAAGCATGTAGAGGCATATTATCCAATAATAAAGACCGTCAAGGAAGTTGACGACAAAAGAAAGACCGTTGAGGAATCCCGTCTTCCCAATATTTTCTTTGCACGCGGAACAGAAGAAGAGATAAAGTCATTCGTTTACGATAACGTAAACCTCCCCCACCTCCGTTTCTACTATCGTCATTTCCACGAAGGAACACGAGTTGTAAAAGAGCCACTCATCGTACCAAATTATCAGATAGAGGGTCTTAAGATTATATGTGCTTCAGAGGCTGAGGATGTTATCATAGTACCACCTGAAATTCAGAAATTTCAGGCTGGGCAGACTGTGCGCGTCATCGATGGTATATTTACAGGAGTTATTGGTAAAGTTGCCCGTTATCATGGGCAGCAAAGAGTGGCAATTATCATTGATGGCTTGTTGACCATAGCTTCCGCTTACGTTCCGAGTGCGTTTTTAGAAGAAATTATTTGAAGACAATTATAAATCTATAAATTCAACTTGGCTTATATTTAAAGTATAAATCAAAGTGTTCATAATGCTATAAAATCAATCATACTTTTTATACTGGGCAAAATTGAGAGATATTATAGATTTGGCCACTCTATATTAGGGATATTTACTGAATATCCCTATATTAAAACAGAATGAAGTATGAATATTGAAGCGTCATATATTATAGCCCCATTATTGGGAGGTGCTATTGGTTACATCACCAATGACATAGCCATAAGAATGCTATTTCGTCCACATAAGGCGAAATACATCATAGGAGTGCATGCCCCCTTTACGCCTGGTATTATCCCAAAAGAAAAAGGACGCATAGCAGACGCTATTGGTGGAGTGATCAGTGAAAATCTCATGAACAAAGATGTTCTTGAACGCTATCTCCTATCTGAGGATATGGTTGGCAAGGTACGTCTTGCGGTTGAAGAGTTCATTGAAACTCAAAAACACAATCAAGAGACTGTAAAAGAATTCCTTGGTCATTATTTGTCAGATGACGAAATTGCTACTATATCACAGAATGTAAATGAGAGCATCACAAAACAGACATACACGAAGCTTTCAGATACATCTGTCGGTGAAAAGGTGGATCATATCGCTATTGACCATGTTGCAGAAAAATTAAATATTGATGGAGCGCAAGAACTTCTTGCTGGACTTGGAGGTGCCATGAGAGGTTTAGGAGGTATGGCTGCAGGACTCTTTGGAGGTAATATAGTAGCAAAGTTCTTAGGTATGCTTCGCGAGCCTGCCGAGCATTTTCTTGCCAACAATATCAACACTTTGTTGAAGAATAATGGTAAAGAGATTGTTTCGAACATGATAGATGGTGAAGTAGAAGGATTCTTGAACAAACCCGTATGCAACATACTTGAAGGTCATGGTGACCAATTAGAACAGGCAGTCGATATGGTTGAAACCATCTATCGTACCATCATCAACGATCATCTGCCCAAAATACTCGAATCTATCGACATTAGTAAGATTGTTCGAGAACGCATCAACGAAATGGATGTCAAGGAAACCGAGAAACTCATATTTCAGGTGATGGATAAGGAACTGAAAGCCATCGTGTGGTTGGGAGCCTTGCTTGGTCTGATTATGGGAAGCCTGAACACCCTTTTTCAAGTCCTCCAATAAAGTATGTGCAGATTCTTGGACATAGTGCTTACCGCCTACATTCCCAGTGATTTTATGGAAAAAATTGAAGATGACTTGATAGAACAGGGATAGTTGCCCACTCCTCTACAGTGTTGACGGAATAAAATAAATACGAAAAAGACAGCATTATGATACACAACAAGCAGATACTCACAGGTCTCGACCATAGTCAGTACGAGCATCCGTTGGACAGAGCCGCCTTGGAGAAGCTGGAAAGCATCCCGTTCCTCACCACGGCGTGCAGATGGGTGACTTCCAACTTCATCGAGCGAGTATATAACATTCAATATACGGGCAGTAACCTGAAGGTCACGAAGGACAACTATCCCAAGATATACGAGTATCTTGTGGAAGCCTGTCGCATTCTCGACCTGCAGCAAGTACCCGAACTGTACATCACTTGGGGCTATGACATCAATGCCTGTACCATTGGAGCAGAGAATCCAATCATCGTTCTCAACTCCGGTTTGATAGACCTTTGTGACGATGACGAGATACTCTTCATCATAGGCCACGAGGTCGGGCACATTAAGTCCCAGCACATGTTGTATCACCTTATGGCACAAGTAATCAATTGGGGAATTGACACTATTCCCGGTGGCAGTTTGGTTGCCAGCGGTTTGCAGTTTGCCCTCTACTATTGGAGCCGAATGTCAGAGTTCACAGCCGACCGTGCCGGCCTGATGTGCTGTCAGGACACCGATGCCATGACGCGAGCCTTCATCAAGATGGCAGGTCTTCCCATCAAGGAGTTTAACAACATCCGTCCAGAGACCTTTATCCAGCAGGCACGCGACTTCAAGATGCTCGATTATGAGGGAATGAACAAGGTGGTCAAGTTTCTCTCCATTGCCGACGAGACCCATCCCTGGACAGTGATGCGCTCTGCCGAGCTGTTGAAGTGGATTGACAGCGGAGAATATGGACGTTTCGTAACACGCCGTTATCTCAGATAGCCCATGAGAAAGAGATTGCACAATATCGACTTCGCTTCTGTCATGCATCCCGATGACAAGAAGAAGGTGGAATGGCTAAACAGTCTGAAGGTGCCCTACCTGTCAAAGTGGGACTTCATACGTGAGATAGCCAAGCATCCGCTTGACCATGACTTGAAGACGTGGTACGAGATATTCAAGGCAGATGTGGAGTACTATACCTTCAAGGATTTCCTCGCTGCCACCACCAGTAAGTACCAGGAGGCATACAACGAGGTGGAGAACCAGGGTGAAGGTATCAATATCACTGCCGAGAGCCTGCCGCAGATGTATGCACAGCTCACCGAAGCCTGTGCCATACTTGGCATCGAGGACATTCCTGCCTACTCCACCGATTGGTATTACGGACCTTACCATTTCTCCAATGGCGAGAAGCACCGTCGTATCGTCATGATGTCGGGCAGTGCCGACCTTTTCACCGAGGGCGAGATGATGTTCACCCTTGGACATGAACTGGGCCATTTTGCTGCGGGTCACAAACCGTACCACATGCTCATCATGTCGTTCTACCTGCCTTTCATGTCCGACCCGACTTTCAAGGCATGGGCTTCGCTTGTCAAACTCCCTCTGTTTGAATGGTATCGCAAGTCCGACTATACTGCCGACCGCATTGGCCTGCTCTGCTGTCAGGACATAAACGTGGCACTCAGCACCATGATCAAGAAAGCCGGACTTCCGAGGACGTATTACGACCAGATAAACATCGACGGCTTCATCCAGCAAGCGCGGGACTTCAATGAGAACTACACTGGCACACTCAATGTCATTGTAAAGAACCTCACAATCCGTTCCGCCGAGTTCCCTTGGTTGGTTGACCGTGCCGCCAAACTCCTCGAATGGTACGAGCATGGAAATTATAATCAGATAGTAAACAGTTAAAATATAGCATTGTATGAATACACAGACCATTGCACTTCCTGCAAACGATAATATCCTTGCCATTCTCAACTTCAACAAGATTGCGAATGACCTGAAGAGAGAAGCCGTCAAGGCTATGGGCATGGCAGCCTGTCAAGCCCGCTGCCTCAGTTGCGGACATTGCTCTGCTCAACGATGCGGTAACAGATAAGCAAAGATGAACATCACGACGCTCTATAATAACAGCTATTCTTATCTACGGCAGACCAACGAAATCGTTCAGGGTGTCGTAGATGACAGCCGTTATGCCTGGACGTTTACGCCTCCAAGCGAATTTTCTTCGATGCCGGAGGTTTATATGTTCATCATTGCCATTACAGAGCAGTGCAATCTCCGCTGCTCCTATTGCTGTTACTCAGGCGAGTATGAGGGCAACCACAGCCACAACAGCCGGACTCTCTGTGTGGGCGACATTCAAGCCATCTACGACTTCATCGCCAAGACGGCAAAGACAAAGCCCATACGCATTTCGTTCTATGGAGGCGAGCCTCTCGTCAACTATCCTCTCGTTCAGTATGCCATACAGTTAGGACAACAACGATGGGAGGACGATGTGACCTTTTCCGTTTCCACCAATGGGACGCTGTTAACAGAAGAACGCATTGATTGGTTGGTAAACAATGGTGTGGAGCTTGCAATCTCCATAGACGGTACACAGCCATTCCATGATGCACACAGAGTGGATGCCAAAGGTAATGGTTCATACACCAAAGTGCGGAATGCTTTGGCGTATCTGCACAATAACCCATTCAATCAATACCCCAAAGTCGTATTGATGATGACGTTGCCGTCAGTCTCTACGTTAATACCCATTGCTGAAGCATGGCATGAAGACGAGGCGTTGCAGCATTATACGCCAACCCACATCAGCGGACTGACCCCAAACTTCTTGCAAGGTGTGGCAAAAGAAGATTGGGAAACGTTGAAGCACAATACATCCAGCTCCTCGATGCTTATGAGCAGCACCCTGAATGGTCGGTGCTTCAAATATTCTTTGATGAGATTGTCTCTTATTGGAAGAACAGACCAGTGTTTGAAGTCTCGGGAAGCACACCACTCTCCACTTGTATGCCCGTCAATACCAAACTCTACATCGATGCCAATCTCCAGTTGGCAGTATGCGAGAAGTTCAACGACCGCTTCCGCATTGGTAGCATCAACGGTGGCATTGACTGGCAGAAAGCCAACGAGATGACCAAGGAATATTTCCACAAGCGTGAGAACCGATGCACCTATTGCCCGGCAGTCAGAATGTGCAATATGTGCTTGACCTCTATCTCTTACACAGATGACCAATGGGACACCCTCTGCCACAATGAAAGGCTCTACCATCAGTTGCACATGTTCCTTTTCTGCGAAATGGCAGAACGTGGTATGCTCACAAAGCCATCCGTTCCCACATTGCAGTCTGATTATTGCACGCTGAATGAGATAGGAGAAAACGACATCGCTGCGATGAGAACCATATTCTCTGATGCAGACACTCAACGATACCTGCCCGATCTCTGTGACATTGCCCAAACAAACGAAGGCATCAAACAGATTCTGAAATCCTTCCGCACTTATCTGTCAAAGAACGAAGGCATCCTTTGGGGAATCAGGAAGCACGACACCCTTATCGGTTTTGTTGCCACAATGGACTTGTCAACCAATCCTACCATCTTCTTCGCCATGCATCCGAAGTACAGAAATCAAGGTTATATGCAAGAAAGCGTGAGGTTGGCCACTCAATATATATGTGACACAAAGCTCACCAACGAACTTCATACCGAGGTGGATGTGAACAACATCGCTTCTCGAAAGGTCTTGGAACGTTGTGGGTATAGCACTTATGATGTAGTTAATAATAATTCGGAAACCTACATGTACCAAATAGGGGTAACAGATGAGTGTGCCATATCATATTTTGAAGGTAAAACTAATAAAAATAGGTGAATAATGAAAATTAAAATATCATACATAGATGCGAACTTTTACTCAAAGCAATTTGAGAAAAAAGGGATATTTGTGCTATTTCAAAAGCCAAAGGGTGTAACTGAGAAAGAATGTGAATCTGTGTCTTCTGAATTACTGAAATTGTTTTTGAAACATGGAATAAACATTTCCAGCTCTAATTTGGCGAGTAAAATAACCAATTCTAATTTGGAGGAATCTATAAAAAAAACACTATATGTTAGAATAGACAAAGAAGGCGATTTTATATCTCAAAACTTACATCCAACATATGGGGAGAAATATATTGAACTCGCTAATAACAATAAAATAATAGCTAAAATATCTTTTGGTAGAAAACAAAATATCCTCAATTATATATGTTTGTTTGCTATTGTAATAGTATGCGTATTTTGTGCTAAGAGCTTTTTTGAGAACAAACGCATCATGAATAATGATAAGTTACATTTACAAGACAAAAAACTCATAGATAGTTTACGCGTATTATACGATAATGCTATTGATTCGAGTAATTCCTATGCAAAATTTATTCCAAACCAGGAATCAATGAGGATTTTTAATACATTAGACTCGCTATCTAATAGTATTACCTCTGCATATAATAATAGTCTTGAAGAAGGTAATTACGCAACTATAGCTATTAAATCGGATAGCATTGCTATTGCAATTTCTTCCATGATATATGACGCAAAAAGTGAAGAAGCATCTTATATAGAAAAAGAAAGATTATCTAGAAACCAAAAAGCATATAAACAAAATATCGAAGAGATTGAAAGGGTGAAAAGTTATTTTTCATCGGTAATGTCAAAAAACAAAATAATCGCTGAATATATCAATCAAAAACAAGCGGATGATATACAAAATGACCTCAATTCATTAAGAGAAAAGATTGATAACAATATCAGATTATCAAATACCTCTGGAGATTATATATATGTAGATACCTCTGAGTTTGAATTTAAAAGCAGAATAGACGCATTGATAAAAGAAGCAGAAAAGAAATATACTGAAAATTCAAAAAAGAAAAATAAAGGGACGAAAAAGACAGCAGGGAAAAAGGTTGGATATAAAAATTCATCAAATACGCAAAAAAACGATTCAAGGTATTTAAATTACGTATCATTAGGTAATTCTGAATATAAAAAATATTATAGTACCCACAACGAAAGATATGCAAGAGAAGCAATCAGACATTACCAAGATGCGCTAAAATTAAAGTTTGATAAACAAGTTTCAGACAGATTAGAGAAGTTAAAAATAGCAATAAGATGAAAACAATATCTATTATTATAATATCTATGATATTATATGGTCCAGAAATCTTTGCTCAAAGCAATCAAGATTTCAGAGAGATGAAGGAAGAGGGAATGCGCTTATTCTCTCAAGGGAAGTATTCATCGGCATTAAAAATGTTTGATGGGGCAGAAGGTTTTGCATATACATCAAGTGAGAAATCTGAATTGGCAAAGGCGAAATCACAGTTGAGAGATACTGTTCGTATTGTTTATAACACATCCATCAATATAGCGAAATCGGCAAAAAACGCTATAGAGTATCGTCGCGCTTTGCAGTCATTTAAGCGTCTTATTCCTAATGATGATTTATACGTTCCATCATTATTCAGTTGGATGGGGTATTGCTACGAGGGACTATCTGAACCTGTTGCAGCTATAGAATATTATGAAAAAGGACTAATACATGAGGAGTCTTATTGCGCATATAAATTAGCAAAAATGCTTCCTAAGTATAGTCACGTGTCAGAAGATTCTATAATCGTCCTGTTAAAAATTGGTGCAAAGGCTGAAAAGTCTGCCTATGATGATCTTGGGGACAAATATATAAAAAAGGACTATAACACAGCATTTGATTATTACCGTAAATCAGGTTCAAAATACGGGAAATATCAAATGGCTAGTTTATTATTAACAAAGAATGTCAGTGCCACGGAAAATCCGATAGAATTACTAAAAGAGTTGTCAAATGCAAATTATGGTGACGCTCAATTCTATTTGGGACTTTTGTATTTCCATGGAAATAGTAGGCTAAAGAAGGATCAAGCAATGGGGCTTGATCTGATTAAACAATCAGCAAATAATGGATGCAAAGATGCTTCTGACTGGTTAAAGAAACGTAATAGAGAATTATATTATTGAGCAGTATGAAAAAATTAATTATTATTTCTTTGCTTAGCCTTTATTTTATAGGAGGTTATGCACAAAGTCTTGATGAGCTAAAAGGCAAATCGAAAATTACAGAAATCGAAAAACGTAATAAAGAATACCGCAAAGCCTCAACATCAATAAGGCAATCTTCCGGGGGATGGGATGTTGATGATGATACTTGGGGTATTAGTTATTGTTATTCCTCTGCATTTCCTGCAGCTGTGTCTGTATGTTATACAAGCAGCTATTTCTACATAGGAGGAGAACTGGGCATAAATTTTGAAAAAAAGAAATATACTCTTAAGGAATCTGAAAATTTGTTGAAGGTGGGTGACCCAAAATGTTATATTTCTGTTAATCCTGGTGTTTATGTCAAATACCTTTCGCTATCTTGTGGTATAGGTGTGATAGTTGATTCAAGAGAAGAAACCAATAGTTTTTCAACCTCAGATGAAAACGAATCAGGCAGCACAGGGATTACTGTGTCAGGTAGTACTTTTACTAGTACAACAGGCGGTAGCTTGTTCATAAAACCTAATTTAACAGGGTATATACCATTAAATGACGAGTTTTCATTAACTCTCAATGTTGGATGTAACATATGCCCCAAGTTTAAGGACTTAAATGGTATTTCATTTGGTGCAGGACTTCAGATAACAATTGATTAAAAAAATATAGTACAATGGAACTTAAAAGACCGGAAGACTGGATAAATGCAAAACTTGAAACATGTACAATCCAGAATGTAGTAAAAGCAAATGCAAATGAGATTAAAACTCGAAGAATTGGCAAGGCCAAGGAATTGGAGGCAACCTCAGTTAGAATTGCGCAAGAAAAAGAAACTCTTAGTCATCTTCTTGATAATGCAAAAAATGTTTTGTCAAGAATAAACGTTAGTGAACAAAACAAGGTTGCTTTATCACTTTTGATGTCGAAGTTGGTAGAATCATATAGTAAATATGAACATTCTACAAAGACATTGGCAAAAAGATTCCAAAATGCAAAAATTAGAGTAATTGCATTCGGGTCAAAATCGCAAGGGAAGAGTAGCTTTATTAAAAGTTTTACAAAGTTGCCTGATGAGATTGTTGCCTCAAAAAAGGCTAATAGCAATGCAGATAAAACAGGTACGACTTGCATGTTCTTTCACAAAAAAGGGGTTCCGGCAAACAATCCCCAAATCTTTGTTGTGTTTCGTAAGAGAGAAGACATTCTAAGACTAGTTAACGATAGTCTTTCTATGCTTTCTCAAACTGGTTTTAAGATAAACGGAAAAACATCTTTTTTGCAATGGTCGGAATTAAAAACTATTTTAGATAGTAAAGAGAAGAAACAGAAGATTTTCGACAATATTAAGAATCTTCAACAAGACACCCCTGTAGGTGGATTCTTTGCCCATAAAGAGACCCTAAAAAACATCTTTGATCCGCAATCAGATTATTCTGAACTAGAGGATAATGCCAATGAAGATTATTTTGATAAGGAAAAAGGAAAACCAATTTCAAAATCAGATCTGCCCATGTATAATGACATGCAACATTCTGGTTCAAAACGTTTTCCAATAGTTTCAGAGATACACATCTATGTGGATTTAGAGCGAGATGGAATGTTTGAGAACATCGAAATATGTGATACAAAAGGTATAAGTATCGAAGCAGGTGGATCATCATGGGAAGAAGAGTTATACTCGGAACTCGGTAATTGCGATGCAGCTTTTTCTATTCAGATGGACGGTAATCCCGGCGTAGGTCAAAGTGCAACCAAATTCTACGAAGATTTCAATAAAGAAATATCAAACCATAAAGACACATTACATGACATGGGACTAAAACATTATATCATTATCAATCCTGTCATGGGTGTAGAAGGTGCTAATTCAAAGGAAATAGAGGATAACGCAGAAAGAATTAAAGACTCTAACATAGCTCAATCTTTGTATATTGGTGCGTTAATAGAAAATGCAAAATATGGAGATTATACTTTGGATATGCAAAAGTTTGTTGATTTTGTTATTTATGATATGATTCAGCAAATTGTTGTAAATACAAATTTAACAGATAAAAACTTGGAAATTGCATTGGAGGACGAGAAGAAATCTGTTAATAAATTAATGGCAGATTTAAAAATCCTATTGCATAATATCAACAAGGAACTTCCAGAAAAAGTTTTAGACTGGGATGATGTTTTAGTAAATGCATTATTCAAGAAAAAAAAGGAGGTCGAGGAGGATATTATAAAACTTGCACAACAAGAAAGAATCACTCTGCCAACTTCAAAAATAAAAAGTGAGGATAATGTAACGTCTCATTCAAACAAGAACTCTACAGGATGGGGGGCAGACGAGGAAGATGACAGATATTCGGGGACTTCTTCTGTTGAAAAGAATACATCAGAAGAAGATATCTCAACAAATGAATACGTCCCAGAAGAAAAGGACATCTGTTTTGGCATTTATAAAATGCTTACCAGAGAACAGCTGCAATCAAAAGATCCTATTAATAGTCAACAAGCAGTTAGAAAAGCAATAGGGTATTTATTTGATAAGTATATTCATGAGGCTGGGAGTAAAGGTAAATTCCTTAAACAAGACATTGTTGGAACAGCAAAATATATAGGTTCCTTTATCGACCATCTATCATCATTATTGTATGATGAAGTAAATCAGAACGTGAATCATTACTTTATTGCCAACTCAGACAACAATAACTTAACTGATTTTAAAAATAAAGTCTTTGATTTATTGTGGGAAGGATTCTATTTAGACCAATTATGCGAGTTTAAGAAATTTAATGTGGAAACACTAAGGTCAATGATTAAGTATGGAGACAAGAAATCTTCTAGGCTTGAAAAGTGGCTTCAAAACTATGAAAGTACAGGAGACAACAAAGCAACTTGTATATACCCACGTACATCTTACGCAATACTAAAAGCGTATTTCGATTCTATTACAAAGCTTCCAACTGAAGACGAGTTAAGAAGCAATGTACATTCAATATTTAATGAAAAAGAACTAAAAGAAGCCGTCATAAAAGCATATGAGTACCATGATTATGTAACTCGCTTTAAGGAGCAAATCAATAATGATATAAAAAATAAGCGAAATGTTCTGACTGCGATTATAGCAGACATGGGCGGTGAACATACGTATGTTTATGAATTGCTTGATTTATATAAAATTCTTAAACCAAATGATTATGGAAAAATTCTTAGAGACTGTGGGCTTGTGTCATCTTCTGAAAAAGAAGAGTTTGACAATCAAGAGCATATTAAGTCTTTTCAGCATATAAAAGAACAGATTGACTCTTTTAAATCCTCGATTTAATTATGATAGTAAAAACATATAATGACGAAAATACTGCTATTCTATCTTTCCTGGACTCGGAAATTAAGCATTTCGGGATTCCGCTTATTGTACAGAATAGCAAGATTGCATGTTCTTGTTCAAAGCAAGAATACAATAGGGCTTTTTCTATAAACAATGTTAATGGTAAACATACCATTAACATTGTTTGGAATCTCATTACAATGACTAAACCCATAGAAGTATTTGATCTGCACATAAAGTATGATGGGAAAATACGTATAACGGAAAAAGTTCGTTTAGAATATCCTTTATCAGACATTAACTTTGATGTAAAACTTTCCAAAAGGTCAGGAATATGGGGGATACAGCCTAATACAGATCTCATAGTTTCTCCTAAATTCAATAATTCTGATGCCTGGAAATATAAAGAAAAAACAGTTAACGTTTCTTTTAAAAAAGGGGACGTTAACTATTTCTTTCCAATTGACGATAAAAATACATTCTCGTTTAATGCCAAAAAGGGGACAACAATTCCCTTAAAATTTTTCTTCAAAGATGAGCCTATAACTGAGAGGACGAGATTTAGCGTCTCTTTTTCATTGGATGGCATATCTAAACATATTGATTTCTATTTTGATCCCTATCCTATACAAACGAATTCGTATGTTATAAATATTGAGCGTTTGGTTAAGGAATTTGAGTATGGAACGTACAACAAGCCTATATTCATTGTAGAAGTAAAACAAGCAAATGATTTTGTCGTTCCTGCAAAGATAGAAAAAATAACTTTCACCAATGCTTCAGCCCCTTTTGTTTATCAAGTCCAAAATGGAAAGCATTTTATAGTTATGGATGTTTCAAACCTCAAGTGGGTAGAACGTGATACGAAGTACGAAGCTAAAATTACTCTCGATAATTCAAATGTATATCATAAGGAAGTATATATCTGTGTAAACGAAACATCTAATAGTAATGAAATTCGTTTAAAACCAGGTCAAAAGCCAGTATTAAGATTGCTTCCCAGCAATAGAGTCGAAGTGTTTCTCGAAGAGAAGAACAAGGAAATAGGACTTGAAATATCAAATGTCCTGTCATCTCCTATTACTGTTTCCAAAATCAAAACAATTGAAAATTCCTTCAACATCATTAGCAAACCTATTTACATTAGTGGTGGAGACACAAAAGTGATTCCCATTAAAGTTGAGGGACAAACTGTTGGCAATAAGCCTATCAAGTATATAGTACAAACTAAAGAGACAGGAGAAGCTCAAATTGAACTTAATCTCAGTGTGAAGCAGAAACAAGAGCAAATAATTACTCCGGAATTCTTTATTAATGAAAATTATGATTTGATATTAAAGGAAGGATTTGATCATGAAGAAAATTGTGGTACAATCCTTATTAAAACAGATAATAAGGCATTGAATCGGCTATCCTTTATTGAAGCTGATTTTAAATTGAATGATGACAATTTTAAGATAGCGTCTTCCAGTATTATTGACGACAACAACTACTGCTATGATATTGTTGTAAATGAAGGGGCATTTAGTGATATAAATAAGATGCCATGTCCTATTGAAAAGGAAGGACACACATATTATCCTTTGGCATGGGAATACCATGGACAAAAGAATAATGTCTTGGTTGAGATGAAAAAGCCTTCCTATTATATATTGTCTCTTTCAAAGGTAAACAAAATTATTTTTCCTCTTCCAGATGAGAATAGGAAGATTTTTTTATGTAACATAGAAGTTCAAGATCGGACACCTGACTGTTGTATATTAGATGAAGATCAAAATATCTCTGTGCAATCTCCTCTTTTCTTTGTTTGCAATAATGAAGAGTGTCAGAGTGTTGATTTGACAGAACACACTAAACTTGCACTGTTTATCGATATTAATAAGGTGGGACAAGTTAATAATAACACTCTTAACATCGAAAGTCCTATTTCAGTTCCAGTTGAAATCTTGCGTAAAAGCAAGAGAAAGGGAGAATATCTTAAGCACTATTTTACATTTCCAATAGAACCCATTGTTGCAAAACCAAAAGGACGGGTGTATTTCATATATGATAATGACAAAGAAAAACTTTTGTATCCAACAAGAATGCAAAATGTGGAACTTACTATTTATGAACAGTCTGAAGATGTTCTAGCTGTGAATATAGGCTCTGTTTGTTTTAGGAATAATCAAAGAATTCCATATTGTGACAAAGCCTTAAGATGTGTTATTCAAAACATTGCAGCAACTATTGATCATTTCGATATTTTACATGAGAATTCGAAACAATGTATAGGTAATCATATCGAGATTGCTAACGGAGAAAAGGATATCATGTTGCCTGTTTATTTGGACTATCAGTCATGGAAAAATTTCATGGGAAGTCCCATATGTCTTTCTGTGGAAATTAAAGAAGAATGCGATAATTCTTCTATGGAACCTATTCAGTTCCAAATATCTATAGAGGTATCGCACATATTTATAGATGACGTATATGCATTAGACCTCGGAACTACAGGCATTGTTGTTGCTAAGGAAAGGAATGGCGAACAGGAAATAGTCGAACTGGAAGATGACAAAGATGATCCAATAGAAGAAGATTCAAAGATTATATCTTCTCAGACGATGTTGATAGCAGGCCGAGGTACTGATAGTGGAAAAATCTACCTGTCTCCATCAGGACACGAATACTATGGTCGAACAGAAATAAATAGGTTTCGTTTAGTCCCTTCAAAATTCATAATTGGACAAGAACGTATACCGTATTTACAAGATTTCTATAGTGATGATGAATTGTCGAAAACAGTTGAACTATTTGAATCTGGCAATATTGTCAATCTAACAGTGACAAATAATAGTAGAGAAAATGAAGATAAAATATCTTCATTAATAGGAGCACTATACAAAGGTATCTTT
>PPYF01411528.1_pt1 | contig 16590 bp, 12 predicted proteins | sample 1559871 | NCBI WGS metagenome assembly PPYF01 (sample SAMN08240021, study PRJNA423297) | Human gut metagenome, whole genome shotgun sequencing project.
ATAGCAGTTCTCATTCTATACTCTGGTTCTTTTGGGGGTTGACTGGGCTTCAAGAAAAGTAAGAAACAAGATCCTGTTACAACTAAGAGGCTTAAAATTCCCAGAATGATTAGTATTTTTTTCCTATATTGTTTCATAATGATTCTCCTAAGTATTTCCTAATACGTTTTAATCCTTAATCCATTATACCATATGAGTAATACCGTGAGAAGAAGAGAAATACAAAAGAAATCCACCTGAACATAATCCAGGCGGATGTTCAAATATTGTAGAAGTGAACACTTTTTCGTATATCTTACTAATTAATCATCCCCAAAGCAATCATCAATCACATGACTAACATTACCCATGAGATTTGTCATGTCTCCAAGTTTATATCCCAACGCCTGTACCGCAGCACCCGATGCCAGACTCTCTAAATCACTCTTGAAATTTGTAAACCGAATCTGCAAAGATTTCACAACTGCACCAACTGCTTTTTGAGCACGAACAACACCTTTCAATTCAGTTGCTCCATAAAAGGCATCCTCCATCCCATTCCTGAACGCAGGCTTGAAACCTCCCAACATCGAAACAACTAGATTAATTGTTGTAGCTGCTGTGGTCAAGTCTATATCCAAAACATCAATCTCTGAAGCAGCAGTTCGAATTGTACCCGATACTGAAATCTGGGACTCCACAATACCATAAAACTTTTTATCGTCCTTATCCTCAAATTTGTTCTTGTAATAAATTTCAGTAGGAAAATCATTGATAAGATCTTTTAAATTATCTCTTGAGGTATTTATAACTTTATTCGTGTTTTGAATATAGCCTTTTGCACTATCTAAATAACTGCTAAAAGACGTAGACATCTGATTTGCTAGATCCTCAGCCCTCACATCTATCTGATCATCAAAAGCACTAATAACATCACGATCATCAAATATCCCGCTTTCCTCTAAGTAGGTATTATAATCCTGAGAAACACTGGTATTAACATCTGGAACTGAACTAAAATCTAGTGTATCTATATTTCTAGCCAAGCCTCTATCTGTTTCTTCTAAAGCGGTTTTGATAATTTCGGCTACAGAGATAGTATAGGAGATACAATAAATGATTGTTTGGATATTTTGCTCCAATACCTTTAAAATTTCATTCACAGCTTGTGGTATTCCATCACCAAAATGGGAACGTTTGTCTAAACCTGTCGTGCTTTTTTCTATCATTCCTTCAAACGAATTGACTAGTTCTGCACCTCTTACACCCAAGTAAGTAGAGGTAGCTGATTTAGCCCAAACGTTACCTCCGGATTTACCTTTTGAAGTCATTTTATGTACTTCAATATCGAGAAGAGCAGAGTCACTATTAAACTTTGCGCTATATAATTTTGATTCAATTGCTCCATGGTCAAAGTCTTTTCCATTACTATAAAAATAGTCGTTTAGGCCACTAAAGCCGAACCAGTCAAAATTCCTAGAAAAATCATAGGGATTATATTCATTAAGTGTTTTAAACGTTTCTTTCATGCCATCATAATTACTAAAAGCTTTATCTATCTTTTGTATAGCTTCAATCAAGCTAATTGATTGTAGATGCTGGAAGACGGCTTCTTTTAGATTGTTTGTACGACTCGACAAATTATTCATAACATTTTCATTTGCCTGACTTGTACGCTTGACTACTTCTAACAATTCTTTCGCATGTCCTAAACTGGCATTCAGATTTGTAATCAAAATTATCATAGAGGTTGTGTCTAAGCGAATTTCTTTTGAATCACCATATTTTTTCAACAAATCTTTAGTTGTTGTATTCTCTGGAGTCACTGCAAAATCTAATAAACCATCGCCATCTATATCAACCGCAAATAACTGTTCCAGAACTACTTGCTTTGTATATTCCATAGCTTCAGCATTTTCTCTGTAGTCTGTCATACTATGATGAATCGGTAAATCAATCGCAACAACATTACCAGGATACTTGGTTTCCCTTGTAATTCCAAAAAATTTTAGCACTAACCAAGTATTGTTATCCAGCAGTGTCTCTGCAGTACTATTATCCAGCGCCTGTCCTCCAAATGAAATCTCTTTCCCATCCTGAGCCCAGGCAATATTCGTTAATAAATCTCGTGTTGAAGAAAATGTCACAGAGTAACCCTTGTAATTCTTCCTCAACGCTTCAATTCGTTCTGCTTCTTCTTTAGCAGCTTTCAAAGTCTCAGGAGAAGTATCTTTTAAATGAGACAGATAATCCCAATACTGCCTAAGAACGGCATCGTCTGGAAGTTTAACTGTATTTTTCTTAAAACCCAAAGTCATCTTAGTTATCATGACATTCGTTTCATTAGCTTTCGCCTCTAATTTTTGTTTGAACTCTTCAAAATTGTTACTCTTACCAACAAATTCTGCATACCAAGCAGCGTCACCAGCTGCCACCATCTCGTTAGCAGTCTTACCGTTTACCGACTGAGGAGCCCCTTGATAGCCAAAATTATAGGGCACCTGTCTCTCCATGGCTGTCCTTCCAGCCTGAAATTCTCCATAAGAATGGCCAGTAGTTGTGCTAATATAGTGTCCACTCGCCTCCACTCTATCATAAAAATCAAGGGCAGGTTTATTCTTTTCTTTCAGGTATAAACTATCATTTAAAGCGATCGCAAGGTCTACAATAGGATCCTTATGACCATCAGCTTCCATGTTTGTTCCAGCGTAGGCGATATAGGTCTCCTTTGTCAGTTCATCGTAAACAGCAATAGCCGCAACACCCGAATCTTTATCATACATTTTGTCTACGATTTTTACAGAATCTCCATAAGATTCTTTTATGAGCTTTTCAGTAGTTTTAAGTGGTTTTTGAGGATTCCGAAAAGTATAATCTTTTTCATATTCATAAACATAATCTGAAATTTTAGCGGACACTTCGACTCGCCTATTACTTTTCTCGATTGAATTCATAAATTCACTTTCCTTTCACTAAATAAAATGCAGCACTGATTTGAACCAATTTTTCTTTAGATTCTAAACTTAGTAGGATATCGTATCTGTCATAGTAAGCATATCCAAGACTAACTGAAAATTTTGTGTCAGAAGGAAGGTTATACTTTTCCACTATTTTTTTATATAACTCAGATTGATTTTCTGGCTCGTAGATAATATCACTCAATTCAGTTTCTGCGCTCTTAAATGTTTTTTCCACATCTAAGGAAGCGAAATAATCTCTTGAAACCATTAAATTTAAAATTTCCTCATCAAATAAAGGATTTATCTCAGACTCATAATTTAGTTTACCATTAGAATAAGTAACTGGAACAGTTTCTTTATCCTCGCCAAGTGTTATTGTGTAATCACCTTTAATGTCAGCTTGATTAATATCTAAGTCCACTTCGTAGTTTTTGACTTCAGCTTGATTTTTTATATAAACATCACTAGTGTATGACTTTAGTCCAGTAAAATCTTTTTTTTCTTGTTCTAAAAATTTAAACATGGGCTCAAACGTTTTTTCAAATTCGTACTGTTCTTTTGTCCTGTTTTTTGGAATGGTTTCACCTCCCAAACTACATCCATTCAACAATGCTGCTGTCATAAGCATAATTCCTCCTATCATTAACCATAAAATTATTTTTATTTTTTTCATCTTTCTTTACTCCGCAATTATAATGTTCACTATTGATTTGTGATTGCGTCTTTAATCAAGCATCTAGCGCATCAATGCCTTAATCTTAATGTATATACTCTCACAAACAAAATAATGAACTTGATTTTCTAACATAGTCTCTCTTAGAGGTTTCTTTGCGACGGGTACAACGTTTTGGTCATTGAGCCTCATGCTAATCAAAGCTTGTTTGAAACCTTTGGCTAAGCGCAACGGAGCCTCTATATTACGAGAAATACTTTGGTTCGTAATAACAAGTGAAGCATAGCCTGCTAGTAAACCTTGTTTAAAGATAAACTCTAGTCTCTTTTGTGCCACAGGTGTTAAATTCCCAATTATTTCCGTGATATTATAAAGAACAATGGTAACTACATGTTCCTTTAATCCCTCTTGATTTCGCTTATGAATTTCCGATTCAAGAAGCTCTAGCCTATTTTCGATGTTTTGTATTTCATTCTCGTAAATGACTTCTTCCCCAAATCCCTCAAGATTTAGTTTAGAAAATTGTGGTGCCAAGACGATGACTTTCTGTTTCCCTTTGGCAATGTGTTTCACCAAGGATGTCATCTGCTCTTCTTTATCTGTTAGGTAAAGAAGATTGCCTTTAGCCAGGTTCCAAGTAACGGGCTCAACTGTCTCCAAGTCAAGTCCTAATGGGACGAGACCGTGTTCATAGGCAGTCTGCACGCTTGCTCGACTATAGAAGTCTCTCTCTGTCAACTCCTCTGGCACCATCGGGATAGCACTTGGGCGTTGGCCTGTCCAAGCCTCTTGGAGAGAAGCGACTGTTTGGCGAAGGTTATTGAGGACTTGGGTGTCATTGGCACCCGCTACTGGAAGTGCCAGCTGGATGACATCGACTTCCTCACGCTTGATAAGGGCACGTCCCTTGATATCTTCCATGGTCATGGCGAGTGGTGTAGCTCCCACAATCACACGCACTTCACTTGCTTCATTCTGCGGTAGACTCAACTGGTGCTTGAAGTTTGAGTAGAGCTGAGCACGCAGGTTTGTCTGACGACCAGCTGTCATCAAGAGGTGAACACCGATGCTGAGACCTTCACGGGAAATTCTCACTAGGAGTTTGAAGAGTTCTGCCTCATAAGCCTCTTCTTTGATAGCTTCATAGCTATCTAAAAGAATGACAATAGCTGGTTCTTTCTGACCACTGGCCTGACGGTAGAGTTCCAATGTCCCAACGCCATAGTCAGAGAGAAGTTTCTTCCGACGATTGAGTTCTTTCTCCATGATTCGTACAAATTTAGAGATTTTCTCCGTTTGGTCCAAAAGCATGGTATCAGCCACCTGCGGAAGTTTAGACAGTGGAGCCAAACCATTGGTACCAAAGTCCATCAAGTACATAGTCAGGTCCTTAGGACTGAACTTACGAGCCAAGTCCATACCTGCAGACTGAAGGAAGGTCGTTTTCCCAGTACCCGGACTTCCATAGAGAAGGACATGTCCGTCCTTGGCGAGATTGATAGAGACAGCTTCCTGTTTCTGTGCCTGTGGAATATCTGCCATTCCAAGTAGTACAGAGAGTGGTTTCTCTTGTTCCCAGGCTACTGTCGGTTGCACTTCTTCTAACTCCTCAAGCGTAATGCGCTCTTTAAGCGGAGGCAACCATGGCTGCGGTACTGGAGGAATCTGCTGCTCTTCACACATGAGTTGAATGTTGTGCACAATCGCATCTAACTCTGTCGGAACTTCCTTGATTTCATCCGCATCCTCTAAGCCCGATAAGTCTTCGTTTAAGATTTCATATTGTCCCAATTCATTGATCAGGTAGATGGTATGGTCTTCAATCCCCATATCATCTTTTTCTGGCTGGTAATCTGCTCCTGACCATGCTGACTGGAAGAGTTCATAGACTTCGTTATTTCCGACCTGCAGATAGGCGCGTCCAGTCTGCGTAATTTCAGCTGCATCAGGCGTATGAAGCATTTCATTAGAGTCCGAACGGTCCGCAACTTTGAGGGCAATCTTAAAGCGTGAGTTGGACCAGATCTGATCATCTACTACTCCTGATGGCTTTTGAGTTGCTAGGATCAAGTGGACCCCTAGAGAACGTCCGACCCGAGCGATAGATACCAACTCCTTGATAAAGTCTGGCTGGTTGGCCTTGAGCTCCGCAAATTCATCAGAGATGAGGAAGAGATGAGGGAGAGGTTCTTTTGCTTCTCCATTTTTAAATTTCTTCTGATATTGATTGATATGATTAACTTCAAATTCTCTGAAGAGTCGCTCACGACGATGGATCTCTGCATTGATTGAAGCTAGAGCACGCATGGATTGGGCACCATCCAAGTTAGTGATAGTTCCCAAGAGATGGGGTAGGTTTTTAAAGAGATTGGCCATCCCACCACCCTTATAGTCAATCAGCAAGAAAGCTACATCATGAGGATGGAAATTGACAGCTAGAGACAGGATATAAGATTGGATGGTCTCTGACTTCCCTGAACCAGTCGTCCCTGCAATCAAACCATGAGGACCATGAGCTTTTTCATGAAGATTGAGTTGAACCAGATCGCCTTGACCTCGTAAACCAATCGGAACAGCCAAACTCTTGTAAGGTGCGTTCTTTTCCCAGCGACTAGACACCTGCAACTCCTCAAATGTTTCTGCCCCATACATTTCCATGAAGGTAACCGAGTCCGGAATCGAACTCTTGAGATTTTGAAGGTGATTGAGAGGTGCCAAGGTTCGAGCAATACGCTCCTTGTCATAATCGACTGGAAAATGATCCAAGCGGAAGTCTGTTTCTTTCAAAACGCCTTCTTCCATGACGAGTTGTCCTGTATTGCGGTCCTTGATGTTGATCACTGTCTGGATATTTTCAGACAAGGAACTCATCACATCCTCTACAAAAACGAGAGAACAACCCAAATCTGTTGGATCTTCTGTAAAGAATTCCATAATGACATGGTCCAATATTAGCTTTTCATCTGTCACTAAAACTACGTAATGAGGGTGGAAAAGTGTACTTTCTTTATGTGATGTTTCTTCCTTTTGACTACGACGTAGTTTCAAGATTTGATTCAAACTATTGAGAACCTGGTCCCGTGTTCGTTGATTGTATACAAATCCTCGCACATTGAGCTCTTGAAGCTTGGCATGTGGAAGCCAACGCATCCAAGACCACTGTTCTTTTTCCTCTTCAGGCAAGATGGTAATAAATTGCACATCATGATAAGAATGGAAAGTAGCTATCTGCATGACCAACAACTGAAGTTGTTCTAAAACTAGATTTCTTGGACCAATATACCCCACCGGCCCATGGCTTAGATTGGCTGGAATCGGCATATCCGGGATTTTTTTATGTCGACTATAGAGGGCATATCCCTCTTCCTCTAAAGCATCTTTCTTCCCACTTCGTTCTCGTTGCCCATAATTTAACTCATAGCTAGTCGGGAGTTTTCCTAATCCCAAACGATAATAAAGGAAGTCAAAGTGCAAGGGGGTCTTTTCGTAGATCCTGTGATTATAACTCTCAACGAGGTCAGTCAACTCCAAAACGGTTGGAAAATGGTAGTTCATCCCTTCTTTTTGTTCCCTCTCCAGACGAGTCAATTCCATGGCCTTGTCCTTTAGATAAAGGTGATAGAGATCAATTCTCTCTTTTTTATCAGCCTTGTACTTTTTCCGATTTTTGAAAAAGCCTCGGATAGAGAAAATCATTGTGGTGATTGACATTCCTACTGTCGCAAGAATATAAATTCCTCGAGGCTGAATCAACGTAATCAGGATTGTTACCCCAATCATCATAAGAGGAGGAATGATCAATTTCAATAGTTCATCACTAGGTTTAACTGGTTCCTGACCTGGAGGGTTTATCAAAATTTTATCTTCACTACCACGATAGATGATTCTTGGAGAACGATGATAATCAGGATACTCTTCATAAAAGGCATAACGAGATGGCTCTCTCAATGTCAATTGTTTCCCAACTTGAGCTGGCCCCTGAATCCAAATCTCATCTGGATAGAGTTTAATTGTCACCGCTCCTAAGCTCAGCTCATCCCCAAAACTAATTAGTTGTTGGTCGTTTTGCTCCAAATGATTATTTCTATAGAACTCCCCTTGCATTCGAGTCAAAATCCATTGATTTTGAGTTTTCTGCAATAATAGCTCAATCTCTGCATCTAGACTGATAAGAGCACCCTTATGAGAACCTATCTGAATTTCTGACAGATCCAAAAGATCATAAATCTTTGTTTCGCCTTCTCGGAGATAAAAGACGACTTCCCCCAAGCTTAGAGCGTTTTTCAGCAGGCCTACTTCGTCACCATACTGATAAAACACCTCTTCACCATCAACTTTAAGTTGAATTGGCATCTCCTGTTGCGAAAGATACACTTGAGCCTTTTCAGTTGCACCAATCAAGACAGTTTTATCCGCACCTAATTCTACTTCATAACGTAGACCTTGGCTGTAGAAAATGATTTGTTTTTTCATAATTTCTCTCTTGGTCTCCTTTAATTGTTAGAGGAAGTGCTAGGACTAGATTTCTTTTCTGAAGAAGGTTTACTTTCAGAAGTCTTATCTTGTTGATTTGTAGTAGTAGTGGACTTGTTAGCACTAGATTCATTTGTCAATAACTGACTTCGACTATCCCAGTACTTCTTGTACTCACTCTCCAATGTATTCAACTTACTTTCTCGGTCTTTTCCTGACAACTTATCATCTTCTCGAACTTGCTTGATTTCTTGAGTCAACGCATAGAGAATCAAATCACTATCATTAATCCGTTTAGCAATATCGAGAGCTTCTTCAAAACGATTGCGCCCAATTTGGATCCAGTAAGTCAAATAAAGTTCATCTGACTTGAGAGTCACATTATTCAAAATGACTTTCTTTTGGTCATCAGAAAATTCCAATCCCTGAATATAAGAGTATGCCAGTTCATACTTTTGAGTATTTGGTAAACTAGACGGAGTAACACCCTCCAGTTCCGTAATAACCCCACTATAATCCACTTTTATAAAGGCAGTATCAGCCTGTAGCATCTTTTCTTTGAATGGATTTTGCACAAAAATCAAATAAATAAGTGGAATGGCCAACAAAACTACGCTAGCTGACAACCAGATTGTAGCCAACTTAAAAACACGATGTTTTCTACTTGGAACCAATACTAAATCAGCCTGTTCTTTCGTGTATTTCTCGACATAATATTTTTCAAGAATTGAAACTGCAGATTCAATATCATTAGCTTGGCACAAATCATTTAGGAAATCTGGTAAAGTTTCTAGTTCCAGAGAACCATTGTAGAGATCCATAAAGTCCAAATCGGTAAATAAAGTTACTGTAAAACACTTGGCTTGACGTAGAAAATCTTCTGGAGATATAGCCTGAGGAACCATCAAATCTGGAATTCCACGATAAGCAATTTTAGCTTGTGCATCTTTCGTAATAAACAGATTCAATGGATGCAAAAGAAACGTTACCGGTAACTCTAAAGCTCCCTCTAGACTAAAAACGTTTAGAGCCAAACGAATTCTCTCTGAGATTGTACGGTTCTTCACTTCATCATAACTTAATCCATAAGGCTCTACTTGGTAAGAAAAAGTCACACTGTCCTCATCAGATACCATGGATTGCTCCAAAAACAATGGATGGTGTAAATCCAACAACAAAAGCTCTCGTAGATCTTGACTAGCTACATCTGAACGTTTAAGTTTTAATTCCCAGGTAGTTTCACTTTTTTCATAGATAAATGGTTGTCCACCAAATACAAATTTTTCTTCAGTCACCTATATTTCCTCAATTTCTACTAAATCTCCTGTCGTCATTGGATAATCAGACAGATGTTTTCCTTCATCAATCAACAAACCTTTATTGACTATTCTTAATTGGTATTTTTTTCGCTCTATTCCTGGATTAAAAATCGTATCAATTTCTCGGATTAGACGACGTACTTCAATCTTTCGGGGAATTCGAACATCCACATCCCTATCTTTCAAGCGCAGGGTAATATTGATATGTTGCTCCATTACTTTTGTATCTCCTGTCTGATTTATCCTTTTTCTATGTTTCTTGGATGAACGGTTAAAACATCAATCCAAATTATCTGCCATCACTCGGTAACTCATCAAACCAGTGACACCCATCAGCAATAGAACGACTCCTACATAGAACATCTCTGGCATAAAATTATTCAATTCTCCTCCAGTACCCTTATCTAAATTTGTTTGAAATTTAGATAATTTGCTGGAATTTGGTTGAAATAGTTGTTCTTGCAAATTATTTTTTACTGGTCCCTGTATAGCAGAAAACAGTTGGCCCCTTTCTGTGATCAACTGTTCCTCTTGATAATGTTGCATTTCCTGCAACTTCTTTTGAGTCGCTTCATTAAAAAGGTCTTTGACTTGTTCAGATTGAATACCAAACTTCAATCCTTCTTTCTTCTCAATTCGAGAATCGTCAAGTTGCAGACTGTTATCCTTTATATCATCTGCAGTAGCTGTTGAAACTACTGCAGACGCTACCAAGGTAAGAAGCAAAAGAAATATTTTTTTCATATTCTTAATTTCTATACTTTCTCAGGTTGATTTACTTGAAACCACAAACTTCCTGCTTTGATAAAAACGTTCATAACAATTAGAATTGCTATCACAAAAATTGTTGCGACAAAAACTATAATTGTGGCTGGATGTCCATCAAAATATCCTGAGAGTAAGCCTTCTAATATTGATAAAACATTAAGGTTTTTGATAAATGCTGGGAAGCCTGTTAGACTAGCTGTTGTACCGATAGCATTTGATAGGTAGACAAAGCTAATCATCATAAAGAAGGCAAGTCCCATACCAATGACACGAAAATGTTTAAGTAAGAAATATTGTCCTTGAATCAGCACAAATCCCGCTAAAACAATTAATAAAACCCATGATGGTTGATACTCACGACCAACTTGTAGCTGAATATTTGAAACGATACCAACTACTAGACCAACAACAAGGCTTAGAGCAGATAAGATCGTTACAGTCACAAGATCTGTATCATGTAGTTTATCTAATTTAAATTTATCTTTAACCTTACGAATAATGTTTTGAGTTGCAAAGAGATAAGCTGTAAAGAGACTTACAATTTCCAAAAGTAGAATCCATGTAAACGGACGATATACATTAACTGTTGCTTTTACTGAAGATGAATTTTGCGCAACTGGATTTGATAGGAAATTGAGCAAGACTTCATTTGGCACTCCATTTTCATAAGCATTATTTAAAACTTTCAAGAAAGATTCAACAAAGTTACCATTAGCTGTTAATTCCTCGTTAAATTGTGTCATCAACGAATCAGCATCCTGTGAAAGTTTTTCAGTACTAGTTTGAGCATTTGATAATTCACGATTAAAATTACTCAAAGTCTCATTCACTGATTCAGCCGCCTTCACATTGCTTTGAGAAGAAGTCTTCACACCTGCTGTTTCTGCTAAAAGAGCTGCAAAATCAGTATTTAGAGTTGTCAATTGCGTATTAGTAGTCTCAAAAGCAGTATTTCCTCCGTCTTGAGCCTTTTCTAAATTCTCTAGTTCCTTTTCTAACTGTTTGTACTTCTCAAGTTGGTCCTTGATTTTGGTATCCAATTCCTTGTTTGTATCCAAAACATCTTGCACATTTTTATCTAATACAGGTTTCAAATCAGTCAATTTTGTTAAGGCCTTATCCACTTTGTCCTTAGCACCATCCGTATCTGTAGCACTGGCAGGAGCAGATAGACTATCTTCATATTTCTTCAGATTTGAAGTAATCGCTTCGTACCAAATATTTGTTAAAGCAGTAGAAACATTACTGTTTCGCAAATCTTTAATAGCATTATATGCTTTTAATAGTGAATCCACTTTTTGATAAGTAGACTCTATTTTTTGAACCTTTTGTCCGTAAGAGACCGCAGCTTTTTGCACATTTGCCACATCTACTGGAGCACTAACTGCTTGAACATCGTTCAACGAAATATCGATTGATTTCGGTGTAGATGTTGAAGTTGGAGCTGCAGTTGCAGTTGAAGGTGTTTCAGCAACACTGTACACTACTTTAAAGGTTCCGCCAGTCTTCAAATCAATTTCTTGGCCAAGCAATACTGGAGTCCCATTATAGGTAACTGACGCAACCGTCACTCCTGTTTCGGCTTTCCATGAAACTTTAGCTTTTGTACCCGTTGTACCTACAGGAGTTGTACTTGTAATGGCTTTACTTTCAAGATCCTTCAAATCCGCTAAAGTTGTTGCCTCGCTAGGTGTGCCTAAACTTTTTAATTGGCTATAGTCTAGGGAAGGTATAGTTACTGGTGAAATTCCAAAACCATTAAATACTTTTCCACTAAAATCTTCTGCTGGTAATTCAGATATTGCAGTTCCCAACAATCCTTCAATGGTTTTTTCAGCATTTTCTAGATCCTTATTCTTAGCTTTGTCTAGAAATTGTGCAAGAGTGATGTTGCCCTTTTCAGTTGTTCCGTAATAAGCCACTAATTTTTCATCGATAAAGTTATTAATATCCTTCTTATGATTTTCAAACTTAGTTCGCTCTTCAGTCAAATTAGTTTGTAATGCATCAATTTCTTTTCTGATATTTTCTGCAACTGTTTTATAGGACGGTCCAACTTCTGGTGACGTACCATCAGAAGAGGCTGTTGGTCCATCTATATTAGAAGTCTGTCTGTTTTGAGTTGAAATTAATATCTCATAAGTTTTAATTTGATTCTGAACTTCTGTGTGACTCTGACCGATTAGTCTCGTAATAACATCGGCATGATTTTCCTTCTCGGCAGCCCTAGCTTTAAGCAAATCAGCAAATTTATTACCATAGTTCACCTGTGAAACATCAAAATGATCAAAAATTTGCGTATAGCTTTCCAAACCTGTCTTTAAAGCATTGTTTGATTCTACTGAAGAACTAGACATGCTATAAAGAGTTGGAAAAAGATTTTTCGAGTTGATAGCTGTCCCATATAAGTTGGTACGATAACTTCCGATATTGGTCGCTTGTATCTGTGAGCTAGCTTGGACATTCTTTTGTGCAGTATAAAGATTACTCAAAATACTAGCCATATACATATCTACTAATTGTCTATTTAAGTCCGCAACGATATCTTTTGCTAGTTTATTCGCATCATTTTCTATCTGCAAATTCCCTTGTGCATTAACCTTATAATTTACAATTGTTTTATCAACATTGATATTGTTTATATCCAATACTTTCTCAGAAAAGTCACTAGGAATCGTTAAAACTAGTTGGTATTTCCCGCTTTCTAATCCAGCATCTGCTGTTCCACGAGGTACAACGAACCAATTTTGCGAATTATCACGTTCAATGTTTTTTACATAACTAGCACCTAGGTTATACTCTTTCGTATCCATATAAACGGGCTTATCTTCATTTACGATAGCCACATTTAATTTAGTCTGTTGGTTTGCTTTTTGATTGCTTTCATTGCTAATAGTAGTATTTTTTTGAACAGACAGATTCAAAAAAATCATCGAAGCGAGCAATAATAGTGCTAACAGACTACTTCCTACATACTTAAAAATCTTATTCTTTCCCATTTTCCCTTTTAATCATCTCCATAACAAAAATAGGAAGGCTCTCGCCCTCCTAAAGCCACTTATAACAAATTAAATTTGTGCTGCAAGATCTTGGTCGTTTTGTTCAACAATCTCAGCAACTTTATTCAACTGTGCATTAATTTCATCGAGCAAAGTAGCGAACTCTTCAATTTTTGGAGACAATTCTGTAAATTGGCGATCAAAGCTCTCAAAAGCAGAACCTTTCCAGTTCTCTCTGATAACTTCTTGTTCGCTACTCAATGTACGAAGCACTTGTCTTACTTCTTCAGCACCATTAGTGTATTTCTGAGCAGAAGTACGTAGTTCTTCTGTTGTTAATTGAATTAAAGCCATGTGAAACTCCTTTAAATTAGTTTTATAGGTTTATTATATCAATAAATGCTGACGGTTGCAAGCTTTTATTCATTTTTAAACTGTTTTATTTTAATTATTTTTGAACAAACGAAAAAACTATCGATCGACAGTTTTTCTTTGCATCCTTACTTTTTTGTTTCTAACTAAAAACTATAGAAACCAACTTATTTTATTACAAACTATTTTAGACTTTTCTTACTTCCACTTGTTTGTAATAGTTTTTATTTTCCCGACATCGAGCCTCTAATACATCCTCAATATGAATCTTAAACTCTTCAGCACTTTCTGTATCTATAGTCTTAAAGGAGCCACTAGCTTTAACCAAGCTTTCCCCTAGTTGCTCGATTTGTGTCAGGAAGGATTTTGCTACAGTCTCCGCATCTCGCGCAACACCTTTATCCCAAAATCTTGAACACGCTTCACCACACAAACTAAGACATACTGGTGCTACTCTTGCTAAACAAGCAGGTGTTTCTCTTGAAGCCATCTCAGAAGCTCTTACTCATAGTGATAAAGAGATTACAAAAACTTACGTTAATATCAAAGATAAAGTCAATCAGACTGTAGGTGATATTGCTTTTCGTAGTTTAAAAAATTGATGGGGTGAATTTTGGAGTGAATTTTGATTTTTTGAAACAAAAAAAGACATCCAAGAGTAAATTCTTGAATGTCTGTAAACGTTGATATAATCGTATTGATTAACGTTTACTAAATTGTAATGCTTTACGAGCTTTCTTAAGATCTATGGGAGAGTATTGCTTTTTTATAAAACAAGAAATCTACTTAAAACTAAAACTTTTTTCACCCAAATTAACCTTAAAATATTTGAACCTCGTATCTGAATCTGGAATCGAGAATTCGAAGCTTTGTTTAGTTCCATTTTCCCATGAATATCTTGGTCTAAAATGAAAACCAGAATAAATTTTATCATTTTCATCATAAAAATTAATATTTATATCTATGTATTCGATGTAATGACCTGTAGTATTTTCAAAATTCCCCACGTATCGTTTCTTTTTTTCTGATCCATCCTCAACCTCTTCAACAACAAAGTTTTTAGCATCAAACGTATCTACTAAAATTCCGTAAACTCTATTAAATTCTTTCACAGCTTTACCAGATCTCAAAATCTCATTTAAACTATTTTTATCTTGAACAGGAATTTCAACTATTGAATTAATATCTAAAAGTAATTCATAACGTTTACGTTGGAGTTTATTCCACTCGCGTCTAAAGATACTATCCAGATATTTCCGATTTGTTGTCGTTTCCTTTTCATTCTTAAGGACATCAATATAGGTGTCAGCTAGTTTCTTTAACTCAGGATTTTCAAACTCTCGATTTTTATATTTCTTAAGTTCATTTAGTTCATAATCCACATAGGTTCTATAGTTTTTTAGTGATTCTTGATCATACTCCCTTTTGGCAACAACCTCCCAACGTTTATCTAACCCTTTTGCTAACGAAGTTAGAAATTCATTATCATAGGTATTATTGTTGTTTTTACTTGCATTAAATATAAGCAAAAGCATTAGTAGAAGTATTGAAACTACACCTATTAGTTTTTTTCCCACAATCAATCTCTCATTTCTCTCTTTTTTTCTATTATAACACTCCTTTGATTACTGTCAAACTAATAGAAGCTTTTGCTAGATATTGTAATACAGTCCCTTTTTTATTTGATAAATTGCAAGAATAAGTCGACAAGCATCAGGTGCTGCAAAGGAATTAAAAATACTTTCAACAAATAAGAGCCACTACAACTGTAGCGACTCTTATTTTCTTTATAAAACATATTCTGCTAGTAATCGTTCGAATTCACGGATATTAATACCGCACTTCAATTCAATCTTGATATGACCTGCACGCGTCCATAATTCCACTTCTGCCGTGTAATCGAGGATACCTGCATTTTCTGTAGACCACATATTCACTGCGCTATACGGCAAGGAATACATCTCAACTTTCGTTCTTGCTCTCCCTTTAACATCTTTAAAAACCAAACGTTTGTTCGTGAATACCGCTACATCTCTTACGGTTTTGAAAGCGTGGTCTGCTACCTCTCCTGTCACAAGAATTTCTTCTTAAATAATATGCGATACTCATCCCCTGATTCCTCGAGATAGTTCTCAAGCTCCTCACAGAATTTCACAAACGTCTGGGAGAGCTGTTCTTCAGAAAGTCTGCGACTGCGAACGAATGACTTGAAATCTGAGAATTCCCTAGCGTGTCATATCGATGGAAAACGAAAACCCCTATTGATTCTGTCTATAAACTATTTTTTCTTCACGCTTATTCTCTATTACTGTTATCTTTTGCCCATTCCGGGTTACTATAATAGCGCACATATAATTTAGAATCGCCACCAGCTTCATCAATTTTATCTTTAATTTTAACTTCTGGATGAGTGACTTCTCCTGTTTTTGTAAAATATTCTCCAATCTTACCAGTGCGATTTTGAAGTCCCCACGCCACATCGTTGCCTTGAATGGTGGCTAAGAATCTATGCCTATACACTAAGTCAAAGAACTCTGCAACGTTGAGGCTTTCTGGCACCTCGAATGTCATCTCATGAACATACGCATCATCTCCGGCACAAACCGAATCGCGATCAACTATAATTTTCATCTGCCCAATTCCTCTAAAGAAATTATTTATAACTCATTATACCATATTCGCATTCAATTCGCGTATATTCTATAAAATAAAAAGCACCCTGTAAATACAGAGTGCTGAAATCTTGTAACAAATTCCAATAACGAATTAACGTTTTGAGGCAACTGACTTTGTCAAATTGCAGCCACATTTGTAAGCGACTAAAGTCGCAACAACTGTGTCAATTGCACCAATTTAGTATGGAAGCATAAAAAAGAACACCACGAAGGTGCTCTTTGTAAGTATAGTAATTCTTTCGAATTAACGTTTACTAAATTGTGATGCTTTACGAGCTTTTTTCAAACCTGGCTTCTTACGCTCAACTTTACGTGAGTCACGTGTAAGAAGTCCTGCGCGTTTCAATGAATCGCGGAAGTCTGGGTCTACTT
>PPYF01660614.1_pt1 | contig 16577 bp, 16 predicted proteins | sample 1559871 | NCBI WGS metagenome assembly PPYF01 (sample SAMN08240021, study PRJNA423297) | Human gut metagenome, whole genome shotgun sequencing project.
CCTGCAGACCTGTTTCCGTATCCGGGAATACATTCATATACGGAAGGATTTCCGCCATGATTTTAGCCGAAATCTCACTGGCAAATCTGGAATGGGCCTGTTCCTCACCCGGAAGGTTCGGTGTGTCCAAAACCACGTAAACGAGAACCTGCGGATCGTAAGCCGGCGCATAGCCGATAAACGATACCAGATAATTTTTGGCTTCTCTCGGCTGCTTCTGAGCCGTTCCCGTCTTTCCTGCCACCTGATATCCTGCCACGGCCGCGGCCCCTGCCGTACCTCCGTCGCCGGAAACAGTCTGATAGAGCGCATTGTTAATATAGTTCGATGTATTTTCCGAAACCGTCTCTCTTACCAGTTTCGGCTCATTCTTCTTGACGACGGCGCCCTGGTCATTTAAGATTCTTCTCACAACATGCGGCTCATAGTAAGAGCCTCCGTTGATCAGGGAACAATAGCCGGCCGCCATCTGTATCATTGTACAGTTATAATTCTGTCCGAAGGCATTCGTTGCCAAATCGACCGGTCCCATATTATCCGCCCTGTATACGAGGCCGGATGTATCAGCTTCACCCGGAAGGTCAATGCCTGTCTTGGAACCGAAGCCAAAAATGCTCTGGTATTTTGTAAACTTCTCTTTTCCTTCCAGACGCACAATATTCATCATAACGATATTGCATGATTTCATAAGCCCCTGCGTGACGGTAAGAGGCCCGTGACCGCTTCTGGCCACACAGCGGATCGTCCATCTGTCGTCCATTTTCTGCCTGCCGCCGCATTCAAAGGTCTCATATCCCGTGATGGCTCCTTCTTCTATCGCACCGGCCACGGTAAATGCCTTCTGCGGGGATCCCGGCTCAAAGGTATCACTGACGCAGAAATTACGCCACATTTTATACCAGGCGTCGGCCTTTGTCTTTTCATCCATGGCAGCCTGTTCTTCCTGGGTATAATATCGATCCATATTATAAGGATCATTTAAATCATAGCGGATGTTCGTATCCATCGCAAGAATCTCCGCCGTATTGGGATCCATAACGATAACGGCTGCCACTTTACTTCCAATGCCCGCCTGCCATTCGTCAATATATTTCTGACAGATTTTCTGGATATTCGCATCAATTGTCAGTTCCAGCGTTTCTCCGTTCTTAGCCGGCTTCACCACTCTCTCCAGATTGGAATCGTCATTGAGATATCCGTACTCTCTGCCGTTCACGCCGTTCAGGACGCTGTTGTAATACTGCTCAACTCCGCCGGAGGCATTGCCGTCCTTCATTGCAAAGCCGATCACGTTGCAGGCCAGCTCCTTATATGGGTATACCCTCTTGTACTCATCTTCAAACCATACGCCGGTGATTCGTCTCTTGCCGCCCTCATCGACCGGCAGTTTCTTATACTCGGCATTCTTCTCCTGCTTGTAATTTTCAAACAGCTCCTTCTGCTCCGCCGTCATCTGTTTTTCATAAACGACATAATAGCTGTCTTTCCTGTCATTGATCAGCTTGCGCAGCTCTTCACGGTCATAGCCGAAGCACTCGTTAAGCGCATCCAGCGTTGCTTCCAGATATTCGTAGTTTTCATCATTTTCCAATATCTGTTTCGGATCGATAATCAGGTTATACACTTTCTCACTGATAGCCAGATACGTTCCGTTTCTGTCTACAATGTTCCCCCGCTTAAAGGGGATCGTTCTGCTCTCATAATCCTGATGGCTTAAAACGATCTGATTATAGTCTTCCCCTTTGTTTTTTACAATATTATAAAGCACCAATACCAATGCAAACAAAGCCAGCGTAATTACCAAAACGGTAATCGCCAGCTTTTCCTGCATGTACTTTCGAAAGGGCTGTTTGTTATTAGTGTTTTGGGATGTCCTCATACTGCCTTACATACTCACTTTCCGTTTTATTATACAAAAGAATCTGATTCTTGTTGGCATATACCATGCCAAGTTCTTCTGTAGCGACCTTAAATACATGGTCTAAATCAACGTAAGTGTCAATTCTTGTCTGAAGGGCATCATTTTCAGATTTTAAATGTTCCAGTTTCAGTTCCAGCGTTTCTATATTATTGATTCTTGATGTAATCGAAGCTTGTATATGCAGGTAATTCATACATAAAAACAGCGTAATGACTGCTGCTATGGTCAGAGCAAACACATACGGACCGTCCATATAGAGAGCTTTGTCCCTGTTCCTCCGTACAACATGGCTGCGTTTATAGTCGTCCTGTACCCTGCGCTCCGGCTTTGTCTGTGGTGTAGTTCTATTTACTTTTCTCACGGTATTGCCGTCTACATACGTTCCGGCATATTCAGGATGTCTTCTTCTGGCAGCCATAGGTCTTTACCTCCTACTCTTTTCAAACACTCTCAGCTTTGCGCTTTTGGAACGCTTATTTTCTGAAAGTTCTTCCTCTGACGGTAAAATCGGCTTGCGTGTCACCACACGGCCTTTACTCTTTTTTCCGCACATGCACACGGGGAAGTCGGGCGGGCAGGTACATGGATTTTCATTGATTCTGAAGCGGTTCTTGACAATCCGGTCTTCCAGCGAATGGAAGGTGATAATGGAAAGTCTGCCCCCGGGAGCCAGAAGATCCGTCATCTTGTCGATGGAATTTTCCAGAACCTCCAGTTCCTTGTTCAGTTCGATCCGAATCGCCTGAAATGTCCGCTTGGCCGGGTGGCCTCCCGTGGCTCTCACCTTGGCGGGAATCGCGGCTTTTATAATTTCAATCAATTCTCCTGTTGTCTCAATCTCTTTTTCCTGACGTGCCCTGACAATGTGCTTGGCAATATTCTTAGCGAACCGGTCTTCCCCATAATTTTTGATAATATGGAACAGCTCTGATTCACTGTAGGTATTTACAATATCTTTTGCGGTCATTTCATTTCTCTGATCCATCCTCATATCGAGCGGGGCGTCATCCTCTCTGTAGGTGAATCCCCGTTCAGCCGTATCAAGCTGATAGGAGGAAACTCCCAAATCCAGATAAATCCCGTCGACCTGACTGATTCCCAGCTCTTTCAAGACCTCATCGATATTCTCATAGTTGCTTCTTACAATCGTTACTTTATCTCCAAATTCTTTCAGACGTTCCGATGCGGCCGCTATGGCGTCGGCATCCTGATCGATTCCGATAAACCTTCCCTTATCTCCCAGTCTCCGGCATACCTCGCTGGCATGTCCGCCTCCACCCAGGGTTCCGTCCACATAAATCCCGTCCGGCTTTATGTCAAGGCTTTCGATTGTCTCATCTAAAAGTACTGATTTGTGTCCAAATATCATATTCCAAGGCCTTCCATGTTCTCTGCTATTTCGTCCATGTCGTCATAGACATTCTTCTCGGTCCAGGTTGCTTTATTCCAAATCTCGATCCGGCTTCCCACACCAACCAGAACCACTTCCTTCTCCAGGCACGCAAACTCCCTGAGTACGGCCGGAAGGAGTATCCTTCCCTGCTTGTCCACCTCACAGGCAGAAGCTCCGGCCAGAAAAAAACGTGAGAACTTTCTGGCATTCGTATTGGTAAGCGGCAGTGACTGGAGCTTTTCTTCAAAGTTTTTCCACTCAGAATTATCATACACAAAGAGACAGCCATCCAACCCCTTTGTCACGACAAATTCGTCTCCAAGCTGTTCCCTGAATTTGGAGGGGACAATCAGCCTCCCCTTCGCATCGATTGTATGATTGTATTCACCCATGAACATAGCAATCACCTGTCATCCAATTTGCTCCACTAAGCTTCCACGCGGAACCATTTAGTACCACTTTCTACCACTTTCCACCACTTTGTATTCTAATTCTAGTACATCTGTAAGGAAATAGCAAGAAATATTTATTAAAATGTACAGAAAAAAAGATGGTAAGATCTGGAAATCTTACCACCTTTTTTAACGACTCTACATATGTAATTTTCTTAGCAATCAGCTACAACATATTGATTCAGCAGCTGATCAAGCTCCACACTGCATTGATAAATGATACCATACTCCTCCTTTTTATCAATGCTTCTATTCAACCGTTCTCTTGCATGTTCAATTTTACTGATCAATTCTTCTCTCGCGTTTGCCATATCCTACTCTCCTTTTGTTGTTGCTGTCTTCAGTTGTGGCGCTGTCAGAGGATATATTGTATTGTAAAACGTTTGCACAAACCGGTATTCCAGACCCTCAATCCAGGAATACAGTCTTAAAATAAGATATCCGATGTCAGCAACCGAAGCAACATTTACAAACAATAATGTTTGTAAATGCCTCCCCGGTGTATCTTCATTTTAAGTCCTTATTCCCTAAAAATCAAACAAATTCGGCCGATAATATTCGACAAAAAGTGACGCATCTCCCTTATTTATTATCCGATCCCCTTATAAATAATACCCAGAACAAACACGATAATTGTAAGCGGTACGTAGATTCCGCAGGCAATTTTCCCAAACAGGGAAGGCATTGATTTCGTTCTGCCCTGCTCCAGTTCCTTTCGTATTTCTTTGTAACCAAGCACATAATAAACGGAAACCGCTCCCAATACCGCTCCAAAAGGAACCACGAGGATTGTGATAAAATCCATCCATTTTCCCACGGAGGGTTCCGCTTCCAGGAAGACTCCGACCACAAAGCAGATAATTCCGCAAAGCAGAACGGCCAGCTTTCGCGGAACTTCAAACCGGTGCTGGATACTTTCAATTACCGCTTCAAACATATTAATTAAAGAAGTAATCCCTGCAAAAACCACGGACAGGAAGAATATGACGGCAAATATCTGGCCCATCGGCATCTGGCCGAAAATCTTCGGAATCGTGATAAACATTAAGGAAGGACCGGCTGCCGGCTCAATTCCAAAAGCAAATACCGCAGGCATAATGGCAAGGGCGGAAAGGAGAGCCGCCACCGTGTCAAATAACGCCGTACGCATCGACGAACCTACAATATCTGCCTTCTTATTCAGATAAGAACCATAGACAATCATTCCTGAACCGGTGATGGACAGGGAGAAGAATGCCTGTCCCATGGCCATAACCCAGGTATTTACGTCCAACAGCCTTTCCCACTTTGGCACAAAAAGAAAATTGTACCCGGCTGAAGCTCCCGGCAGGAAGAATACGCGGACCGCCAGGACGGTAAACAAAACAAAGAAAACAGGCATCATCACACGGTTAGCCCGCTCAATCTGGGTAACGGAACCTGTAACCAGGATAATCACGGTGATTAGAACCACCGCCAGGTGCCAGGGCAGGCTGCCGAAGCTTCCTGTGGCCTGTGCGAAATAAGCGGCCGAATCCTCTGCAAGAATAGCGCCCGTCAGGGAACCTCCCAGGGAGCGGAGCACCCAGCCGATTATAATCGAATAACCGATCGCAATACCCAGGGAACCCATAAGGGGAATCCATCCAAGAAAACGTCCGACGGCGCCTTTGCCTCTGTGGGCCCAGCAAAGCTCATAGGACCCAAGGGTTCCTGTCTTTGCCTTTCTTCCGATAGCAAACTCCGCCGACAGGCCGGTCAGGCCGAACAGGCAGATAAAAAAGAGATAAGGGACCAGGAATGCCGCCCCTCCGAACTGGCCCAGACGATATGGGAACATCCATATGTTGCCAAGGCCCACCGCAGAACCCACACAGGCCAGAATAAAGCCGAGTGAACTGCTGAAATTTCCATTTTTGTGACTCATGTAATAACCCTCCTCATAGATAGTGGTGAAAAGTCCCTGAAGCCAAAACCACGAAGGAACCTTTTCATCGCCCGCATACATGTGTCTTTAGCCCTCCCGCCTGGATTCACATGCATGCTATGCCGCTTTAAACGGCAAAATCAGTTCTATCATAATATATACTGCGGATAAAAGCAACCCGGGATGGAGATTTAATTGAGAATAGAGGACGCATCCGGAACGGATCGGGGCCGGTGCGGTGAGGTTGGTTTTTCTGGGTCTTCCGCCCTCCTGTTATAGATTGTCTCCAGTCTCAAAGGGGAGATAACCTTGTCGCTGCCAATATGGATGCGTTGAGCGGCCGTACCGGCAGCGTCCTCGCCTGCCTAATTAAATATTTTCTCTTCCTTTTCCGTTCATTCTATGGTATTCTATTCAAGTACGTCCAAATGTAAAAGCTCTAATGAACTTAATAAGCAGTATTATGCTTATCAATAATAGAAAGGAAGTTTTTATTATGAAATTAGGTATTGTAGGCCTGCCCAACGTGGGTAAAAGTACTCTCTTCAATTCCCTGACAAAAGCCGGTGCGGAATCTGCCAATTACCCGTTCTGTACTATCGATCCCAATGTAGGTGTTGTTCCGGTACCCGATTACCGTCTCGGAAAGCTCTCCGCTCTCTATAATTCCGAAAAGATTACCCCGGCCGTAATTGAATTTGTTGATATTGCCGGACTCGTGAAGGGAGCTTCCAAAGGCGAGGGCCTCGGCAATCAGTTCCTCTCCAATATCCGTGAGGTGGATGCCATTGTCCATGTTGTCCGCTGTTTTGAAGATCCCAATGTAATTCATGTGGACGGCAGCGTGGATCCGCTCCGCGATATCGAAACAATCAATCTCGAGCTGATTTTCTCCGATATGGAGATTCTGGAAAGACGGATTGCTAAGACAAACAAAAGCCTGATGGGCAATAAAGCGCTTGCAAAGGAGCTTGATATCTTAAAGGCGCTTTACGCTCATCTGGAGGACGGCAAACTGGCAAAGAGCTTTGAGACGGAGGATGAGGACGAGCTTGCTTTCATCAATTCCCTGAATCTGCTCACATGGAAACCAGTAATCTTTGCCGCCAATGTATGCGAAGAGGATCTCTCCGATGACGGCGCAAGTAATGAATATGTTGCCCGGGTACGTAACTTTGCATCTGAGACAGGCAGCGAGGTATTTGTTATCTGCGCCCAGATTGAGCAGGAAATTGCCGAACTCGATGAAGAAGAGAAAAAGATGTTTTTAGAGGATCTCGGTCTTACCGAGTCAGGCCTCGAAAAACTGATTGCGGCCAGCTACCGTCTTTTAGGCCTTATCAGCTATCTGACGGCCGGGCCTCAGGAGACACGGGCCTGGACAATTAAAGTGGGGACAAAAGCTCCGCAGGCCGCCGGAAAAATCCATTCCGACTTTGAGAGGGGATTTATTAAGGCAGAGGTTGTCAACTACCAGGATCTTCTGGACTGCGGGACCTACCCGGCCGCCAAGGAAAAGGGCCTGGTGCGTATGGAAGGAAAAGAATACATTGTCAAGGACGGCGATGTAATCCTGTTCCGGTTTAATGTATAAACGATAACCTGCACGTTCCTCGCACAGGTCGCCGCCATCAATTATAAAATGGTGCCGGATTCATGTCAGCTTTAACATGAATCCGGCACCATTTTCAGCTGCTGTGTCAAACGCCACCTTAATCTGCAATTAACAGGACAACTTAACCGACCTTTCCCATTCTTGCATAAAAAGCCGGATTCCGTAATAGATTGTAATAAACAAATCCGGAGGGCTTTTTTATGAGCTCTAAAACAAAAATAGTAGTGCTGCGCATGAAGGAAATCATTTACACCGCCATCTTTATCGGTTTGGGGATCCTTCTGATAACGCTATTCCTTATCATGTTCCATCCGAAAAAGGACGCCGCCCAGACCGCTTCCGACAGCGTACAGTACATACCGGGAGTATACACAGCCTCCCTCGTTCTTGGCAGCCAGAATGTCAATGTGGAAGTAGCCGTAGATGCCGATCACATCAATTCTATCAGCTTCTCCCCTCTCAGTGATTCAGTCGCCACCATGTATCCTCTGATGGCCCCCTCTATCACCCAGCTTTCCGACCAGATCTGTCAGACGCAGTCACTGGAAAACCTCTCCTATCCCGAGGGCAGCCAGTACACTTCTCAGGCTCTGGTAGGCGCGATTCGTACGGCACTGGGCAAAGCCACGGCAAACTGATGCGTAAAATCCGTACCATAATATACGGGCGGGAACAGGGACAGAAAATTCCATCTATCGGCGGAATTTTCTGTCCCTGTTTTATCTGTCCGATTTTTAACACAGTCTTACGGTTCTGCCGATTTTCATTGTATTTTTATTAATACAATGAGATAATGATCAATATTCCGGATAATCGGGAAGCGGCTGCAGATACATATCATGGATTCAGCCGCATATTGTCCGGAATAATTGAATCATTTTATTAACTGCGAAATACAAACGGGGGAATTATTATGAACGAAACGGGGAATTCATTCATTACAATCGATTTGGCAAAGATTAAATCGAACATGGAAAAAATCAGAAATTACGTGGGACCGGATGTGGAGATTATGCCCGTCCTGAAAGCAAACGCCTGCGGCCACGGCCTGATCCGTACCAGTGACTGGCTGGTTAAGGAATGCGGGATTAAAAGACTGGCTGTCGCCCAGGTACGCGAAGCCGAACAACTGCGCAGGGCCGGCAGTCAGGCGGAAATCATGGTACTCGGGGGCGTACCGGTAAACAACCTGCCTTATGCGGTTCAGGAGAATCTCATTCTGCCCGTCTTCCGCACCCAGGATGCCGCTTTGCTGTCCGCTCTCGCTCAGGAAAACGGAAGGACTGCCCGTGTCCATATAAAAATTGATACCGGGCTTGGCCGGATCGGTGTGGAAAAGGGCGAGCAGCTCGAAGAGCTTCTGGATGGTATCTTACCTCTGAAAGGCCTGGAAATAGAGGGAGTGTTTACCCACTTTGGGGAAGCCGAGGTCACAGACCCGGAGTTCACCGAGATTCAGATCAGCCGTTTTGAGGAAGCCCTTGGACAAATCCGGGCGCGGGGGATTCAGCCGCGTTATATCCATGCCACCAACACTCCCTCTACCGTACGGTTTAAAAAAGCCCATTACAATATGATACGTACAGGCCTTTTGTGGCTGGGATACGATCCCTGCCTCGATGAAGATAACAGACTGGGTCTCGAAACCGTTCTGGAATGGAAAACCTTTCTGACAAATAAAAAATACGTTTTGTCAGGCAGAAGCATGGGGTATTGGAGAAGCTTCACTGCCAAGCGTGATACGGTTGTCGGTATCGCCTGTTTTGGATACGGGGACGGCTATCTGGAAGATTTGGGCAAAAAAGGAGGATACGTTTTAATACATGGAAAGCGGGCTCCTATTATCTCCGTCTGCATGGATCAGACATTTCTCGATATCACCGACATACCCGATGCCGAAATCGGCGATACGGTAACTCTGATAGGTCATGACGGCAGTGAGAAGATTGATGCTTTTGATATGGAAAAGCTTACGGAAAACTCCTATGTTGTCTACCTCTGCAATATCAGCGAACGCCCGGTGAGAATATACAGAGACTGACAATGATCCGCCTTCGACGCTTGCCTGCACGCTCCGCGCACAGGTCACCGTCATCAATTAAAGAGAGTCCGGTAATCCGGACTCTCAAACCAGGTATCTCCCTATTTATAGAATGAGCTGCTGTTGCTTCTATTTGTCTCTTTACTCAGGATTCGACTATCCGCTCAGTTCCGGCTTATTCAGGCCCGTTCAGAAGGCACTGTTTAACCGCACTCAGAAATCCTCCTGCATAAATGCTGACGGAGGCCACTGCATCCGATGCATAACCTGTCTCCTGCAAAAGACCTTCTTCCGACTGGTTTTCTATCAGATATTCGGCCAGCATATCGGCCTGCTCAAACCACAGCGGCCCATTTTCGGTCATCACGTATTGGCCGTCCTCCGAAAGTTTTCTCTTTCCCGTCCCCTCCTTATCCACTGCGTCCCATTGAAGGGCTGTTATCTTATGATCCTTAACGCTCATCGTAATCTGATCACAGAAACCATTTTCGTCCGCCTGACCGCTCTTCCAGTTGTATGAGCCGTCGGCCGCCCCTGCCAGAAGCTCATCCAGGCTTGTATGGGAAGTATCACCGCCGGCAATAAGAAGACACTTTTTCAGGCAGTCGATAAAACCGCCGATATGGATGCTGACAGTAGAAACCGCATCCGATGTTCCGCTGTCATTCATCAGCCCTTTCGTCGTCTGGTTCTCCGTCACATACCGGGCGAGCTGATCAGCCTGTTCATACCACAGCGGCCCGCTTTCCGTCATAGTATACTGGCCGCCAGCAGACATTTCTCTTTTACCGGTTCCGTCTTCCTGCACCGCATCCCACGTAAGAGCCGTGATCTTATTATCCTTCACTTCGATGTCAATCCGGTTATAAAATCCATTCTCGTCCGGCTCCGGTTCCCGGTAAGTATAAGAGCCGTCGGCAATTGTCTTTAAAAGCTCGTCCACTTCAGGAAGCGCTTTCTGGGCGTTTTCCTGTGCAATTTCCTGTTCAATAATCGCCGCCAGCTCCGTCCCCTCTTTCACGGCTTCCCGCACGCATGCACCCATGGCCGTCTTTACCGCATTGCTGGTCATCGTGGCGCCCGATATGCTGTCCACACTATGAGACTGTTTTGCCCAGATATCTTTCGAGAGCCGTACTGCAGCCGACTTGCCAATCTCCGGCGTTTCATCCGGCGCCTCTACTTTCACATCTTCTATTCCATACTCCGAGAATTTTGCCTTCACTGTGATCGGTCCGCCGTATCCTCTGGCGCTTCCTTCATATGTTCCCGCATTATAAATAGGAACATCCGACACAGGGAGGTTCCGCCCTGCTATGGATTTATAGAGAGGACCTGAGAATGCAATCAGCCCTCCTGCCAATATAATCATAATTCCTGTCCCGGCCAGTATTCCCGCCAGGTTACCTGTTTCTCTCTTCTTCATGTGTCCTTGAATCCTTTCCTTTTTCATCGGCTGGTGTTTCTGATACATAATAGTGCCAGACCTCAAACATTTTGCTTTTAGTCTGGCACTGTGTTACTCTTTTTATACTTCTCTCATCCTATATCTCATCCTGATAAATATCGGATGACAGCGGATGATACTGCTCCATGGAAATTTTAAATGACGGCGAATTCTCCACTGCGTTCAGGAACGCAGGAACATCATCATCAAAATCATACGTCCACAATGTCTCTTCCAGACTGTTCAAAGTCTCATCCGGCATGTAAAGCAGGTCCAGATGTATCTGTTCAATATAATCATATTCTCCATCCACCTCAATGGTAAACTGCCTGACCATTGAAAGGAAAAATCTGTCACCGTCCGGTAAATCATAAATTCCTGCTTCAAAAAGCAGACTGTCATCCGCACATTCAAAGGAGAGCCCGGCAAACCTTCTGAATGCCTCCCATCCCGTCTTTAAATCCGGTTCTTTTGGGTTAAAACCACTCTCTTTCAGAACAGCCCTGAACATTCCAAGAGCGTCTGAGGTTTTCAATCGTTTCGGTGTCTTCGTCATGTTTCATTCTCCTTTTCCCTCTCCCATTGCACCATGTCGGCAAGTGTTACCTTGTCTATGACACCGTTAACAGCATCATCAACCATGGTCCACAGCTTAAGCGCCGTGCATCCCGGCGCCCGGCTGCATGTATTGCCTCTGCCATCCATCCGGGTATCCACACACGCTACCGGCGCCATGCTTCCTTCGGTCAGTCTCAGAATCATTCCGACCGTATATTCCTGCGGTTTTCCGGCCAGGCAGTATCCCCCCTGGGCTCCTCTGACACTATTGACATATCCGGCTTTCTTTAAAACCGATACTATCTGCTCAAGATACTTTTCCGATATCTCCTGTCTGAGCGAAATATCTTTAATCCTGACCACCTCATCCCCCTGCAATGCCAAATCCAGCATCATTCGAAGCGCATACCTGCCTTTTGTCGATACTTTCATTTCCAGCTACACCCCTTTATATTTTATTCTTCAAACAGCGGAGTGGAGAAATACCGGTCACCCGAATCAGGCAGCAGGACGACGATCCGCTTTCCCCTGTTCTCCGCTCTGGCCGCCAGCTCCACTGCCGCTGTCAGAGCCGCGCCGGATGAAATACCGGTAAGGATTCCTTCTGTCACGGCAAACTTTCTCGAAGCCGCAAAAGCGTCCTCATCCTTTACCTGAATCACTTCGTCATAAATATCCTGCTCCAGGATTTCCGGGATAAATCCGGCTCCTATCCCCTGAATCTTATGGGCTCCGGCTCTGCCCTCCGACAGAATCGGACTCCCGGCCGGTTCCACCGCTATCACTTTAATCCGGGGGTTACGCTCCCTGAGGTATTGGCCCACACCGGTGATTGTGCCGCCTGTACCGATACCTGCCACAAAGATATCGACCGCTCCGTCCGTATCTTCCCAAATCTCCGGTCCGGTCGTCTTCCTGTGGACAGCAGGATTGGCTGCATTGGTGAACTGCCCCAGAATGACGGAACCTTCGATATTTTGTTTTAATTCCTCCGCCTTCTCTATAGCTCCTTTCATACCTTTAGAGCCATCGGTCAAGACCAGTTTTGCTCCATATGCCTTCAGAAGCTTTCTTCTCTCTATACTCATAGTCTCAGGGAGAGTAAATACCGCCTTGTATCCCTTGGCCGCAGCCACTGAGGCCAGACCGATACCCGTATTGCCGGAAGTCGGTTCGATAATGGTCGCTCCCTTTTTCAGAATTCCGCTCTTCTCGGCGTCCTCAATCATGGACAGCGCCACCCGATCCTTTACCGACCCCGCCGGGTTCAGGTATTCCAGCTTAGCCAGAAGAACCACATCCGCTATCCCTTGGCTCTCCGCATAATTAGACGCCTCCAGAAGAGGTGTCCTTCCAATCAGCTGTGCTGCGCTTTTCTTAATATCCGCCATATTTTTCCTCCTTTTGATTCTGCAATTTATATCATAGTAAATCTATAGGTTTTATATGATTTTATCATATCGGAAAAATTTGTCAAGATTTATCTGCTGCATTTAGCGCAGCCATGATAAAACGATACTCTGCACGTTCCGAACACGGGCCGCCACCTTCAACGCAAAAGCCAGGGCAGCATGCCCTAGCTTTTAAGCTCTTCTCCCGTTACCGAAACGATAACCTGCATGCTCCGCGCACAGGTCACCGCCATCAATAAAAGGAAAGAAATAATATTCATCCGTGTAATCCGGTGTTTAAACGATAACTTTGACTGGGCACTTCGCCGCGCACTTGCCGCAGTTCGTACACTTCTCATAATCAATTACCGCCAGGTTGTTATCCATATGGATGGCATCATCCTCACACTGCTTGATGCAGAGTGTACAGCCGATACATCCGTTATCGCATTTAGCCTTGACAGCCGGTCCCTTTTCATGGGAATTACACTGTACAAGATGTTCCGCCTTGTATGGCACCAATTCAACAAGGTTCTGCGGGCAGGCGTCCACACATTTGCCGCAGGCAACGCATTTCTCTTTATCTACCACCGCAATGCCGTCCACCACATGAATGGCGTCAAACTGACAGGCAGTTACACAGGAACCAAATCCCATACATCCGAAGGAGCAGGCTTTATCGCCGGAACCCGGAACAACGGCTGCCATCTTGCAGTCTTTGATACCAAAATAATTATACTGTGATTTTGCCTTGTCGCAGGTGCCCTTACATTTTACGAAAGCCACCATCTTCTCACTGCTGCCGGCTTCCACGCCCATAATGGCTGCAATTTTCTCAGCACAGGGAGCGCCTCCGACCGGGCAGGCGTCAACAGGAGCAGTACCCTCGGCAATGGCCTTTGCAAGGCCGTCGCAACCCGGGAAGCCGCAGCCGCCGCAGTTGTTGCCCGGGAGTTCTTCTCTGACAAGGATTTCTTTCTCATCTACTTCTACTTTAAATTTCTCGCTGGCAACGCCAAGCAGCACACCGATGATAATACCGGTAGCGCCGACGATAATTGCCGCAATAATAATTCCAGTTATATTCATCCTTCGTCTCCTCCTTTAAATTAATCCGGAAAATCCGAAAAATGCAATTGACATGAGACCTGCGGTAATTAACGTAATCGGGGATCCCTGGAAGTTATATGGCACGTCATTGTATTCAATGCGCTCGCGCACGCCTGCCAGAAGTACGATAGCGATCGTAAATCCGACCGCGATACCAACACCGTTGACAACGCTCTCTACAAAGTTGTATGTCTTCTGTACGTTTGTTAATGCAACACCGAGAACAGCACAGTTTGTCGTGATCAGCGGAAGGTATACGCCCAGAGACTGATACAGGGAAACCATGTTTTTCTTCAGGAACATTTCTACAAACTGTACTAAAGCCGCAATAACCAGAATGAACACGATTGTCTGAAGATACTCCATACCGAAGCGCACCAGAATGTGATCATAGATTAAGCTTGCCACTGCAGATGCAATCGTAATTACGAAGATTACGGCCGCACCCATGCCTGCTGATGTCTCTACCCTCTTGGATACGCCAAGGAAGGGGCAGATACCGAGGAACTGGCTTAATACAACGTTATTTACCAGGGCTGAACCGATGGCAATTAATAGTAATTCTTTCATCTATCCATTCCTCCTATTCTGTTTTCTCGGGTTCTTTCGCCGCTTCAGCTTCTGCCTTTGCTTTCGCTTCCTCGGCCGCCTTCTTTGCTGCAAGTGCTTTTTCAGCCGCCGCTTTCTTGGCTGCCGCCGCTCTGGCCGCTTCCTCGGCCGCTTTCTCAGCCAGCTTCAGATGGTTGTCGGCACATGAGGAACCTGCACAGCTTGCGCAGTTGCCGCCGCATGCCAGGTTGGACTGCGGTACGGAACCATTTGTTGCGGAAGGAGCTTTAAACTTATTCTGGAGTGCAGTCAGAATCGCAAGCACGAAGAATGCACCCGGAGCAAGGATAAAGATTGAGATATGGAAATCCTCCGGAATAATCTGTTTTCCGAAGAATGCTCCGCCACCCAGGAACTCACGGAAAATACCGATGAGCGTCAGGGCGATGGAAAATCCAAGTCCCATGCCGATTCCGTCGAAAAGCGAGGAAACAGCGTCATTCTTGGAAGCATAAGACTCGGCGCGGCCAAGGATGATACAGTTTACTACGATCAGCGGAATGTAGATACCCAGTGATGAATAGAGGGAAGGCACATACCCCTGCATCAGCAGCTGGACAATGGTTACAAGGCTGGCTACGATAACGATAAAAGCCGGAATCCTGACACGATCCGGGATAATCTTACGCAGCGCCGAAATAATTAAGTTTGAAAAGACAAGAACGGCTGTTGTGGAAAGCCCCATGCCCAGACCGTTGACAGCAGAAGTCGTAACTGCCAGTGTCGGACACATACCTAACATTAACACGAAGGTAGGGTTTTCTTTGAAAATGCCGTTTGATATACGTTCTACATATTTGTTCATATTTCCCACCTCCTGTTAGTTTATGAAATTCTGTTTGCAGTACAAAGCGGCATTAACCGCATTCGTCACTGCGTTGGATGTAATCGTTGCACCGCTGATCGCATTGATCTCGGCGTCGCCCGCATTGCCGCCCTTGACAACAGTAAGCTCGGAAGCCGATTTGCCGTCATACTGGGTCCTGAACGGGTCCTCTTTCGCCTTAAGACCGAGGCCGGGCGTATCGCTGATCTCGCGGAAGCCGATGGAAGTAATGCTTCCGTCGTCCTTGATTCCGACGGAGATAGATACTTTACCGCCGTAGCTGTCATTCGAATAGGAGTTGATTACATAGCCCAAATCGCTGCCAGCATCATCCTTTGCAACCATTACCGTCTCAACGCCCACACCGCCGAAATCCGATGCGGCAAGCTCCGTGTTGCATGCCTCCAGGTCAATGTCTGAAGTCTCTTCAAAAGATGACGCCTCCGGGAATACTCCCCTGTATGTCTTGTTGTTTGCTTCAATTGTGGCCTGTTCAATCGGGCCTTTTGTCACTTCATATACGCCGCCCAGTGCAATACCGGAAATCAGGGTGATTGCAAAAAGGATAAAGGCGTCTTTCATAAATCCGGATTTACCTGCCATTATTTCTTACCTCCCTTTTTTCCAAATGCGGTCGGAAGGGTGAACTTCTCGATTAACGGAACCAGGATGTTACAGAAGATAATCGCGTAGGATACTCCCTCCGCAGAACCTCCGAAGATACGGAAGAGACCTGTCAGAAGTCCCAGTGCGATACCGAATACAATCTGTCCCTTTGGTGTGATCGGGCTCGTAACATAATCTGTCGCCATAAAGAAAGCGCCGAAGATTAAGCCGCCGCCGCAAAGATGGGCCAGGATGTAGCTTACGTCAAATCCGCTGTAAATAGCCGCAAAAATAGCAACCGTAGCAATATATGTAAGCGGGATGCGCAGTGTGATTACTTTTCTGAATACCAGATAAGCCGCACCGATTAACAGTGCAATCACGGAAACCTCACCGATGGTTCCGGGAATCCGTCCGATAAACATAGCGGTCACATCCACCTGCTCTCCTGCCTTTAACATGGCCATCGGTGTTGCGCTGGCTACTGCGTCGGAGAAAGGCTCTGTAAATGTGGTCATCTTTCCTGCAAAGGAAATAAGCAGGAAGCATCTTGCTGCCAGAGCCGGGTTCATCCAGTTCTGTCCAAGGCCGCCGTACATCTGTTTTACAATGATGATGGCGAATACGCCGCCCAGGCACGGCATCCAGACAGGAATCTGGGGCGGCATGTTGAGCGCGAGAATCATACCGGTTACAACGGCG
>PPYF01103461.1_pt1 | contig 16568 bp, 26 predicted proteins | sample 1559871 | NCBI WGS metagenome assembly PPYF01 (sample SAMN08240021, study PRJNA423297) | Human gut metagenome, whole genome shotgun sequencing project.
GTTCACCATGTCAGAATCATTGCCGAAGTTTTCCTGAGTGGATTCGCTGCAATGATTCACATCACTTTTCAATCTCTTTGTCGCGGCTATGGCTGTGTTGAAGTTTCTTTTTGAATCGTGTCTGAGTTCAAAGCCTTCTTTCTTGTATTGCTGCTGCATTTCTAGAAGGTTGGTTTCTAAAACGTCCGTGAGGACAAATACGATGTTGGTTATCGTATTCAGTTTGTCTGTTCCTTGCATAATCGTGTATTCTTATTTCTAATTCGAATGAATCCCCTTCGTTCTGTTTCTTCTAACAGTGGAAAGTCTTCATTCTTGATTTCACATTCTGTTTCGTAGTTCACGGAAGTATAACTTGGGATATTGAACTTTTTCCGGATTCTTACGATAACATCCGGATTTCTTGTTACCCAGTAAACGGTTATTCTCATGGTGATATCAGCATTTTTCTAGCTTCCTCATCTCCTGCATCAGCACGGTGCTTGATTTCAATGTACTCAGCATAAGAGATTCTGTTATCTCCACGCTCCTCTATCTCTTTTTCACGTTGGTTTCTGTATCGTTCACGCTCTTTCCGTTCAATATCTTTCCGACGTTCAGAAACGTAGTCCAGCATCGCACTTGTTATTTTCAATGGATCTATTGAACCGTAGAACCGCCCATACTTCCCTGACTTAAACCGTGCTATGAAAAAACAGATTTCAGCGGCATTTATATAATAATACTCCGAAAGGAATATCTCCGATAGTTCAGAAAGTTGCTCTTTCGCTATCTTGGTTGAAACTTCTGCAAAGTCATTCAATGAACCAAATTGTATCTTTAGCCATTCTATCGGTGTTTCATCCCCATAAGTAGAAGACAATAGCCCTAAACTCGGAATGCTGTCATTCAACGCCAGTTCTGAATGGGTTGCATTACATCTGACAAGTTTGAACTGCAAATCAGGGTTGTAATCAAGAATGAATTGTGCAGGATCGGGATATTTATTCAATAACGCCCTCTGCTTCAAGTTCCTTTCTCTTTTTTGCGGCAGCTTCTCTAACGGTTGTAGCGACTGCAAGAACTGAATCACGTTTTCGCTGCTCGCTATCCTGTTGATTTTTACTAAGTCTTGTCCCATTATAGTTTCCTTCCAATATTTTAGTAAAGTTTGCTTGTTTGAAAATCCAATCAAAGTCGCATTTCCAATTGCGGTCATTAGCTCCAAGTAAGAACGGGGATTGAAGAATGAGATTGAAAACACTCCTCACTGACTCTTTCCCATATTGGGCTATCCGGGCTTTTACAGCCTTTTTTCTCACATCAGTCATTGATCTTATCTGCTGGAGTCTGTCTTTGAATGTGGTATTATAGTATTCCATCAATCCGCTGTAATCAATCTTTTCAGAGGGGGATGGCGAAGAAAGCTTGGCTTTCTTTGATACTCCGTCAGGAGTATTTTCTTTCTTTTGATGTAGAGATATATCTATATACTCTCTTTCTTCTTTCTTTGTATTTGTGCCCTCTGTGTGCCCTGATTTTTGTAAAAGTTCGGATTGCGGTAGATTGTTGTTCATGGGCTGTGCCCCAAGTTGTGCCCTTAGTTGTGCCCATTCGTGTCTTAATTCATTGATTTCCTTTTCAATACCTGTGTCCTTACTTGTGCCCTTGGTTGTGCCCATTGGATTATATTCTTCATATTTACATAAGGTTATAAGGTTCATTCCTTGATTGCACTCAACAGTTATCATACCTTTCTTTCTAAGATGCACAAGAAAGGAACGCACCTTCTTTTCAGACCATTTCCAACGCTGTGACAGAAATCTTATGGATGCAGGATATTGACCTCTTGAATAAGAGATTTCTCGACCTCCGATACTCTCCTTTCGGGGCGTTACCTCAAATCGTGCAGACTGAATTAAGTCTAACCACGCTTCGCAACTGCTAAAAGTACGGGCTTCATTCCACATTTCATTCGAGAAAAACCTGCGGCTTAGCCTCAAAAATCCTTCTTCCATAGTTTTAGAATCTTACGTTAGTTAATTGCCTTCCGTTAGAAAATACAGCCCACTTACCATTACCGCTATCAAACAATCGTAAATCCGACACCTCTCCGAAACGTTTGATGTTACCGCATAAATCCACAATCCATCCACATTCTTTAGAAGGATGCGGGCGGATGGCACGACCGACTATCTGATACCACATGGCAAGTGACATTGTAGGACGTGCCATAACGACCGTATCAAGTTCCGGATAGTCAAAGCCAGTCGTAAGTACACCCACATTAGCTACTACCGGAATTTCACCAGCTTTGAACGCCTCAAGAATATGTTCACGTTCTTTCTTAGGAGTATCACCTGAAACGATAGCGCAACCGGGTATTGACATCGTTAACCGTTCCGCTTCTTTCAAAAAACGGGTAAAGACCAAAATACCCTTCCGTTTTCCTCCGGCTTTGGGATTCATCAGCCTTTGGACGATATGAACGAGATAACCGTAGAAGTCTATCCGTTCATATTCTTTTTGAACTGACCTATCCGTATAGTCGGCACCAGTAGTATTTACTTTCAAGTTAAGTTCATTCCACCCTGAAGGATTCATTGAATAGTAATCCAACTTCGCCAAGTAGCCCATATCTAATAGGGTTGATACCTGTACATGATAAATGACCTCTGAAAAGACATGAGGTTTTGTCCGAGTGATAAATTTCAGCATGGAGCCGAAATCACGACTGGAGCTTAAACGGTATGGCGTTGCTGTCAGCCCAAGAACCTTACACTTCACTGCATCAAAAAAATCCTTGTACATTTCCTCTTTGGGGTTTACAAGATGACATTCATCCACAATGATGTTCTTGAAGTGGGTAAACAGTTCGGGATGATTCTTCACACTGCCGATGGTGGCAAATGTTATCCGGCTTATCTCCTTTGAGTTAAAGGATGATGAATAGATACTGCAATCAAGAATACCGTATGAACAGAGTTTCTTGAAATTCTGTTCGAGTATTTCCTTCGAGGGCTGGAACACCAAGGTATGACCGTCAAGCCTTGCGGCTATATCTGCTATGATAAGCGACTTTCCGCTGCCCGTAGGTAACACCATAATGGCATTTGTTTTCTTCGCCTTGTTATTGAAGAAAGATAACAAATGTTCCTGCTTCCAAATCATTCATAATCCTTTCTCCTTTCGTAACTTCTTATTAAGTGCTTTGTAATACTTGATTAGCTGTTCGTACTCAAAATCAGTCATTTTGGAAGTGCTGGCAACTTTGACTTTCAGTAAATCAAACTTCTGTTGTCCGATTTTAGCAATTAGATTCACCCGATACCCTTCCAAATGGTCGGCTTTGAACCTGTTGCAGTGTCGGCATTCGGCATGGCAATTATTCTCATCAAACCGTGTTGCCAAATGTGTACGACTGAAATAGTGCCCGCAGTCTGCTTCAATTTATTTATCTCTCTTATTTCTATCTTCTTCCGACGAATAGATACGGTTAAATCATGAACTTTTTTATCGTTGCTTACTATAGCAAGTCTTTCTCTATAAACCTCTATCTTATCAAAGGAAGAATCTCTTAGGTTTTGCAATTCTTCTTCTGACAGACCTATTATTTTATCTTTAAAAGTATCTGCGTATGTCTTCATAATTTAGCCAATTAAAAGCCCCGAAGCGTATTCTCCGGGGCAAAACAACCATTATTCACTAACCCTTGCCATTTATGTGTGGCTCACATTTATGAGGGATAAGCGGGAGTCGAACCCGCACAAGTATCGTCTGCTTTCTCGCTTTCATCCGTAGATTGGTTATCCTACGATCTTTAAACTACTCAACCTGTTACTTACAACTACGGTCTTGATGATTTCCATTTCTATGTACACTTGAAAGTTCCATTCATTTAGTCTTAGCACCCTATGACCATTTTATCCCTATGTGGTGGTAACAGGACTTGAACCTGCATGATAGGAGCTTTTTAGTTTTTACAATGAGTGGAATCTCGCCACCTATACCTGCCTTTATATGTTTTTACATCGGGCTACTGCTTATATTACCCCCCCCGTTACCGACAACCTATCTATGAGATATTAAACTTTAGCGTCTACCAATTCCGCCATACCACCTAACTGTTACTTATTCTTCAGTCTCGCCTTCAACGATAATTGAAAGCTGACCGCAAGCGGCACCGTTTTCAATTTCTGACTTTGTTGCAATGGCTACTGCATAATCGTAGCCCATCTTTTCAAGTTGTTTTTTAATCTCTTTCATGATTCTGTAAATTAAATTGTTTATACTAAATTCACTCCCTCGATAATTCCATTACCAAGGTTGTTTTTCTCTGATATGTTATTTGTATTGATTGGAGACAACTTCACAAAAAAGTGTTCCTTATCAAAATGTTTCTCCAGCTTATCCGCATCAAAATCAGATTCATCCACCAATGTTAAGTTGATAGTTGTTTTCAGATTACTTTCTGTTCTTATTTGCCCAAGTTCATCAATAGACATTTTCTTCGGATAAGGAATAAGCCAGCCTCTCTTTTCTTCGTCAAAACTGTGTAAGCTAATCTGTAGTGTCACATTGCCTTTCACAAAAGAGAAGTCGCTATCTTTAATGCCAATCGTTGAAATGTAATGGTGAGTATTTGGGAATATTTCCGTAATACGTTCAATTGCTTTTTTTACGGCTTCTATATTTAAGAAAGGCTCACCCATACGAGTGTAGTTAATCTTAAATTCTTTGGAATCATTCGGGTTGTAACCTGCGCTTCTTATAGCAAACAATACTTGTTCTACAATCTCATCTGCTGTAAGATTGCGGTATTTCTTCATATTACCAGTGGCACAGAACTTACAACGTACAGGACAACCGCTCATGGTTGAAACTCCAATCATCCATCTTTCAGCGCGACTTCCGAGATTGTTGTTATCAAGGAAATTCTGTTTTCTTCCTATCGCATCTTTTGTGTAATATGGAAGAAAGGTATCAGTTGTTTCTACCAGCATACCATCTTCAAGCCGCAAGCAGTAAACTGTACCATTTTTAAAACTTTTACTTTTTACTATATTCATGATTGTATTTTTATGGGTTTTCCAGCTATATCTTCACAGACCGAGCAGGCTGGTTAACAAAGTTATTCCATATAAGCCATTGAAAACTCTTTCGGAATAAACCGCCCGACCGGGATAGGTTTGGCTGATTCAATGGCTGTATGTATTTCCCTCTTTCTGAACTCATGTCCCTTTTCTTTGGCTTGTTTCTCACATTCTTCCTCTTTGTTTTTGAGATAGTGGGTAATAAGCATCATTGCTCTGTCAACGTTGAAGGTGTTCACGACAAAAGTCTGAACTCTCTCGTCTTCATTCTCCCCATCCGTGAATGTGATTTTCGTCTCAATCTGATAGAATTTCTTTTCATTGGGCTTGGAATCTCCCTCTTCTTCATCTTCTTCCGTTACAGAATCATTTAAAAGGAATGTATCTTTTAATTCTTCGAGGGTGGCATCATCTACCTTGCGTTCTTTCAAATTATCAGTAAGAATCACGCAAGAATCGAACTCCTTGAGCATTGTCAAGGTGAATCCGAACATATAGTTTAGTTCGATGTAATCTTTCAAGATACTACAAGAATTCTCCAATCCGGTGGCATACAGCAGGAACTTATGTTTCTTGTCCCCTATTTGTGCCTGTGCAAGATAGGGATATAAGAATTTGTTCTCGTTCTCGAATGCCAAGCGGTTCTGGTTGCTGACTTCCACTTCCTTAATGCCGTCAGCTTCCATACTGAAACGAATTTTCGCCAAAGTGTCTTGGTCTATCAGCGTGCCACGGTCAAAAAGAATTTCATTCCGTTCGATGGTTACTGTTTCACCTGTATCTTCATCAATGAAAGACTCCTCCCATGTTTTGAGGACACGTTTTGCAAGGTACATGTTGAGCATCTTTTTCGGGTCAGATGTCACATACCTGATTTCTGTTTTTCTTGTTTCTATCATAACTAAATAAATTCTTGATTTCTTTGTATTTCCTGCTGGGCGTATATCAGCATTTGATGTTCATTTGCAGCCGGCAGATAGATACCTGCCACTGATGCACTCCAGTTACGAAAACGGTCAATACTCAAAGTCATTTCACCTGTTGTCAGCTCGGCAGAACTTCTTAAGTAAGTTACTTCCTTACCTTTCTTGTTGACCGTCTTTCTCTCAAACAAATCACGGTTGCAAGTCCTCTTATAAAAATCAATTTTTGCTTCGTCGAGACTGCAACCGTACTCACTACCGAAATACCCTAAAAGAAGATGCAAGTAGCTGTTTTGGGCAAGCGTGCGGTTAGGTAGTTTCTTTTTCACTTCCACCACCGCACGTTCACTAAACAGCTTGTTTACATACTCCTTGAACTTGGGTATTTCATAATGATTTGATAAATTAAATATCATTTTTCTTTTTCCAAATATAGCCACCAGCCGTTTTCCTTTTGCCGAGCGTACAAGCATTGATACTTGATGCAGCAACTTGTGTTTCAAGAGAAGCCACTTTTGCACTTTCAAATTCAGCTATATAATTCATTTGTAATCCAAATTGCACAACTGGAATTGAATGAGTTATAGACATCTTTCTTTTAGAAAAACTTGAATGCTTTTTATTATACATTGGATGTTTTTCCCCTTTTCGGCTCATTGACATTCGTTTTTTAGTTTCTGCATTGATAACTTTACCTTTAGCAGATTTACTAAAACGGCTTTTAGTAATAGGATTATTATTGTTTTCCGTGCGAGTTACCCACCTTAAATTACAAACATTATTATCCGTTCTAATTCCATTAATGTGGTCTACCTCTGGTTTATTAAATGGATTGGGGATAAAAGTTTCTGCAACAATTCGATGTAACAGTCTTTTATCTTTTCTCAAAGTAACATAAACATATCCGTTCTTTACTCCAACATTTGGAGTAAGCACCTTATTAGGATTCCGAACTTTACCTGTATTAGAAACTTGATAATATCCATTATACCCTTTTACTGTTTTCCAAATCTCTTCCATATCATTCTTCAAGTCGAACAGCATACGCTAAAAAGGTAAATCGTCCTTTACATTGCCATTAGCATCAACCGGAGGCGGAAAGTTCTGCGGCTGTTGCTGATAGGTCGGTTGTGGCGCTGGCTGTTGTACCGATGTTGTTTGTTGGGATTGAGATACACCGCCACGCGCATCTATTTTGTAGCACCGAATAGATGCCATACGTTTGAGTTCTCCGTCTTGATTCGTCCAAGAACGTCCTTGTAAAACAAATGATACAGTAACAACATCACCCTGATTAAAGCGGTCAAGTTCTGCACACTTATCGCCTGAAAACTCTAAGGGAATAACATTCTCATACTCGCTACGCTCTCCCGTATAAGGGTCGTAAGTGGTAGCATCTAAAATGAACTCCCGTTTTGTAAACGAGGAACCACCGTTTTTGGATGGTATTTGAACAGTTTGTCCGATTTCGGTTATCCGTCCGGTTATTTGGTTTGCCATTAATTTTCTCCTCCAAAAATCTTTTTATCGGTTATAAGTTCTCTGTTTTCTTCCAAAAACCGGATAAATTCCTCACAATGATTAGTAAGAATAGGAATATCACGTTCAGGATTGAAAACGTATGTTTCTGTATAGGTATCTACCACATAACCGCCTTTGTTGAACTCTACAATGTTATACTCAAATGTCCGTACATCCGACCCATTCTGCATAAGAGCATAAGGATAAACTAAATGCTGGTGGTGATCTTTGAACTTTCCCACGGTATAACTACCGGTTGTTTTGATGTCGTGAACACTGGTAGGCATCAGTTCGTCAATCAAACCATAAACCAATACACTACCGTATGCAGTAGGCAAGATGGCTTCTACTCTTTGTTGGGTTAATGCTCCTTTGTAGTAGTTGGCAAACTCGCGGCAAAGGTCAATGTGAAAAGTGAAAGTGCGATTGTTGTAAACAGCTTTTATCCCGTAAAGTTTTCCGTCATCGTGATATGCCTTGCTAATTTCCATTATAGAAGATTTACGGTTCTCAATCATACAATCAATGATTTCATTGAAAGCCGTACCACGGTCTGCCGCTTCGCTATCGAATGGCTTGCGGTTAATCCGGTCTATCAGTTCTTGAAACTGTTGTTCGTGAAATTCTTCAGGAGTATGGGGTGGATTTTCTGACCACCCCCAGTACTTATCCCAAATCACATCACTATTCAGATATGCCCCAAAGGCATCAAGAAGCGTTGCGTAAATACGATATTTAGGCTGCTGGTTCATATTTCTTTTCTGAATTAAGTTTCAGATTCAAAGACTTCGCTTTGTTAGCTACCAACTTTGCCGCCATTTGCTTTGAAGAACCAACGTGCTCAAAGTTATCTATTTGCGCGATAAAATTATTGGCAGATTCCGCATCCGTAATAAGTTCGATCTGTTCTTTTATCTCTTCAATAACTTTATCATACTTTTCCTGTGCCTCTTTCTTGGCAGCAAGCATACCCAAATACGAATTGATTATCTTGGCGGTGATAAAGTCGTTCTTTGCGGTTGGATTACCATTCTTGTCAAGGATGGTAGGAACTTCCATCACTGAAGGAAGATTGCAAGTATTCTTACCGTCATTTCTTGAAGTTGGGTCAAAAGTGATAGTACGTCTTTGGACGCCTCTTTCGCTTTTCATTTCAAGATAACCGAGCAAATCCAGTTCAGTAACGATAGAGTTGTAGGATTTTTCACGCAAGGCAGGGATAAACACCGTATCATCACCTTCTTTTCTTGTGTCGCGATGGGCAACGAAAATGATGTGCTTGTTAAGCCCCGAAAGTGTTCGTGTCATCCATGAAAACTCTGCATTGATACCGCTCCAATCACGGATGGACGGCTGGCGGGTTCCACACTTGTGAGTAATGATGAAGTCCATCATCTTGCCGATGGTATCTACTACAATGGTCTGATAAGCGGACAAGTCCTCTTGAAGAACTTGCTGAACATCGCTCCATGAAGTGACCTGTACCGTGTCTATATTCTCCAAGTGCGCCATGTTCATGCGCTTCACGCCGTTATCGAAGTCCAACAGCAGCGGTTTCGGTGCGCTCAATGCTACCGTACTCTTTCCCATTCCGGCTTGACCGTAAATCATCATCTTCACGGTGGTCGGGATAACTAATTCATTACTTTTCTTAATCAGTGACATAATCGTAAATTTTATAGGGTTATTTGTTCAGATATTTACTCATTTTAAAAGCATTAATAGCGGATTGTATCTCGAACTTGGAATATATGATAGGAGAATTTCTGGATGAGCCTTTTCTTTTCTTATGCACCAATCCTTCTTTCTCTAACTTTTCCAAAAAGTTAGGTTCATACCCAAGTGTCTTTAACCATCTGAACGCTTCTCTTTGCTTGATTTCATCAGATACAGGAGACCGTTTCTTCTCACTGGCAGCTGCACCAAGCTCCGCCATGTCCATGCAGATATTTTTAAATTCAAATAATTCAAGTCTTACCTCCATACCGTCCAGTTCTTTCAATTCGTTCAACTCTCGTTCTTCGTCCCCTTCTCATATCACCCTGTTCGTGATAGAGCGAAAAAGAAAAGATGCACAACAGGCAGAAAGCAACAGCCGACCTAATAGTAGGTGAAAAGTCCATCGTGAACTTCATACCAGCTATTCTCTCATATAGCATGGTTGCCAGTTCTCTGCCGTTCCTTACGTTCAAAATCTCAAAAGCTCTTTGCAGTTGGTTGTTTATCGTGCTGACCGCTCGGCATTTGAGGTTTGCAATTTCTTTTTTCTCATACCCTTGTGCATACATTCGTGCCGTAATCTCGCATTCAGGTGTAAGTTCATTAAAAACTCTCTTCATAATCGTGTAAGTCAGCTGATTAATAATTGCGAATAACCTCAATATATCCGGCTTCCCTGTTAGTGTCCACCGAATACAAAGTTTGCTCCTTGTCTATTATCCGATCAATCCTTGCCAGCCTGTTAAGATCAGCGGTACACCTGCGAAGCTGTCCGGCAAGTTTGTCGCTAAAGTCAAAGCTGATTCTGTCATTCTTCTTTTTCAGCTTTTTCTTGATTTCTGTTCTTTCTTTCAGTTCTTTTGCCATAAGAGTAAAATTTAATTAATGATTCGTGGATGGTAAGGGAATCGAACCCCTCTCAATCGTGCCAATTGTTTGCGCAATACGAAGCTCTAACCGATAAGTTAACCATCCTTTTTTAAAAAAGGTGCACTATCCTCACGGACGGCACACCCAGTACAAACACAATATAAAACACGAATATCTAATCTATTATCAGAACAATGCTTTTAACCGCATTCTTGAAATGATCAAACTTCTGTTTCAAATCACTCCAAGATTTATACCATGTATTTTTCTCTTCAGCTAATTTCTCGTTAGCCTCTTCCAGCTCTTGCACACGCCTTACTAAATCTTCATGCGTCATGCCTCTTAATTCTTCCACTGTCATAATCGTATAAATTTAAAATGTCGTTAAAAAGGTAGGAGTCGAACCTACTTCTTGTAAGCTAAATGAATATATAAATTAGAATATAAGTTAATACCAACAATTAATCGCTTACACGCATTCCAACAATGCTACTTCATAAATTACCGCCCAGCTGGTTTACAAGGTGATTGTGCACTCATCCCCATGCGCCTTGTGCCGGATTATAGGACTACCTTTTAGCGGTCTGTTTTAAGTTCTCTATAAGTTATTCTCATGAGCGACACACACCCTACACATATAACACTCATTATAGTGATAGAGAATATTTTCATAGGACTGTAAGTAGTAATAGCCCCGTAAAGCATACCGGCAGCACATATACTAACCAATATAGATAAAACGAATTGGATTGTTTTCATAATCGTATAAATTTAAATAAGTATCTGTACCCTAATCGAATAGCAGAACCTTATTTCAGTTCAGTACAGACTATAAGACCTTTCAGCGATACTTGTGCCTAACCAAGCATACTCACCACGCTAAAGACAAATTGGCGTGCTGAAAGTAAAAACCATTTCAACTTCGTGGCTTTACCACCATCAGACATATACAACCATTCGCCCATTGTCGGCTTATCCTCGGTTGCTATCGGTGTCAATTCCGTTCCACTTGCACCCACCACTATCCACCATCACTGGCTTCGCTTACGTGCCTTCGCAGAAATATATCTTTTTATCGTATCAATATGTCAAAGAACCAATCAATAGTACCCTACCCGATTCTCGCTATCGGTTGCCGTTCAATCCGTCCGTAGGGCTGTCGTGCATTGCATAATCGTGTATTATGCGTATCGGCTGATACCTTGTACCCGGCATAGAGCATCGTAATCCATGCCATCATCTTCACAAGTTTCAAAACCTTTTAAGGCATCTTCCAAACTGTCTATCTCATCCGTTATCAACTGGATAACTTCTTTTTTGCTATCAGCATTGAACATCAGGCAAACAGTCCTTTCATCGTTGTTGTGAGCTGCCTCTAAATCTTTATAAAGGCTATCCAACTGCTGGTTAATCGTGTAAGCATTCATATCCATATCGTTTATGCGATTGACATCAGATTAGCTTTTTTGAAGCATCTGAATTCTTGGCGTTCAGTATCATAGTAAGTCTGGACGGTATCATTCTTCTTTCTATTGTCAGTACCAGTGATGGCAGGCATCAGCTTTTCATTTAGTGTACCGTATGCCTCACGAACAGAACCGTCCACTTTTTTGAAGTAGAACTTCACTATCTTCTTCTTCATCTCACCTTTCAGTTTCAAATTAGCCCAAGCCACCTTCATTGCTTCGCTCATGGTGTAGCCATTACGCTTAACGAACTGCCAAGCAAGGCTCATTACTTCGTGTAAAAATTCTCTTGTTCTCATAATCGTGTATTTTAATATGTTTATACTATTTGAAATCTGAATTAATCTTCGTTTCTTTGTATCAAGTTAATTTGATGATGCAAATATACTATCAATTTTGATTATTAATATCATTTTTGATTATTATTTGTGTTAATAATATCTAATTTGATATATCAAAAATGACAACATTAAGACAAATAATTAAAAATCAAGGTGTTACAAACAAAGTTGTTGCAGATGCTTTAGGTATAGAATCTACGAACATAGGTAGATATGATGATTTATCTAAAAGAAAATTATCAGAATTGATAACCATATCAAAATCTTTAAATATGTCTCTAAGTGAACTTATTCAACAATCAGTAAGCGATGACGTTGAGCTAGAGGAAGTAACCATTATTAACAGGCCCAAATACACTGAAAAAGTAGAAGAAAATGGGGAACTCTATCTATATGATATTGAAGCTGCTGCAAATTTGAAATCACTTTTAGTAAATAAGGATCAAAATATATTAGGGAAAATAAGTATACCTAACATACCCAAATGCGATGGTGCAGTATATGTAAAAGGAGATTCTATGTATCCTTTGTTGAAATCAGGAGATATCATAGCTTATAAAGAAGTACCTGTAGAAATACAACATATATTTTACGGGGAAATGTACTTAGTTTCAATAGATATAGAAGGAGAAGAATATCTAACCGTTAAATACATAAATCAATCAGAGAGAGGATGTGAGTGGATTAAATTGGTAAGTTATAATCAACATCACCAACCCAAAGACTTTCCTTTATCTTCGGTTAGGGCGCTAGCTTTAGTTAAACTAAGTATTAGAATGAACACTATGAAATAACATTATGAAATTCAACCAATACCTTTGGAACCTATATAAAAACTCTCCGGAAGGGAAAGCTGTCATATCCAGTTTTTCAGACAGAAAGGAATGGATAGACGAGGAGCAGCTTTTAGAACGCTATAACCCAAGTATCAAAGACAATTTCAACAAAGAAATTATATGCGAAATACTGGAAGATTTTTGGTGCTATAAAGTTTCCGATTTTGAAGGTATAGAATATCCGTCACTTGATGAAGCCGAGGGAATATACAAAGAAATTATCTCTACAGGATTACGGATAGAAGATGAAGAAGTATTGAAAATAGGCGATTTCGATCGGATGCTTGATTATATTCCATTCTTATCAATGGAGTTAAACTACTTGCTTGCTGACTATTTCTTTCCATATTTGTACATTGATAAGTTTCATGAATTGAAAAAGTTATCCGACCATTTCGATATAGAACTTCCACCTACTCCCAAGAAGCCGGACTATAAGGCACGGTGTATGTATTACTGGGAACTATGCAAGGCACTATATCAGTTCAGAACGGAAAACAACTTGACACCCGATGAATTGAGTGCTTTCATGTATGATTATGTACCAAATCTTCTAAGCACGGAGGAAAAGAGTGAAATTCCACAACCATCACAAGCATGGTTCATTGGTGGATTAATAAGAGGATATGGTGAACATTGGACTACCGGCTTTTGGCAAACCAATCAAGAAACTAAGAAAGGAGATATTCTTGTTCATTACGAGACATCACCTATAAGCGCAATTACTTGTTTGTGGATAGCGCAAGTAGATGGGGTGATTGATCCGTTTACGCATTATTACAGCAACACTTATATAAGTAACAGAATAGCCATTCCTCACATCACATTAAAAGAGCTTCGGGAAGATGAATACTTCTCCAGCCACCCGCTCATAAGAAAGAACTTTCAAGGAGTGAACGGATGGTCAATGAGTAGCGAGGATTATTCAGAACTCCTGCGAATGATAAAGGCAAAAGGATTTGATATTAATATTCTTCCGAAGTTGTATGCACCTACATTGCCTAAAAATCTTGATATTAGAAAAGAAAAAGATGTAGAGAAGCTGCTTTTAGAACGACTACTTAATTCTATGGACTGGTATGAGAATAAAGATTTCATTCGTGAATTAGGAATAAAAGCGGGTAGAGGGCATCGGATATTTCCGGATTACGCTTTGCATTATGACAACAAGCCAAATGAAGAAAAGGCAAAAGTTTTGATAGAAGCAAAGTTGCACATGAAAAATAATCAAGCGATAGAAGATGCTTTCATACAAGCTAAATCATATGCTCAATTGTTGGAGTCATCTGTTATTGTCCTGTGTGACAAATATTATCTATTTGTATATGAAAAGAAGCAATCTTTTGATCGGAATAGTTATAAAAGATACACATGGTTGGATATGGAAAATCCCGACATTTTCAACGAATTAAAGAACAAACTAAATATTTAAGATTATGATTGACTTTCTAACCATTATACTCCTAATATTCGGAGTACTGCAAATTATCCTCTTCTTCAAAGTATGGGGAATGACAAACGACATCAAAGATATAAGGAACAAGTATCTCAAAGACGAGGATGAGAAACAAAGAAAAAACACAGAGTATGACGCTATAACCAAAATAAGTGGCGGTTCCAAACCAACAATATAAGCCGGGCATCATTTCCCGGCTTTAACATGAAAATCTCCTTTGTTTCAACATTGTTTCAACATCAAACGAAAACGAAAAATATAAATAGGTGACAAACAGCAGATTAAGAAGTAGAAAAAATTAGCCAGATGAGCTAATACCCCGAGAAATAATAACGATGCAAAGATACATAGAAAATCAATAATACAAAGCTTTTGGGAAAAAGGATTCCCACTTCCATATATGTTACGAAAGAAGATATAACCAAGGGGTTTAAAATCAAAAATCAGTCCATCTTAGATGAATTAAATAACATCATATCCATATATCGGAGCAAGTGCAACCTGTTGTCATTGCTCATAAACGATATGGATATAACAGAACTTGTGGAGCATATAACCAAAACTGATGAATCATCTCTAAAAATAGACTTCATTTCCTACGCCCGCAAATGGATAGATGAGAACAGAGAGAAGCATGGAATCAATGTGTATTCCTGCATGGTAAACTCTTTAACAAAATTCCTGGGACGGGAGAAATTGGATTTTAAGGAGATAAATTACAAATTCTTGAAATCGTATGAAGAACATCTCGGTCAAAGACGTGCACTCTCTTTATATATGGGAGCAATCAGGCATTTGCATAACGAAGCTAAAAAAGAATATAATGATGAAGAAGCAGGGGACATAAAGATACCATGGTCTCCATTTACCAAGTATTCTATACCTAATATAATATGTACCCGCGAAAGAGCTTTGGACGCAGATACTATCAGAGCCATATACAACCTGCCATATATACTCACTAAAGATAAAAAGGAGAAGGATTGCAGATTTAATTTTGCAAAGGATATGTTTATATTATCCTTTTGCTTGATGGGTATGAACTCGGCAGATTTGTTTCTTTGTGACACTATAAGCGAAAGCAAGGGAACGCTTACAATCACATACAACAGGGCAAAAACTGCAACAAGAAGGACTGATAAAGCAAAAATAAGCGTTAACATTCATCCCTTCATATTGCCCATATACGAAAAGTATAAGGACGTATCCGAAGAAAGAGTTTTTAGGTTATATAAAAAGTATTCCACTTATGGCAGACTCAATGTTGCCATAAATGTAGGTTTGAAACAGATAGGGAAAGTTCTTGGCATTGAAGATTTGGAATTTTACGCAGCCCGGCATTCTTTCGCTTCCATCGCACGAAACGATTTAAAAGTGGACAAAGGTACAGTAGGAGAAGCACTAAATCATGTAGATAAAGAGAACAGAATGACAGATCTATACATAAAAAAAGATTTTTCCGTAATTAATGATGTTAACAGTAGGGTTATTGATTATGTTTTTAACCCCGATATGATGAAAGGGTAAATGTAAGGCAGCTTATTGGACCGCCTTTTCAAGGTTCTCTCTGATTTGTTGGAGCATTCGGAAAGCCCCGGCCATCTTATAGTTGCCCAGACATTGCTTAGCCTGCATGATACAACTTTCAACAGTAAGTTTTAAATCCGGAGTGAAAGCTGCTTTGTTAATCTGCATTTCTTTTGGAAGTTCATTGGCATGGTTATTGAACCATACGATCATTTCATTCAATTCCTCTTCGGAATAAGATTCTTTTTTTTCAGCCATAATACATAAGCAAAACTGTTGCACAAACACAGGCAAAACCGATTTGTTCAGGCAGCGTGGATTCTTTTTTCTCTTTTACCCCTTCAGTCTTGGTTTCTTCATGTTTGGTGGAAGTGGCTTCCTTGTCAACTTTCACCTCCGTACAGTCTTTGGTTGCAGTTTCCTTCTTTTTATTCTTGCTGAAATCACCTTCTACATGCCCGTCAGCCAATAACGGAGGTTTTCCGGTCAGGCTGTCGGGCGGTTTTCTTGTATCATAAATCCGAAAATCAATTACATAGCTGCCATTGGTTGTAAAAAGTTCACTCAAAGAAGCGGTTGATCCGTGTACGATGTTGACAGATTCACGTGTACTATCTTTCTGTATAATCTTAGTGTCTGACTTGACAGATTTATGCGAGCTGCCACATGATCCGAACAGCAGGAACAGACACATGAAAGGAGCCGGCATATATTGCTGGCTTACCCAGTTCATAATTCTAACCAACATAAGAGATATCATTTATGCGGTTCATCCACCCCCGTTTGAACTTGTTGTTTGCTGGGCGTTTCCGGCATATATCCTCGATAAAATCAAAC
>PPYF01114571.1_pt1 | contig 16564 bp, 13 predicted proteins | sample 1559871 | NCBI WGS metagenome assembly PPYF01 (sample SAMN08240021, study PRJNA423297) | Human gut metagenome, whole genome shotgun sequencing project.
CAGCCGCCTGCGTTCTCGTCGAGAAACTGCCGGACAATGGCTTCTTCCTCGGCGAAGGGCCGCTCCACCCAGCCGGGCAGGAAATGCACGGTATCCATATGGAGCACCGGCAGGCCGTATCTCTCTCCCAGGCGTTTTGCCAGCGTGGATTTTCCGCTGCCGCTGGTGCCAAGTATCGCTATTTTCATCTCTTCCTCCTTTTACCTTATATAAGACGTACCAGACAGTATACGCTGACTGTCTGATAACGTCAAGTTCCGGCTTGACATTTCGTCTGCCTGCTCGTATGCTATAATCATAGAGTCTATGACAGGAGGTCTTGCAGATGGCATCTCCAAAAAAACGTGTCGATCCGCTGTTTGTTGCTTTAGCGGTCGTGCTGGTGGCTGTAGTGGCCGCTGTGGGCGTGGTCTTTTTCCAGCTGCACAGCAAAATCTCGGCTCTGCAAACCGGTGCATCCTTCACCTTCCGGTATGAGATAGCGCCCAACAGCCCGGATAAGCCGCCGCTGCTGAACATCCTCGAGCGGGTGAACGCTTCCAGCGGAAGCGTCAGCGGGCAGTATGCGCCCGGAAAGCTGCAGCTTTCCTTCTACCAGCTCAACGAAGACGACTCCGTCAAGACGTCCCCCTTCACCCGGGTCTATATCGACTCGGAAGAGACGCTCTTCGACATCGGGCAGCTCTACACCGTTCTGCGTCAGGCTGTCACCGATAAACTCTCCCTCGCAAGCGTTCTTCTGCCCGAGTGGAGTCTCGGAGACTACATCTCCCAGACGCAGGCTGCCGCCGTACTGGGCGTCGAGACGAACAAAGTCGAGCTGCAGGAGCTTTCCGGCTTCACCCTCTCGCTCAAGGGGCTGAAAAAGGTCTCTCCTTCCGCCGCGCGAGACGGCTACCGCTACTATCAGTTCCCCGCCGCAGCCGACGGCACGACCCTCGTGCTCGGCTTTTCGACGGACGCTCTCTTCTCGAAGACCACGCCCATCCATGTGCTGCTGACCATCCCGGAGCACAACGTCCACATCCAGCTCACCGGCACGGTGACTTCTGCCAAGACGGTGCTCTCTCCCCCGGCTTCCCGGATGAGTGACGAGGACATCGCCACGCTGGCTCAGATACGCCAGAGCATCGAGTCTGTCTGGAAGATGATACAGTCTGCCGCCCAGACCACAAACTGAATGATACCAAAAAAGCAGACGCTTCGTGCAGCGTCTGCTTTTTTGGTTTGCGCTTTTCGTTGTCATGACCACAAAGAGAGAGGAAGTTTTTCTCAGTAATGCACGACATTGCCCGCATTGCGGATGCGTGCCAGCACCGGCTCTGCCTCCGGGCTGCGGAAATAGTCGAGGCTGGTCCTGGGCAGCAGCGTCTCGAGGGTATCCCAGTCGCCGCTCTGCAGGCACTGGCGGACGGTGGAAGCACTGATGGCCTTGCCGTTTGCTTCTTTGCGGGGTACAACGACACACTCGATGCCCGCTTTGGGCAGCTGCTCGCACATGATCTGGTTGTAAAGCCCCGTCACCTGACTGGTAGGCTCCTCGCCCACATAGCGGGCGGTGATGTTCAGCGCCGCCGCGATTTTCGTAAAGACGGCGAGGTCCAGCCGGGCGTGGCCGTCGATGACAGCTGCCTCATCCTTCAGGAAGTAGCTGGGGAAGGTGGCATTCGAGATGATGTAGGGGCCGCTGTCGTGGAGCACGACGTTGGGCAGATGGGCCACGCCCGCCTCCACCAGCTTCCTGCGCACGGCGAAAGGCACGAGGCTGACGTCCTCACTGACCACGAACAGGTGGAGCGTGTCGCAGGCGGCAGCGGCTTTTTCCACAAGATACTGATGACCGAGGGTAAAAGGGTTCGCGTTCATGACGAGGGCCGCACTTTTGCCCTCGGTCCTGGTCTTTTCCAGATCGCGCAGATAAGCCCCGAAGCCGTCGCGGCGGTTCTCCATGAAGACAAGGGTATCCTCCACCCGGGCGATCTCGTAGAAGCCGAGGTCGCCGAAAAACTTGGAGCTTTTTACCTTGGTGTAGAGAAACAGGTGCATATTCCCCCGCGCGCACTGCACCTCGATGAGGTGGGTGATGATCTGGTTCAGCAGACCCTCGCCCTGATGGGCGCTGCTGACGGCGAAGCACCGCAGGGTGTTGCCGAAGCAGCTGCCGGTGCCGATGACGTTGTATTCCTCGTCGAACATGGCGCAGATGTAATCCAGATTGCCGTCGCGGCGGATGCCCTCCTGACCCAGCAGTGTATCGATTTGGGCCAGAACGGTTTTATCGGTCGGATAGACCTGCGAAATGGTATATTCACTCATTGATATTCCCCTCAGTAGTAACAAAATGGAGCAGCCAGGTCAGAGCCAGCAGGTCGGCACTGCCGCCGGGCGAGAGATTTTCCGCAATGAACCGGTCATCCAGTGCCGCGAGGGCATCTTTATCCGGGTAAGGTGTCTGGGCGAGAAGGGCTTTCAGCTCTTCGGTGAGGGCCAGCTGACGCTCCCGGCTCGAGCGGGCGATGATGTTGGTATCGGTGCTGTTGGCCAGGATGGCCAGCAGTGCGCCGCCGCCGACGCGGTCGAAGTCGTAACCCCTGGCAAGGCCGGCTTCCAGCACCGGCAGACCGACATTCAGCACTGCGGGAAGTCCGGCTTCCACCTGCCCGCGCACACCGGTGATGCCGTACCGGATATAAAGCTTCTGGCCCACGGTGGCGGCGTTCTCGGCGGTGACGCCTGCAAAGTCCTTCTCGGTCAGGCCCGCCGTCATGGCGGATACTTCCGCCAGCACCCGGGAAGCGTCGGCCCAGAGGGAGCGGTCGAGGCGTCCCAGCGCTGCGCAGACGATGCCCACCGAAAAGACCGCGCCCTTGTGGGTGTTGACGCCGCCGGTGGCGTCCAGCATCTCGCCCTCGGCCTCACAACCCAGAGGCCGCAGGGCCGCGAACGTCTCAGGCGCGGGCTGTTCCGCCGTCTCGCGGCCCGTCCGGGCGCAGGCTTCAAAATAGGGGTAGAGCGCCGCAGCGCTGTCCATGAAAGTGAACACATCCATGTCCCTGTGGCTTCCGCTGTTGCGCCGGTCCACAAGGCCGGGTTTCGGGGTGGTGGTCACTTCGTAGAGCAGGGCGCGGACGGCCAGACGGGCCGCGTCGGCGATGTCCTGCGCGTCCCGGGCCTCGGTCAGGATCTCCGTCGTCTTTTCCTGCAGTTCGGCTACGGTATGGATGCGGCGGCTGCTGCACACCTTAGCAGGCCCGCCGCAGATAAGACAGCGGCGGCCTTCGAGGTCCAGCTCTTCTCTGTCCACTTTGAGGCCGTCCGGGCGGATGACGTCCATGTCGAACAGCCGCCCCAGCGGGGTGGCGTCCTCGATGTCGGTGGTGAATTTCTTGATGGTCAGCGGGTCGGCGTCCAGCACATAGAACGCCTCACAGCCGGTCACTTCCCGGACGGCGTCCTGATACAGTGGCGTCAGCTTTGCCCGCAGAAACTGCTGGCGCAGCAGCTGACGCCCCCGCGCAAAGCCCCGCCGGATGAGGGGCGAATCCTTTATCGGGCCGCAGATATTCATGGTAAAGCAGATGAGAGGCTTGTGGTACCGGGCCAGCAGCTCCTGCTGGTGCTGCACCCGGCGCTCCCGTGCATCCAGCATCTGGACCAGCGAAACAGTCGTTTCCATGTTTTTCTCCTCTCAGCGGTGCTTTTTGAGCATGTCCATAAAGAGCTGCACCTGCGGCAGAGCGGCTGCGTCTCTCTGGCAGAAAATATAGGTGCGCCGGACGAAGGGCTCGCCGTTCTCGAAGGTGCAGGGCTTGACATAGCCCTTGAAGTTATCCAGCGCCACTTCCGGTATCAGCGCCCAGCCAAGGCCCCGCTCCACCATCTCGCGGCAGACCATGATGTTGTCCACCACAAAATTGCCCGCATCGTTGGTCACGCCGTTCTCATAGCGCCAGCGGGCCATCTGGGCGCTGATGGTGGCGTCGCTGCTGTGGTCGATATAAAGGTAATCGGAGATGGGCCTGTCCTTGTTCTCCTCGCTGCAGATCAGGCAGATATTCTCCTGCGAGAGCAGGAACTGGGTGCCGTCCCACGGATACTCGCCCCGCAGCACTGCCACGTCCAGCGAGGAATCCAGCATCCGCTGGTAGATGTTCCGGCTGTGGCCGGTAGCGATGTCGAGGCGTACCTTCGGGTAGGCTTTGTGGTATTCCGTCAGCACCTCGGGCAGGCGGTAGTAGGAGAAGTTCACCGAGATGCCGGCCCGCAGGGTGCCGCAGGCTTCGCCCCGGATGGAGGCCAGCTGGCGGCGCATCTTTTCCATCTCGCGGGCGGCGGCGGCGCTGTGGAGCAGCACCTGTTCACCGGCCGGCGTGAAGCGGATGCCCTGCCGTGAGCGCAGCACGATCTCCACCCCCAGCTCCTGTTCCAGCGCCTTGATGCGCTTGGACAATGCCGACTGGGTCATGTACAGTTTGTCCGCTGCGTGGGTGATGTTGCGTGTCTCGTCCAGCGCGTGCAGCAGCTCGTAATCTTTTTCGTCCATCGTAGCTCTCCCTCTATTGCCCTTTATTTTTCTTATCATTCCTGTTTGCGCTTCATCCAGGCGCATTTTGCTCAGATTCCATATCTGTTATTCATAATACAACAGATTTCAGCAAATGAAAAGGGGGATATTCGCCTTGATTTTCCCGAAAGTCCATTCCGAGATGGAATAACTCAGCACTTTTCTTGCAGTTTTCTTAACTCCGCCTTAATTCCATCTTAATGCGGTGTTGTTGTCCGCAACATCTTCATTTTTTCTCTGCCGACGGGCGGTCTTCCTCCCGCAGTACAGAAAACGCAGTTCTCTTTTCATTTTTGCCTGAAAAATCAGTAAAAATCCAGTTTATTGGACAGCATTTGCATTATCATAAAAATAAGAAAAGACTCGTTTCTTTCTTCTTTGGCACATTGCAGATTTTTCCGTCTGCTTTTTGTGCAAAGTCCCAGAATTCTTCGTCGAAAAGCGCGTTTTGTTGACAGCCGCTTTTTGAAAAGCGTATCCTTATTGCAAACCAGAGTCAGGAGGTCATTTTATGGAGCACTCCACACGTCTTGCCCACATCAGCGAGGACGGCACCCGCACCCAGACCGTCTACGACCATCTCGCCGGCACTGCCAGACTGGCCGGTTCCTTCGCAGCCCCCTTCGGGGCGCAGAGCGAGGCCGAATTTGCCGCGTGGCTCCACGACGTCGGCAAATACAGCGACGCCTTCCAGCTGCGGCTCAAAGGCGGCCCCAAGGTGGATCACTCCACCGCCGGGGCGCAGGAGGCCTGGGTCCGCCAACATCTCCACGCCGCCTTTGCCGTGGCCGGACACCACAGCGGCCTGCCCGACGGCGGGAGCCCCGCCGACGACCCGGGCGACGCCACCCTGTTTGGCCGGAGCAAGAAACCGGCAGCCCCCTACGACGGCTGGCAGGAAGTAACGCTCCCCGCCTCGACGCCGCCCGCGTGGGCCTGTGCCGACCCGCTGAGCCTCGCGTTCTTTACCCGGATGCTCTACTCCTGCCTCGTGGACGCCGACTTCATCGACACCGAGACCTTCATGGACGGCAAGGCCGCACCCCGGGGCAGCGGTACGGACATCGCCGCGCTGCGGGACATCGTCTCGGCACAGGCGCAGCGCTATCTCAGGGCCGAGTCTCCCTCGCCCGTCAGCGTCCAGCGCAACGCCGTCCTCCGCGCCTGCCTTGAGAAAGGCGCGCACGGCCCGCAGGGGCTCTACACCCTCACCGTACCCACCGGCGGCGGCAAGACCTTCGCCTCCCTCGCCTTTGCGCTGGAACACGCCGCCGCCCAGAAGATGAAGCGGGTCATCTACGTCATCCCTTATATGTCCATCATCGACCAGACCGCCGCCGTCTTCTCGGGCCTGCTGGACGCAGAAAATGTTCTGGCCGACTTCTCCAACGCCGAGTACAAGACTGTTGAGCAGGACGACCTGACCCCCGCCCAGTACCGCCAGATGCTGGCCAGTGAAAACTGGGACGCCCCCGTCGTGGTGACGACGGCGGTGCAGTTCTTCGAGTCGCTCTACGCCAACCGCAGCAGCCGCTGCCGCAAGCTCCACAACATCGCCGACAGCGTCATCATCTTCGACGAGGCGCAGACCCTCCCGGGCGACTACCTTGCCCCCTGCGTCAGTGCCATCGCTCAGCTCATCCAGCATTACCACTCCACAGCCGTCCTCTGCACGGCCACCCAGCCTGCCCTTGAGCCGCTGTTCCGGCGCTTTGCGCCGGAGCTCCACCCGCAGGAGATCACGCCCGACGCGCCCCGCCTCTACGAAGTGCTCCGGCGCACCACACTGCAAGACCTCGGCACCCTGCCGCAGGCGGAGTTCGCCGCCCGGCTGGCCCGGCACCCGCAGGTGCTCTGCGTGGTCAACCGCCGCAAGACGGCCCAGCAGCTCTACGCTGCTCTGCCCGCCGAGGGCAGCTACTGCCTGACCACCCTGCTCTGCGCCGCTGACCGCCGCCGTCAGCTGGACGACATCCGCCAGCGGCTGAAAGAGGGTCTGCCCTGCCGGGTGGTGTCCACCTCTCTGATCGAGGCGGGCGTGGACGTGGATTTTCCCGTCGCTTACCGGGAGCAGTGCGGTCTCGACTCGCTCTTACAGACTGCCGGGCGCTGCAACCGCGAGGGGCGGCGGGGCGCAGAGGAAAGCATCGTCTACCGGTTCCGGCTGGACGAGTGTTCCACGCCCCAGATGCTCAGGCAGAACGTCAGCGCGCTGGACTACACCGCCCGGCATCAGGATACACTGGACACGCCCCGGGCCATTCAGCTCTATTTCAACGAGCTTTCCGACCTACGCGGCCCCGACGCCGTGGACAAGCACGGCATTCTGGATGCCTTTCTCCGGGGCATCCGGGGCTGCCAGTTCCCCTTTGCACAGGTGGCGGAGGAATTCCGCCTCATCGAGAACGCTGCCCGCACGGTCTACCTGCCCGTCGGCGAGGGCGCAGCCCTCTGTGAGCAGCTGCGCAGCGGTCATGTTACCCGGACGCTGCTGCGGAAGCTGGGCGTTTACAGCATCTCCTGCTATAAGGACCAGTTCGACAAGCTCGACGCCGCCGGGGCGCTGGAACTGCGGCCCGATGGTTCCGCCATCCTCACCGACACCAGCTGCTACAGTGAAAAGACCGGCCTTGCCATGGATGTGGAGACCGGCACCGGCCTTTACTTCTAAAAGAAAGAGGTGGTTGCAATGGCTAACATTCATCTTCGTCTGAAAATTCAACTTCACCCGGAAAGGAGGCGATGCTGATGTCCATGCTCATTGAAGTATGGGGCGACTATGCCTGTTTCACTCGTCCGGAAATGAAGACCGAGCGTGTGAGCTACGACATGCCCACCCCGTCCGCCGCGCGGGGCCTTGTGGAGGCCATCTACTGGCACCCCGGGCTGCGTTATACGGTTGACCGCATCTATCTGCTCAAGCCCTTCGGCCTTGACCCCGAGGACGAAGCGTCCACCGAGGAGTACACCCAGCGGCCCATCCGGTTCACCAACATCCGGCGCAACGAGGTCAAGTCCACCCTGCTGTCCTCCGCCGCCCTCAGTGCGGCCAAAGGCGGCACGCCGCCGGTGCTCTACACCTCGGAGGACATCCAGCAGCGGGCCGCGATGGTCCTGCAGGACGTCCACTACGTCATCGAGTGTCACTTTGATTTGACGGACAAGGCCGCCCCCAGCGACAATCCCGGCAAGTTCCAGGACATCCTGCGCCGACGCCTGCGCAAAGGCCAGTGCTATCACCAGCCCTGTTTCGGGTGCCGGGAGTTCCCGGCCAACTTCCGGGAATGGCCGGGCGGCAGCATTCCGGCGCTGAAGGTCACACAGGACCTCGGCTTCATGCTCCACAGCCTCGATTACTCTGATTCGGCCAACATCCGCAGCCAGTTCTTCCGCGCAAAGCTGGTGGACGGCGTGATGGAATGCCGGGACGTGGAGGTGTTTACATGATACTCCAAGCACTCACCGCCTATTATGAACAGCTCTTGAAGCAGGGCAAGGTGGAGGCCCCCGGCTGGGACAGTAAGTTCAAAGTCAGCTATGAACTGCGCCTCGGCCCCGACGGCCAGCTCCTCGCCCTCAACGACCTGCGGCAGGAAGTCCCCAAGGGCAAAAAGACCGTCATCGCTCCCCTTGAGCTCCCTGTCCCCCACCGGGTCAAGCGCGCCTCCGGCGTCGCTGCGAACTTTTTGTGCGACAATACGTCCTATCTGCTGGGCGCAGACGAGAAGGGCAAGCCCGAGCGCTCCCGCCAGTGCTTCGAGGCCTGTGCCGCCCTTCACCACAAGGTGCTCGACGGTGTGGACTCCCCTGCCGCCAAAGCCATCCTCGCCTTTTTTGACAGCTGGGAGCCGGATACAGCCCCCACCCACCCGCTGCTGGCAGGGCAGTGGGCCAACCTGAACAACAACGCGAACCTTGTGTTCGGCTACGAATCCCCCGACGGCTCCCACTGGCTGGCCACCACAGATGACGCCATCCGGGACGCCTGGCAGTCCGCCTTTGACACCTCCGATGCAGACGCCGAAACGGCCCGCTGCCTCATCACCGGCAAAGAGGCCGGCATCGCCCGCATCCACCCCGCCATCAAGGGTGTGATGGGCGCACAGGCCGCCGGTGCGGCGCTGGTCTCCTTCAACGCGCCCGCTTTCTGCTCCTATGGCCATGAGCAGGGTGCCAACGCCCCTGTCAGCGAGTACGCGGCTTTCGCCTACACCACGGCCCTCAATCTGCTGCTGGCTGACCGGAACTGCTGCCAGCGCATCGGCGACACCACCATCGTCTGCTGGGCCGAAAACGCCGCTCCCGCCTACTCAAACGCCATGCTGATGTTTTTCTGCGGCGGTTCCGAGGCGCGCGGCGTCTCGGAAAGCGACCTTGCCGCCGCACTGAAATCCCTTTCTCAGGGACGCCCCGTCTCCTTCCTCGACGACAAGCTGGACCCGAACCAGAACTTCTATGTGCTGGGCATCTCGCCCAACGCGGCCCGGCTCTCCGTCCGGTTCTTCCTGCACAGCAGCTTCGGACAGTTTGCCAAAAATCTGCAGGACCACGCCGACCGACTCAGCATCACCCGCCCCGCCTTCGACAAGCGGGAAAACCTGTCAGTCTGGGCGCTGGCGCAGGAGACGGTCAACCAGAGATCCCGGGACAAAAATCCATCGCCCCAGCTGGTGGGCGATCTGCTCCGGGCCATCCTCACCGGCGGGCCGTACCCCGCCACCCTGCTCAACGGCGTGACCCTCCGCATCCGGGCCGAACGGGAAGTCACCCGGGGCCGCGCCGCCATCCTGAAAGCCTACTATCTCCGCAACTACCCCACCGAGCTCAACAAGGAGGTATTTACCGTGAGCCTGAACGAAAGCAGCAATGTCCCCTATGTTCTGGGGCGTCTCTTCTCTGTGCTGGAGACGATTCAGAGCGTCGCCAATCCCGGCATCAACGCCACCATCAAAGACCGGTACTTCAACTCGGCCTGTGCCACCCCGGCAACGGCCTTCCCTACGCTGGTCAAGCTGGCTCAGAAGCATCTGCAGAAGATGAGCACCCCCAACGAGGTGCATTTCAGCAAACAGCTCACCGAGCTAATGGCCCAGCTGCCCGAGACCGGCTTCCCGGCGCGGCTCAGCCTGCCGGAGCAGGGTGCCTTTGAGATCGGCTACTACCACCAGACCCAGAAACGCTACGCCAAAAAGAATGAGGAGGAATAAACCATGTCTGAGCCCATCAAGAACCGCTATGATTTCGTCATCCTGTTCGACGTCGAGAACGGCAACCCCAACGGCGACCCCGATGCAGGCAATATGCCCCGCATCGACCCCGAGACGGGTTACGGTCTGGTGACCGATGTCTGCCTCAAGCGGAAGATTCGCAACTATGTCGAGACCCTGAAAGAGGACGAAAAAGGCTATCGTATCTACATCAAGGACGGCGTTCCCCTCAACCGCAGCGACGCCGAGGCCATCAAAACTCTGGGCATCGACCCCGACCTGAAAGCCGCCAAAAAGGCCGACCCCGACATCGATGCCAGGCTGCGGGACTATATGTGCGAGAACTACTTCGACATCCGCACCTTCGGTGCCGTCATGACCACCTTCGTCAAGGGTGCGCTGAACTGCGGTCAGGTGCGCGGCCCCGTCCAGCTGAGCTTTGCCCGGTCGGTGGACCCCATCGTCCCGCAGGAAGTCACCATCACCCGCGTGGCCATCACTACCGAGGCCGATGCCGAGAAGAAGGGTACCGAGATGGGCCGCAAGCACATCGTGCCTTACGCCCTCTACCGCGCCGAGGGCTATGTCTCGGCCAACCTCGCCCGGAAGACCACCGGCTTCTCCGAGGATGATCTGAAACTTCTGTGGACTGCCATCCTGAATATGTTCGAGAACGACCACAGCGCCGCCCGGGGCAAGATGGCCGTGCGGGAGCTCATCGTGTTCAAGCACGATTCTGAGCTGGGCAATGCCCCGGCCTACAAGCTCTTCGACTCCGTCACCGTCCAGCGCAAGCCCGATGTGGACGCCGCCCGCAGCTACCGCGACTACACCGTCACGGTGGCAGACACTCTGCCGGAAGGAGTCACCTGCGAGAGGCTGTCCTGATGGCCGGCCCGGACGACTGGCTGCCCCTGTCGGGCATCCAGCACTTCTGCTTCTGCCGCCGTCAGTGGGCGCTCATCCATCTGGAACAGCAGTGGGCGGAGAACCGCCGCACCGTCGAAGGCCAGCTCGACCACGCCCGCTGTCATGACGCAGACCAGACCGAACGGCGCGGCGGCCTGCTCATCACCCGAGGGATGCAGGTGGTCAGCCGTCGGCTGGGCCTGAGCGGAAACTGCGATGTCGTCGAGTTCCGGGCCGACCCGGAGGGCATCCCCCTGCAAAGCACGGAAGGACTCTGGAAGCCCATGCCTGTCGAGTACAAGCATGGCCGCGCCAAGGCCAGCGACGTCGACCGGCTGCAGCTCTGCGCACAGGCCATGGCGCTGGAAGAGATGCTGGTGTGCAGCATCCCGGAGGGTGCGCTCTTCTACGAGGAAACGCGGCGGCGGGAGGTCGTGCCGCTGACCGAAGAACTGCGCCAGGCCACCCAGAGGATGGCCGACGAGATGCACGCCTATTTTGCCCGGGGCTATACCCCCAAGTCGAAGCCCGGCACCCACTGCAGCGCCTGCTCCCTCAAAGAGCTCTGCCTCCCCGTGCTGTATCAGCGTGCCGACCCGAAAGCCTATCTCCGCGCCCATCTGGACGAGATGCAGGAGGCCGCACCATGAGAAAGTTTTTGAACACGCTCTACGTCCTCAACAAGGACGCCTACCTTTCCCTCGAGGGGGAGAACATCGTCCTGCTCTGCAACAAGGCTGAAATTGGCCGGGTCCCGCTCCACACGCTGGAAGGCATCGTCTGCTTCAGCTATCCCGGCGCAAGCCCTGCCCTGATGGGCAAATGTGCCCGCCTCGGGGTCGATTTGAGCTTTTTCAGCCCGCAGGGCCGCTTTCTGGCCCGGGCTGTAGGCGAAGAACAGGGCAACGTCCTGCTGCGGCAGACCCAGTACCGCATCGCAGACAGCGAGGCAGAGAGCTGTCTCTATGCGCGCAATTTCATCCTGGGCAAAGTCTATAACGCCCGCTGGGTGCTGGAACGGGCCACCCGCGACCATCCCCAGCGGGTGCCGGTGGAACAGCTCAAGCGCACCAGCGCCCAGCTGGCGGCGGCGCTGCCCCTCATCGAGCAGTGCGACGACCTCGACCAGCTTCGCGGTCTGGAGGGCGAGGCGGCACAGCGGTATTTCGACTGCTTTGATTCGCTCATCCTGCAGCAGCACGATGATTTTTCTTTTGCTGGCCGAAGCCGCCGCCCGCCTCTGGACAACACCAATGCCCTGCTCTCCTTCGCTTATTCGCTTCTGGCCTCCGACTGCACAGCGGCTCTTCAGAGTGTGGGCCTCGACCCCTACGTCGGCTTTCTCCACCGCGCCCGGCCCGGGCGCAGGAGCCTCGCCCTCGACCTCATGGAAGAGCTGCGCACTGTTTACGCCGACCGTTTTGTGCTCTCCTGCATCAACCAGAAAATCATGACGCCGAAGCATTTCCAGAAGCAGGAGAACGGGGCTGTCCTTCTCACCGATGAGGGCCGCCGCGCCTTTCTGGGCGGGTGGCAGACCCGCAAGCAGGAGACCATCACCCACCCGTTCCTGAACGAAAAGCTTCCGTGGGGCCTCGTGCCTTATGTGCAGGCTCTGCTTCTGGCCCGCACCCTGCGGGGCGATATGGAGCTTTACCCGCCATTTTTCTGGAAGTGAGGGATGTGTATGCTGGTCCTTATCACCTACGACGTCAATACCGAAACTCCTGCCGGGCGCAAACGTCTGCGCAAAGTCGCCAAGCGCTGTGTGGACCACGGCCAGCGGGTGCAGAACTCCGTGTTCGAGTGTCTCCTGGATGCCGCGCAGTATGCCGTTCTCAAGGCGGAGCTGACGGCCCTCATCGACCCCGCGCTGGACAGCCTGCGCTTCTACCAGCTGGGCAACAACTATAAGAGCAAGGTGGAGCATATTGGCGTTCATCCGCCCTTCGAGCAGGACGGCCTGCTGTTGTTCTGAGTTTTGCGCCCCGGTGCGAAGGGTGAGTTCTCAGCATTTTTCCGGCACCTTCGCACCGGATTTTTGTGTCATTTTGCATGATTTGGATAGTTCTTTGACCCGTTGTAAATCAAGGCTCTTCTAAATTCGTGCAGAATGTTGTATAATTTGTTTGAAAATAGAGATTTTGTCTCTGTTTTTGCTGTCGCCCTCCTCGCGGAGGGCGTGGATAGAAATGCATTTACTATTGACATTTCCGCTGGCGGCTTGTGTCGCCCTCCTCGCGGAGGGCGTGGATAGAAATCAGAATAGACAGCAGCGGAGTCAGCAGTGGGGTGGTCGCCCTCCTCGCGGAGGGCGTGGATAGAAATTTTTTGCCCGCTTTGCTGGGCCGCTCACACTGCACGTCGCCCTCCTCGCGGAGGGCGTGGATAGAAATCATGCTGTTGCTGTAGGAGATGGTCACGCCGCCCGTCGCCCTCCTCGCGGAGGGCGTGGATAGAAATTATCATCTATCAGCGGCACCAGCGGTATATCCTGGTCGCCCTCCTCGCGGAGGGCGTGGATAGAAATCCCTCTGAGCTGTTCCTCGACCAGACCAAGACCAGTCGCCCTCCTCGCGGAGGGCGTGGATAGAAATACCTATGGCTACTCCATGTGACCAAGCATTGCAAAGTCGCCCTCCTCGCGGAGGGCGTGGATAGAAATACGCGAGTTACCACGCGGCCGCTGCGGTCCACCTGTCGCCCTCCTCGCGGAGGGCGTGGATAGAAATTTTTCCAGGTCCTGCACCGCGGCGGCAAAGGTGGCGTCGCCCTCCTCGCGGAGGGCGTGGATAGAAATCCTCCATCGTCCCGAAGGTCGATACAAAACTGATAGTCGCCCTCCTCGCGGAGGGCGTGGATAGAAATCACGCCCGGCTTTGGTACCCGAGTGCCAAAGGCGTCGCCCTCCTCGCGGAGGGCGTGGATAGAAATCTTTTACATGGGTCCGGTTCACGTTCGTTACTGCGTCGCCCTCCTCGCGGAGGGCGTGGATAGAAATTGCGTAGGCTGCGGCCGTCTGGCCCGTGGGGCCTGAAGTCGCCCTCCTCGCGGAGGGCGTGGATAGAAATGGCTTGAAGATGTCGGGCCCGTGGTAGCCGGGATCGTCGCCCTCCTCGCGGAGGGCGTGGATAGAAATTGGCCCGCAGTAAGGAGGGATAGACATGGCCGTGTCGCCCTCCTCGCGGAGGGCGTGGATAGAAATTATAAAGGATTGCGCAAATACAAAAAAGCACCGGTCGCCCTCCTCGCGGAGGGCGTGGATAGAAATCTGGAGGCGGCAGCCGATGTCCCCGCTGGCGCTCGGTCGCCCTCCTCGCGGAGGGCGTGGATAGAAATCGCTCTCGGAACTGTGGACGCAGATGCGCTCTATGTCGCCCTCCTCGCGGAGGGCGTGGATAGAAATTTGCTGGCCATGATGGTCATGGTGCCATCCTTGTGTCGCCCTCCTCGCGGAGGGCGTGGATAGAAATTGGTAACCCCCTACCAAAAAGAGGCCCTGCGCTACGTCGCCCTCCTCGCGGAGGGCGTGGATAGAAATCATCGCCGCAAAAGCCGCCGCCGTAGCAGCCGCCGGTCGCCCTCCTCGCGGAGGGCGTGGATAGAAATCATCAGAAACTGGCCCCGTTCGTGCCCGCAGAGGTCGCCCTCCTCGCGGAGGGCGTGGATAGAAATATATTGACACTCCGCAAAAGAACCCAACCGCTTATAGTCGCCCTCCTCGCGGAGGGCGTGGATAGAAATCTGATGAGGTAGAATACGACTTCAACGACCGACCGGTCGCCCTCCTCGCGGAGGGCGTGGATAGAAATTGCCCATCCACCTGCCGGTGCTGTTACCTGCGGCAGTCGCCCTCCTCGCGGAGGGCGTGGATAGAAATCACATCGTTGTCCCACTTGTTTTTCACCTCGATGGGGTCGCCCTCCTCGCGGAGGGCGTGGATAGAAATAGACACATCCCGGGGACGATCCCCATCGACAACAGGTCGCCCTCCTCGCGGAGGGCGTGGATAGAAATATCCGCGCAGGAATGAAGCCGACAGACATCGCCAGTCGCCCTCCTCGCGGAGGGCGTGGATAGAAATACCAAAGAGCTGACTGGCGCAAACCCGATGCAGCGTCGCCCTCCTCGCGGAGGGCGTGGATAGAAATTACACCGAGCTGGACGCCACGGCGGATAAGCCCCGTCGCCCTCCTCGCGGAGGGCGTGGATAGAAATACCGAAAAGACCGACACCAACGACCTTTTCACCCGGTCGCCCTCCTCGCGGAGGGCGTGGATAGAAATTCGGCAGGGTTTGGCGAGTGTGTCCCAATCTTGGGTCGCCCTCCTCGCGGAGGGCGTGGATAGAAATCTCCGTGCCCCAGCGGGAGGGGATCCCGGAACGTAGTCGCCCTCCTCGCGGAGGGCGTGGATAGAAATACCACGCTGCACCACACCAGTGCCTGGCTCACCGGTCGCCCTCCTCGCGGAGGGCGTGGATAGAAATCAGCACGCCCGCCTGCTTGAGCAGCTGCTTGAACGGTCGCCCTCCTCGCGGAGGGCGTGGATAGAAATTTCTCGGCCTTCTCCACACTCACGTCGTCGAACGTCGCCCTCCTCGCGGAGGGCATGGATAGAAATTTCCAAGTCTACCGCCAAACCTGAAAAGAGCAAGAGTCGCCCTCCTCGCGGAGGGCGTGGATAGAAATCTTCTCCTGCCGGGTAGGCAGATTGTCCTTTTTGTCGCCCTCCTCGCGGAGGGCGTGGATAGAAATTCGATGATGGTAGGCAGTGCCTCCAGCAGGCCCGTCGCCCTCCTCGCGGAGGGCGTGGATAGAAATGCTAAAACTGGTGTCGTTCGGCTTTGCCACGCCGCCCGTCACCCTCCCCGCAGAGGGTACGGATAGAAACCAGTTTCCACCGCGAATCGGGCATCGCCACAATTTTTCCAAAAAGGAGTTTTCCATGCATACAGTTTCCCTCACCCATCAGCTCGTCGCCATCCAGGACGACTTTGACCTCGACAAGATCATCGAAAGCGGCCAGTGCTTCCGGCCACAGAAGCTGTCCGACGGGCGCTACCGCTTTCTTTCCGGCAGCGCACTTCTTTATCTGACTCCGCTGGGCGATGGTCAATACGACGCCGCATGGTATGGCTCAGATCGGGAGTACTGGGCCGACTACTTTGATTTGGGCCGGAACTATGCCGCGCTGCGGTGCAGCTTGGCGGGACAGAGCAGCTATCTGGACAAATCGCTCGATTTCGGGCAGGGCATCCGAATCCTGCATCAGGACCCATGGGAAATGCTCATCACCTTTCTCATCTCCCAGCGCAAGAGCATTCCGGCCATCCGCACCGCCGTGGAACACCTTGCCCGGTGCTGCGGCGAACCGCTCAGTGCCGAAGGCGATAAAGTTTTCCTCTTCCCTACCCCGCAGCAGCTCTGCGGCCTCTCTGAGGCGCAGCTGATGGGCTGTGGTCTGGGCTACCGCACCCGTTACATCCAGAACGCTGCCGCTCAGGCTTCCAGCGGCGCACTCGACCTCGGTGCTCTGGCGGCGCTGCCCGACGACGTGCTCTTTTCCCGCCTCCTCGAGCTGGACGGCGTCGGCAAAAAGGTAGCAAACTGCGTCTGCCTCTTTGGCTATGGCCGTACCGCGATGGCTCCCATTGATGTCTGGATACAGCGACTCATTGATGAGGAATTCGGCGGCCACGACCCTTTTCCTTCCTATGATCAGCAGGCTGGCATCGTACAGCAGTACTTGTTCTACTACAAACGCAGCACCAGCCGCAGCGTCGTTCACAAAAAATAAAAAAAGTTGTTGACAACTCTCCTTTCAGCTGGTATAATAACACACGTCGTCAGGGACGACACAGGCTATGGGGGATTAGCTCAGCT
>PPYF01188374.1_pt1 | contig 16557 bp, 14 predicted proteins | sample 1559871 | NCBI WGS metagenome assembly PPYF01 (sample SAMN08240021, study PRJNA423297) | Human gut metagenome, whole genome shotgun sequencing project.
ACTTCTGGTATGTCAATGATTGTACGCGCAGAACACCTGGTGTTCTGAAACGGAGGCCGGGCCAGGCATGAACAAACTTTTTAGGCTCTCCGCGCTTGCTGGCCTGTTATTAATAACAGGCCAGGCCTTAGCGGTGGAAGATATCACCCGTGTTGAGCAGCTTCCTATCCTTAAGGAAGAGACTCAGCACGCCACGGTAAGCGAGCGCGTTACCTCGCGCTTTACCCGTTCTCACTACCGCCAGTTCGATCTCGACCAGGCCTTTTCGGCCAAAATATTTGACCGCTATCTGAACCTGCTGGACTACAGCCACAACGTTCTGTTGGCCAGCGACGTTGCGCAGTTTGCAGCGAAGAAAGGGCAGATTGGCGACGAGCTTCGTTCAGGCAAACTTGACGTCTTTTATGACCTCTACAATCTGGCGCAAAAACGTCGCTTTGAGCGCTATGAATATGCGTTAAAGGTGCTTGAGCGCCCGATGGACTTCACCGGTAATGACACCTTTAACCTCGATCGCAGCAAAGCGCCGTGGCCGAAGGATCAAGCCGAGCTGAACGCGCTGTGGGACGGCAAAGTCAAATATGACCAGCTGAGTCTCAAGCTCGCCGGCAAAGACGATAAAGAAATTCACGATACCCTGGCGCGTCGCTATAAGTTCGCGATCCGTCGCCTGGCGCAGACCAATAGCGAAGATGTGTTCTCGCTGGCGATGACCTCCTTCGCCCGTGAAATCGACCCGCACACCAACTATCTTTCACCGCGCAACACCGAACAGTTCAATACCGAGATGAGTCTGTCTCTGGAAGGGATTGGCGCGGTGCTGCAAATGGACGATGACTACACCATGATCAACTCGATGGTGGCAGGCGGTCCGGCGGCGAAAAGCAAGGCGATTAGCGTGGGCGATCGTATCGTCGGCGTAGGCCAGGCCGGGAAGGGCATGGTTGACGTGATCGGCTGGCGTCTTGATGACGTTGTCGCGCTGATCAAAGGGCCGAAGGGCAGCAAGGTACGCCTTGAAATTCTCCCGGCAGGGAAAGGTTCAAAAACCCGTATTGTGACGCTGACCCGTGAGCGTATCCGTCTGGAAGACCGCGCGGTGAAAATGTCGGTGAAAGGCACGGGCAACAATAAGGTCGGCGTGCTCGATATTCCGGGCTTCTACGTTGGTCTGACTGAAGACGTGAAGGTACAGCTGCAGAAGCTGGAAAAACAGAACGTCAGCAGCATTATCATTGACCTGCGCAGCAACGGCGGCGGCGCGCTGACCGAAGCGGTCTCGCTTTCCGGTCTGTTTATTCCGTCTGGCCCTGTGGTGCAGGTACGTGATAACAACGGCAAGGTGCGCGAAGATAGCGACAACGACGGCGTGGTTTACTACAAAGGGCCGCTGGTGGTGCTGGTTGACCGCTTCAGCGCCTCGGCGTCGGAAATCTTTGCCGCGGCAATGCAGGATTACGGCCGCGCGCTGATCGTTGGCGAACCGACCTTTGGTAAAGGTACCGTGCAACAGTACCGTTCGCTGAACCGTATCTACGATCAGATGCTGCGTCCTGAATGGCCAGCGCTGGGCTCCGTCCAGTACACCATTCAGAAGTTCTACCGCATTAACGGCGGCAGTACGCAGCGTAAAGGCGTTACGCCGGACATCATGATGCCGACCGGTAACGAAGAGACCGAAACCGGCGAGAAGTTCGAAGACAACGCGCTGCCGTGGGATAGCATCAACGCGGCGACCTACGTGAAGTCTGGTGACATGGCACCGTTCGAACCTCAGCTGCTTAAGCTGCATGCCGATCGTATTGCGAAAGATCCGGAGTTCCAGTACATCGCCAAAGATATTGCGCACTTCAATGCGTTGAAAGATAAGCGCAGTATTGTGTCTCTCAATTACGCCCAGCGTGAAAAAGAGAACGAAGAGGATGATGCGACCCGTCTGGCGCGCGTGAACGATCGCTACAAGCGTGAAGGCAAACCGCCGATCAAGAAACTGGACGATCTGCCGAAAGACTATAAAGAGCCGGACCCGTATCTGGACGAAACGGTGAATATCGCCGTTGACCTTTCGAAGCTGGAGAAATCCGCGCCCGCTGAACAACCGGCGGCAAGCAAGTAACCTCTAACAGGCACAAGCAATTGTGCCTGTTTTTTTATCTCCCTCATGTTCTTGTCAACAATGATGCTACAAAATGTAAAGTTGTGTCTTTCTCGTGACTTAGCCTCACGTGATCGTTGAAAATCGGCGGATTAGCCCTACGATAGGGATAATCGCATAGTGCGTTTTGTTAAGAAGAGGTTAAAAGTAAATTATGATGCGAATCGCGCTTTTCCTGATGACCAACCTGGCCGTGATGGTTGTGTTTGGGCTGGTGCTAAGCCTAACGGGAATTCAGTCGAGCAGCATGACCGGTCTGCTGATTATGGCGCTGCTATTTGGTTTCGGCGGTTCCATTGTTTCATTGATGATGTCGAAATGGATGGCGCTGAAATCGGTAGGCGGTGAGGTCATTGAACAACCGCGTAACGAGCAGGAACGCTGGCTGTTGGAAACCGTCGCCCGTCAGGCGCAGCAGGTAGGTATTGCTATGCCGCAGGTTGCGCTGTACCACGCGCCGGATATCAACGCCTTTGCGACCGGCGCACGTCGTGATGCATCGTTGGTTGCCGTGAGTACCGGCCTGCTGCAGAACATGAGCCGTGACGAAGCTGAAGCGGTCATCGCCCATGAAATCAGCCACATTGCCAACGGTGATATGGTGACCATGACGCTGATCCAGGGCATTGTGAACACCTTCGTTATCTTTATCTCACGCGTTATTGCGCAGATTGCGGCTGGTTTCCTCGGCGGCAACCGTGACGACGGCGAAGAGAGCAGCAACGGCAACCCGCTGATTTACTTTGCGGTGGCGACGGTGCTGGAACTGGTGTTTGGTATTCTGGCGAGTATCATTACCATGTGGTTCTCGCGCTACCGTGAATTCCATGCGGATGCCGGTTCGGCGAAGCTGGTGGGCCGTGAGAAGATGATTGCGGCGCTGCAGCGTCTGAAAACCAGCTATGAGCCGCAGGAAGCCAGCAGCATGATGGCGTTCTGCATCAACGGTAAGTCAAAGTCGCTGAGCGAAATGTTCATGACGCACCCGCCGCTGGATAAGCGTATTGAAGCGCTGCGCAGCGGTGAATACCTGAAGTAATCGTTGTTGCCGAAAATAATGCCAGCCCGTTGACCGCGGGCTGGCTTTTTTTTAGCCGCGAGGGTGAGACGCGGCCTTTAAATCAATAATACGACCAATATTATCGTGATAGACCGTTAGCAGGTTGTACTGGCTCATCTCCGAAATAATCTGTGGCGCGATATTAAAACTACGGGCAAGTTCATCACGCTGTAGCGATGCCTGCCGGGCATGGCGTCGGGCATGCGTTCGCCGACGGTTATATTGATACCAGAGAATCAACAGCCAGCCGTTGATGGCGGCAATCAGCAGGTACACCAGCAGGGTATTGAACGCCTCGACCATCGTATCCCAGCGCTGTCCGCCGTCTTCCGTCAGCTTCATTAACAGGTTGGCGTAGAGAAAAAACAGGAAACCACACCACGCAAGTAGCGTTAACGCCGCGTCAAAGCAGCGGGGCATCAGACGGTGTTCGGTTAAAATTATGCTATTTTCGTTCATCACATTCTTCCTTTACCACGATCGGGACTCACCCAACGCGCGCGTGCGCGCTGGCGTTTCAGCATGACTTTCGGGAAGGCGACGATGGTCGTGAACATGCCTATCATCCAGTACACCATCGGAAACCAAATCACCCAGAACAGCGAAGTAGCAACCCTCTTCTCATAGCGGCGTTCAATAAACAGGCTGACGGCGAACTGTACCAGACACATTACGCCCAGTAGCAGGCCGGTAAATTCCGGGGGGAACAGGCTTTTCACGGCCAGGTTTTCCGGCAGCGGCGCGAAGTAGCTGAGCATAAACAGCAGTACCGTAACCGCATAAGCAAAAGCCCAGAGCGTAGAGAGCGCATATTCTGCAAACAGGGGCCACATACGGTGATGTTCCCAGCTAAACAGCGTGCGTAGGTTAACCAGAAACACTTCCGCGCCGCCTTGAGCCCAGCGCAGACGCTGCTTCCATAAGCCCTTTAGCGTTTCAGGCATCAGGATCCAGCACAGCGCGCGTGGCTCGAAGAAGATGTCCCAATGGTGCAGCTGTAGCTTCCAGCTGATATCGATGTCCTCGGTAATCATATCGGGGCTCCAGTAACCCACGTCGGCCAGCGCCTGCCGACGGAAGGCGGCTATCACCCCGGAAACGGTAAACACCCGGCCATAAATGCGCTGCGTGCGTTTGATGAGCCCGATAATGGAGGAAAACTCACCGACCTGAATACGGCCAATCAGCGTGGATCGTGTGCGAATACGAGGGTTGCCGGTGACCGCGCCCACGTGTGGATACTGAATCAGCGGCGCGACCAGATAGGCCGCTGTATCTCTGTCGAGTAGGGCATCGCCATCGATACACACCAGCAGATCGCCCCTTGCCGCCGCTGCTCCCGCTTTTAAGGCCACGGCCTTACCCTGGTTTTCCGCCAGATGAATCACCCTCAGGCGGGACTGCTCGCGTGCGAGCTGTTCCAGCACCTCGGCGGTATCATCTGCTGAACCGTCGTTGATGGCGATCACCTCAATATGCGAGTAACGCTGCGCTAGCGCCGCGCCGATCGTTTCACGCGCATTTTTCCCTTCGTTAAAACAGGGAATCAGGATCGATATTAGCGGCTCATCGCTTAAAACGGGCGGCGGCGTGTTGGGAGCCCATGGCCAGTGACGTTCAAGCTGAAACCAAAAATAAAGGCCGCCGGTGACCCACAGCACGGACATAAATAGCGGCCAGAAGAAGACGAAATCGAGAATCAACTCGCCGGTAAAAATGGCTGCGATGCCCAGCGGCAGTCCGAATACCAGTCCTAAAATACAAAATGCGATAAGGCGATCAGTCATTGTTTGGGTACCAGTACGAAGAGAACGCGGGGCGAATACGAGCGATGTCGGGCTGGTTTTCGATGAAATCGTCGGGGTAATAGCCGTAGTTTTTCACGCCGTTGAGTTGGAGAATCTGCATCCACTCAACCAACTGCGCATCAGGGACGGCATTTTGCGCCCGTTGGTTCCAGTCTTTGGCCTGAAGCTCGAAAATCGTTTTGTTCAGCGCGCCGGGGCGAGCCGCCACGGTGCGTACCAGCTGTGCCAGCCAGTCATGGGTTTGTGCTGGCGCAACGGATTCCATCAACGGCATGGCCATCGGTACCGTCCAGTCATAGGCGCCCAGGAAATCGTCCAGATTCTGCGCAAACCAGGCCTCGCTGTCCGGTTCTATCAGCGGTAGGGCAAAAATATTGCGCGCGGTTTTGACCTGCGGGCCACGAATTCGGCGTGTGGCCTGGCTCAATTGACGGGTGAACGTCACGAGCGCCTGGCTCTTGAAACGTGTCCAGGCCTGACGTGCGTCTGGGTGCTGCGCCATATCGACGATGCTGTAGGGGGAACCGGACCGCTGCCAGGCGCTAATGGCCTGCGGGCCTGCGTCCTCAAAATCGCTAAGGACGGCATCATCGTGAAATAAAATCCCGTTGAATGGCGCGTGGCGGGCGAGATCTTCATAGAGATCCGTTATCTGACGCCGCGCCTGCGGGCTCCACGGTGACAGTCTGATATAGGGCTCGGTGGCGGTCAGCGTGCGCCCGGTTTGCGGATCCCAGCGTTGTACGCGGGGAAGAGAAGCGGCGAGGTCGAATGCCAGCACCGGCATCCAGGCATAAACCTTAACCCGGGCACGGGTCTGAAGCTGCCAGGAGACGAAGTTAAACAGATCGGCGCGCACGGGAAGCCAGCGATTGGGGAAATAGAGCGCTTTAATGTTGCCATCGCCCTGCGGGTCGGAAAAAGCCTGCAGGAAGACATGGCTGATCTTCATGTCATAGACTCGCTGCACCAGCTTATCGATGTTGCGGGTTTGCTGGGCAACATCCGGATCGTAGAGGTAATCGAGATCGACCTGCATCACGCGCACGGCTTCCGGTTCCTGCGCCTGCGTCACCATGCTGGCGAAGGTTTTTAGCGAGGGGTTCCCGGAAATGAGCAGACGAGGAATATTTTCAATGTCACGCGCATCGCCCAGACCATCGTCCAGCGTAAAGGCCAATTGATAACCGTGCGTTTTGGCGATCGCGAGCGTCGTACCGTTGGCTTCTCCATAGGGCCAAACCCAGGCGCGCGGTGCTTCCCCCGTCACTTCACCTATTTTCGCGGTCACTTTGCGCACGTCTTCGCTAATGCGCTGGGTGAATTGCTTGTCGGTTTCATAGCGGCCGCTATGTCGATCGTAAAACCGATTGGCAACCGCCGGTTCAAGGCTACCCTGTGGGTTGGCCGGAATGCCATAGTGTGAAGCCCAGGTATGCGCCCCCACTTCCACCAACGGCGAGCAGCTGACCTCTCGCACCATCTGCCAGGTGGCAAAGCGTTCACGCGGCGTCATCAAGCCGCCAAAATTGACCTTCTGCCCGGCGGGCGTGTCCAGCCAACTGCCGACCGGTGCCCACAGCGCGGGCACGTTCCATGCTTTCAGCAGCGGCCAAACACGGGTATAAAAGCTGCTGTAACCATCGTCGAAGCTCAGCAAAAAAGCCTTCGGCGGCAGCGTCTTGCGCGATTGATGCGCATCAATAATGTCCTGTACGCCGATCGCGTGATATCCGTTGTGCAACAGCCAGCTTATCTGCTCGTTGAGCGCGCTGGTGCGTACCGACAGGTAACGCTGATCGGCGATATCATCTTCAACGTCGTGATAACCCAGCACCAGGAAGTGGTTTTTCGGCCACGGTTGGCTGGCTGCGAGCTGTGGGCGATCCTGCGGGGCAACGAAAGGGATTGCTTTGGCATAAGCGACCGCACTCATGCACAGCCAGCCTATCATCACCAGGCTGATACGGAGACGTGTGTTCAGCATAATCATCCTTAAAACCGTAAAGTTGTATCAAAGGTGACGGCGAGGTTACTTTCGCGTTTGCCGTCGTAAGGGCGTTTATCCCAATTAAGCATCAGCCCGGTATCGAGGACGTTGTTCCACTGAACGCGTTGTCCGTAACCTAAGAGGGTGATAGCGCCTGGGGACCGCTGTTTCTGCCAGTAGACGCCGCCGCCTGCGATGATCTGCTGGCTCCAGATCGTGTCGTAGTGTCGGTACATCTGGTGATCGACGGTGAATGACGCGGATGCCGAGAGATCCCTTGCGGGGTTGTAATACGGGGTATCCGCGCGGCTGTTGGCGCTTGCCGCGATTTCTGGGTTAAGAGTGAGCGTCATCGACGGTCTCTGGCACAGACGTTCCTGGCCGGTTACGCTGTATTCCTGCCGGCGGTTGCCGTCAGAAAAATCGCTGGCAGCGGCGCTAAGACGGTAGTCGCGCCGTTCATTCTGATACCAATGCATGGAAGCTTCTGCGCGGTTGGCGCTGATACCATTGCGCAGCGCCCGTAAGGGCGTGGTGCGTGAGATTCGCTCAAGTTCGCCGCCAAACTGCCAGCTATCGACAGGCTGATATTTTGCGGCGATGCGTGCGCCGGGCTTGCTGGTACCGTGATAGTGGTTGCTTGACAGCTCGGCCTCGCCCCAGAAATCACGCGGTCGCCACTCCAGACCGCCAAAGAGACGGCGTGCGGAGCCACTACCTTCATCAAAATGGCTCTGTGCAAAGCGGGTGCCGGCAAATACACGCCAGTTGTCTGCCAGCGGGGGAGAGTAGAGCGTGGCATCCCAGGAGAGGTCGTGCGAACCGCTGATGGGGTTGTCGGAATACAGCCCCTTACCAGCATTAACGCGCAGCTCAGAAAAATGCTGAATATCGCGCAGCCTGGCCAGTTTCTGCGAACTCCGATCCTTTGGCCTGCGGGCGATGATATCGTCAGTCAGTAGATCCAACTGATGCCATTCATGTAGATCCATCGCAACGTAGGCCTGCTGGATTTCCAGTTCGATATTTGAAGGTTCCAGCGCCTCCGCCATTTTGAGCTTCCGTTCCGCCGCTCTGGGCTGGCCGCGAGCCTGAAGCACGTTGGCGTAGTCGATTTGCAGGCCTTGATTGCCGGGCGCGGAATCGGATAACTGGCGAGAGAGCGCCTGCGCTTGTGGCAACGCGTTACTCTGCGTGAGGTATTGAACGTAGAGTGATTGTCCGGTCAACCAGCGATCGTTAGGCTGGGCAATGGGGTCGCCGTCATCGTACCGGGCCCAGCGCGTATTCTGCATTATCCGGGCAACGTATTGCCTGGCGGCTTGGTACTGGCCTGTATCCAGCAGGGCGAAAAATAATTCGTTCTGGTCATCATCAGCGTCCGGTATATAGCCCGGGTGTTCGGCGAGGAGCGTCTGGGCGGCGGTAACGTTTTCCTGCTCCAGATAGGCTGAAATCACCCAGCCGATAGCCCAGTCGGGCACGGTTTGCTTTGCGGCGAGTAGCATCTGGTATTCACGAATCACCGCCGAATAGTCGGCGTTGGCATAGAAGGCGCCCAGTCGGTCGAGACGGGCACGCATCACCTCCTGCTGTGCATCGGGAGCGTCTTTCCATTGCGTTAACAACACGTCGTAGCGGCTGAGTGCCTGCTGAGCCAGAAAAAAGCGTTCTTGTTCCGTTCGGGTCGGTAGGTCAGCAAGGCGCACGATTTCTGCCGCCGCGTTGAGAACCACCTGCCGGGATTCGGCGACCGTGAGCGATGCCGCCGATGCGTGTGCTTGCGCTGGCGTATCAACCCGGTTGCTGCTCAGGGCCGCAACCCATTCGTTGAGCATTGCGCTATCGTGTGGATATTCGGCGAGCATGAGGGTATCGGTTAGTAACCGATCCCAGTCTTTCCCCTGTCGTTGATACACATAGGCTAGCGTTTGCAGATGCTCAGGGGTTTGTCGCTCAGTAAGTAGGCGCTGCGCCTCTCTCAACGCCGCTGAGTTCTGACGTGCATCAGCCAGTGTTTTAATGTAACCGATACGATAGTCATCATCATCGGGCGCCAGCATGAGCGCCTGTTGCCAAAGCGATAGTGCAGTTTGCCACTGCTGTAGATTTCGCGCGGACTGTGCGGCGGCGGCGACCCCTCGCGCCGGAATTGGCATATACACCTGATAGCGTTGCCAAATCTGAATAACCTCGCGATCGCGTCCCGCCCACAATGCCACCTGTAGCCAGTCCGCAACCTGTCCGGCGTTTAAGGCGTTATGCTGCTGATAGCGTTCAACATAGATAAGAAACGGGGAGTAATTACCGCTATGGGCTTGCTGAATCTGTTGTTCATATATGGATTGAGAACCATATGCCAGACCCGGAATCAGTAATATCAGGCTAAATGAAAACGATAATTTCGAGTTGCGATAATAGCGTGCTTTATTGTGGTGGGATGAGCTATCCATATCTATTTACCATAACTGTATCCAGTGTCCGTGACAAAAAGTGGCCGCCTTTCAATCCTGATTCAGGAAAAGGTAATAATTGCGCTAACCAGATTGTTCTTTTGACGTGTCTAACTTACCTTTAGGTAATAAAGCATTTCCTCAGATGGGGCCGAATGAACACTAATATACACCGGATAGGTTTGCTGATAAATATACCGAAAATGGCCGCTATGTTTTAGGAATTATCTGTAGATAACTGCAAAATTAGGGTTTTTTGATTCATTGGATTTAATTTTAAATTATTGATAATGATCTATTTTGTTGTATTTCATGTGGTTATGTGATGGTTTTGGCGTTCGGTGGGTTATGTCGTGAAATGACGGGTAAACAGACAATATTTAGGATGTTTTATGACAAAAACTCTTAATCTCTAAAACAGGATCTTTTCTGTGGTTGTTTTTTAATTATAATCACGAATAGTCATTGTCATCCTGCCTGTTGCAGAGTCTTGATATGACGGGCAGAGAGGTAATCAAATCAGAAAAGTTTGTCACCATTATAATAAGCCATGCAATGGAGGTTGTCTTTTCTCCTGAAAGGATGTTCCTGCTTTAATGTATAAGGGATGATTTGTGGCAACATCTATACTTTTAGTAACGCAAGACAGCTACCTCGTCAGAGGCATTGAACTGTTGTTTCCGGATATTATCCAGCTAGATTCGATTGATCATAAGGTATTTGATGGCAGTGCCGACGAATATTCTGTATTGATCGATAGTCGTTCACCGCTCCATTGTTATGACTACCTGATACATGATGCCTCGCGCTCGAAAAAACCGGTCTCCTGTATCTTGCTGGATATGCGTTATCGTGAAGCTGAAATGCTGAACATGAAGTTGTTTTTACGCAACCTGCTTGAGCCGACGGATATTACGGCATTATTTACGCTGCTGTTGAACATGAAAAGCCGCCGCTTAACCTCAGCCTGGCTGGAAAACCTTGTGCTCAGCGACGATGAGCGGCTGATGCTACATCTGCTTATGAAGGGGATGACAATGGAAGAAGCGGCCGAGATGTTGAATACGTCGGTAAGAGGGCTTTATCGCCAACGAACCGAGCTGTCCGAACGTCTTGGCGTGGAGAATTTTAATGAGGCTTGCCTGTTTATTTTCAAAAACAAGCTGTTGGACTTGCCCGATGATAGCCACGCGTTAGACAACCGGTGGCTATCATCGGGCGAGCGTGCTTAACTGCGCGCGCGCGGCTGTGTTACCCGCAGGCCGCTAAATAGCGTGGCGACGACGGCAAGCGTGCCTGCCAGCAGTAGAGACAAGTGGGTGCCGCCATTGCCGAAGACATTAAACATCAGCGCCACCAATGCCGCGCCGGTGCTCTGTCCGAGAAGGCGCGCCGTGCCGAGCATACCGCTGGCACCGCCGCTGCGGTTGCGGGGGGCGGAGGCAATAATCGTATGGTTATTAGGGGACTGGAACAGGCCAAAGCCAGCACCGCACAGCAGCATTCGCCAGATAATATCCAGATCGCTCGGTGAGGCGGGCAGCATCGCCATGGCAAACAGTCCGCAGGCCATTATCCCCATTCCCAGCGCGCCGAGTAGACCGGCGTGAACGCGCTCAATCAGATAGCCTGCAAGCGGCGCCATCACCATCGTTGCCAGCGGCCATGGCGTCAGCAGAAGACCGGTTTCAACTTCGCTACGGCCAACCATCGTCTGCAGGAAGAACGGCAGTGAAACCATGGCCAGCATTTGCGCGCAAAACGAGCAGATGGAGGTGCAAATGGATAACGAAAACAGCGGAATACGCAGCAGATCAACCGGCAGCAGCGGTACCGGCAGGCGTAGCTGACGTCGGACGAAGAAGAAACCAATGACCAGCAGCGCAGCCACTTCGGCCAGCACCAGCTTAATAGACTCTCCTTGAGCAAAGCTGCTCAGCGCTGTGATAAGCAGACCGAAGGTCAGGGCATTCATTACTGCGCTCGGTAGATCGAAGCGCGTTGACTGGCTGCGCGTGCCGTTCGATGGCAGGAAACGTACGGCCAGCAGCCAGGCGATAACGCCCAGCGGCACGTTGATAAAAAAGAGCCACTGCCAGGTCGCCAACGAAAGAATGGCCGCCGCGATAGTCGGGCCGGCCGCCGAGGAGACGGCCACGACAAAGGAGTTGATGCCCATGCCGCGTCCGAGCTGGCGTTGTGGGTAAATAAGACGAATCAGCGCTGTATTCACGCTCATCAATGCCGCTCCGCCGAAGCCCTGGAGAATGCGCGCCAGGGTCAGCATCTCCAGCGAGTTTGAGAAGGCGCAGAACAGTGAAGCGAGGGTAAAGACCACCAGTCCCGCTTTATAGATGCGGTGATAGCCAATCATGTCGCCAAGGAAAGAGAGAGAAAGCAGGGAGATCACAATCGCAATCTGATAAGCATTCACGATCCAAATAGATGCTGCCGGTGACGCATTCAGATCGCTGGCGATAGTCGGTAATGCAACGTTGGCGATCGCGCCGTCGAGAACGGCCATCGTAATGCCGATCACAATCGTCAAAATGGCCCCGTACCGTTGTGGCAGCGGCAGGCCATCAATCATGTTTCTAGTCATGTGGAAAGTTGTTTTTGAGGAAATTATTAACCAGAGAATGATTCTAGCATTGATTAATCAATTGAATGTCTAAGATTTGTAACCAGGTCACAGAAGTTTCATTGCTACGGAGGCTTTGCGAAATTATAATAAAAACCGGTTCTAATATTTATAAAACAGTTGCGATGAGGTGATAAATGTCAGCAGCAGATTTGGACAAGCAGCCAGATTCTGTCTCTTCGGTACTAAAGGTATTTGGTATCCTGCAGGCGCTTGGCGAAGAACGCGAAATTGGCATTACTGAACTTTCGCAGCGCGTCATGATGTCGAAAAGCACCGTTTATCGCTTTTTGCAAACCATGAAGTCTTTGGGTTATGTTGCCCAGGAAGGGGAATCTGAAAAGTATTCGTTGACCCTGAAGCTTTTTGAGCTGGGCGCTCGGGCGTTGCAAAACGTCGATCTGATCCGCAGCGCGGACATACAGATGCGTGAACTCTCTCGTCTGACGAAAGAGACCATTCACCTGGGTGCGCTTGATGAAGACAGCATTGTCTACATCCATAAAATTGACTCCATGTATAACCTGCGTATGTACTCCCGCGTAGGGCGTCGTAACCCGCTGTACAGTACGGCTATTGGTAAGGTTCTGTTGGCCTGGCGTGATACCGCTGAAGTTCGCCAGATCCTCGAAGGCGTTGAGTATAAGTGCAGCACCGAGCGCACGATTGCCAACACCGATGAGCTGATCACCGTGCTGGAACAGGTGCGTAAGCAGGGTTATGGCGAGGATAACGAAGAGCAGGAAGAAGGGTTGCGCTGTATCGGCGTGCCGGTCTTTGACCGTTTTGGCGTGGTGATCGCCGGTTTGAGTATCTCTTTCCCTACGCTGCGTTTCTCTGAAGAGCGCCTGCATGAGTATGTGGAGATGCTGCATACCGCTGCGCGTAAAATTTCCGAGCAGATGGGCTATAACGACTACCCGTTCTGATCGCGAAATAAAAAAGCCCGGTAATGCACCTAATGCTGATCACTTAAGGTGGTCAGCATTTTTTCTCAGTGGGTATTTCTGGGCTTTCACTCTTAATTCCCGAGGGTAACTTCGCTCTCTTCTTCCCGGTAAGACCAGCCATTTTGCTTTTTCATATAACGTCCTTAACTCACCCGGCATCTTACCCGGTGAAGCCCATGGCAACGTTATCAGCAGCCGGGTTATTTCACTTATTGAGCCGCTAAAGCTCAGCTGATAAGGCAGATAATCTCCTTTCAGTTCGAACGCCATCCTCACCATCTGATACCTCACCAGGTTGTAAGTCAGCAGCACACCCCACAACTCCTGTCGCACCAGCTCTGGCAACTTGCTGCGTAGCGTCCAGCGACTGTCCAGCATCCCCTGCTTCGCTTCCCGATAACCCAGTTCAATTTCCCATCTGTGACGATATAACTCACTGATATCATTACCAGGATAACGATTCTGGTCTGTCAGGGATGTCAGAACCTGCCTTTCTTTGCCATCAACCGTTCGGGTCAGCAGCCTGGCGGTTAAACGCTCGGGGAGTGTGGGCCACTGTTTCCGGGCCAGTGGGCTGGTTGTCAGTTCAACAAGCTCATCACCACGTCCCAGCCTACGCACGACTTCATATTGTGTGTGCTTTTTCAGCGGCAGCAGCCAGTGCCGTTTTTCTCCGGACGTTTGCCAGTGATGAAGTAGTCCCAGCGAGTAAAACCCTTTATCAAACAGAGTGATGCTCTCATCTGGCGTTTTCTCTGCCAGCTGCGCTGCCAGTCGCATTTCGCTGACGTTCTCGCTGTCAAAGGCGCTGGCACTGATCAGATGACTGCTCAGCTCCATCAGGCAGACCATCCGAACCTGCGGATAGCCACCGATGCCATTTCGTCCGGCAGGTCTGCTGAAGGCCTTGCTGTTTTCCGGAGTATCTGCCGTACGCCAGACAACACCGTCCACGGCAAACAGATTCAGGCCGTGCCATTTCGGATGAGCAGCCTGCTGGTTCCAGTGCTGCTGCGTAATGTCGAACAACTCCCGCACGGCATCTTCCCCGAGCGTTTTTCGGCGCTGAATGACCGAGCTTCGGGCGGTGAAAGGCTCACCGGTTCTGTCGGTGATATCCATCAGATTCACGATTTCGGTCATGGGGCGATTGCAGAAAATGGACATGCCAACGACAAGCCAGATCATCGATTCAAGAGGAAGTTTGCGTTTGCGAAGCGTGACCGTATCTGTCAGCGTTAACGCCTTCTGAATGAACTCAGTGGGAATGAGATCGGAGAGACTACGGGCGTGCTCTGGTGAGGTGACATTGATAATACCGAGGGCTTGCGAAAGTTCCATTTAAAAAGGGTCCATGATGAACATGAACCCTTTTTACACCAGCCACCGGATCGGTCAATCGATCCTTAAACGATCGGCATTAGGTAATGCACCGGGCTTTTTTTTGTCTGTTGTTAACCTTCGTCGACGACGCTGGCTGTTTTGCGCAGCAACGGGCAACTTGGTCGCCCGACCACGCCGTTATCACCGTGCAGATAAAATGCGGTGCTGAACCCTTGAGCCGTCAAATACTTACATTGAAGCCCCAGACCGCCCGCGGTCTTCTGGCTTCCCGCCAGTACGCCATATCCGCTCAACAGTACTCCTATCGCAATGATGACCAGGCAAACGATGATCCTGATTAACAGGCGCATAATAATTCCTCTTCTATTATTTCTCTCATGAATACTACCGTAACGCGATTACGGATTGACACAAGTCTATGATTCCTAAAAGCACGAGATGCCATTACAGTTAGCCGCGGTTTAAGGTTAGCATGCTAACCTGGTTATATCTGAATAAGAATTCATGCGGAGAGTGGAGTGAAAAAGTTTCGGTGGGTATTACTGATACTCGTGATTGCTGCCTGCCTGCTGCTCTGGACACAAATGATCAACGTGATGTGCGATCAGGACGTTCAGTTTTTCAGCGGCGTTTGTAGCATTAACCGGTTTATACCCTGGTAAAACATTTTTGCCGGCAGCATTTCCTTCCGTGATGTGAGTGGTAGAATAGATCGTTCCTTTTGAGGTGGTGAAATGAGTGATCTTGTAAGTTCTGGGGCATTAAATCTGGCATCTCTGGCGTTATCCTTCCTGCTACTGTTAGTCGGTCTGGTTCTGTGGTTCTTTGTGAATCGCGCCAGTTCTCGCGCTAACGAGCAAATCGAACTCCTTGAATCGCTGCTCGATCAGCAAAAGCGTCAAAATGCGCTGCTGCGTCGTTTATGCGAAGCCAATGAGCCAGAGAAAAAGGAAGAAGAGACGCCGCAGGCGGTAAACGTAAAAGAAGACGACAAAGACGATTTTATTCGCCTGGTTGCCGAACGATAATAACTTTAGGTGATGACTCCGTGCAGCCTGCGATGGGCTGCCGGACTGAATGCTCATGCACTGCCCTGGTGCATATCCGTTTCTTCTCTGCCAGTCTTATCTCATTGCGTACGTTCGTCATGGTATTGCGCAAACATCAGCCAGCGCCAGCGTCAATCTTCCATCCCGGCTGATGACATAACAGTATGTTATTGTTATTCATGACTCATTGATGTGTATTATTTCTACTCGCAATTTTATCACCCGTAATAATGTTGTAGTGGTGCTTAATAACCAGGCGAATCAACGTTGCATAATCCACTCCGTAATAGCGAAACGTTTTTATTGCGTTGTTATGAGGCAATGTCACAAAACGATCATTATTTTGGTGCAAAATAACGCGAGCAATTATCCGAACATCTTTGAAGCGCATCATGTGGTAAGAATGGACTTATAACCGGCCATCAAAATGACAGGTGAAAACGTTATAGCGAAATTAATCTAAAGATATAAATTTTTTGGTCATCGTAACGGCATTCTGGACGTAGGAAAAAAGTTGGTCTATGTTAAAAATGTCTTACGTTACCGTACTCTAGGTCACGTTTACGGCATGCGGATAGCCCCCCGGCAGCGCGTTCTCTTAGGCATAAATGTGCCCTTGAGCAAATGATTTGTTGGGATTTGTGCGGCCGATCGAGTCACGTTTAAAAATGGCTTGCCATTATTTACGTTGTATGTGATAACACGTTTTGGGTTAAACGAGGTACAGTTCTGTTTATGTATGGCATTATCAGTAAAGAAGTTCTGAGTAAACACGTTGACGTTGAATACCGCTTCTCTGCCGAACCTTATATTAGTGCCTCATGCAGTCATGTCTCAGTTTTATCTATGAAAACGCCTGCGGGCGCAGAAAACACTCTAAGGAATTTTGCAAATGGCAAAGATTAAAGGTCAAGTTAAGTGGTTCAACGAGTCTAAAGGTTTTGGCTTCATTACTCCGGCTGACGGCAGCAAAGATGTATTCGTACATTTCTCTGCAATCCAGGGTAACGGCTTCAAAACTCTGGCTGAAGGTCAGAACGTTGAGTTCGAAATTCAGGACGGCCAGAAAGGCCCAGCGGCTGTTAACGTAACCGCTATCTGATTCGA
>PPYF01612404.1_pt1 | contig 16553 bp, 14 predicted proteins | sample 1559871 | NCBI WGS metagenome assembly PPYF01 (sample SAMN08240021, study PRJNA423297) | Human gut metagenome, whole genome shotgun sequencing project.
GCGACCACCCAGTGCCACCAGCCGGAGCCGGTCGGCGCATCCGGATCGTAGCAGGTCACCACAAAGCTTTTGGTTCCCGCGGGCACATCATCCCACATCAGATGCGGCGAAATATTGTCGCCATCGTAGCCCATGCCGTTGAAGACGTGACGATTAGGCAGCTTACCGCCGTCCTGGAGATCGTGACTGATCAGTTTCATGCTTCATCCTCATTGATAATGCGCTGATTAACAAAGAAGTGTAGCCTTCCCGACGACGCAATTCCGCTATTTATTCGCTAAAAAATGTTTCGTCCTGCACTGCCTGGTTGACCGCACGGGTCAGGCGGGTCAGCTGCTCGGGCGTGATGATGTACGGCGGCATCAGATAAATCAGCCGGCCAAACGGACGGATCCAGACTCCCTGCTCGACGAAAAAGCGCTGCAGGGTGGCCATGTTGACCGGGCGACGGGTTTCAACCACGCCAATAGCGCCCAGCACGCGGACGTCCGCGACCAGCGCAGATCCCCGCGCCGGGGCCAGCTCGGCCTGCAGCTGGGCTTCAATCGCCGCTACCTGCAGCTGCCATTCGCCGCTCTCCAGCAGGCGCAGGCTTTCGCCGGCCACCGCGCAGGCCAGCGGATTGCCCATAAAGGTGGGGCCGTGCATAAAGCAACCGGCTTCGCCATTGCTAATGGTTTCAGCAACCGTTCGGGTAGTGATGGCGGCGGAAAGGGTCATGGTGCCGCCGGTCAGCGCTTTGCCCAGACACAGAATGTCGGCGGTAATCCCGGCGTGTTCACAAGCGAACAGCTTGCCGGTGCGGCCAAAGCCGGTGGCAATCTCATCGGCGATCAGCAGTATCCCTTCCCGGTCGCACATTTTACGCACCCGCTTCAGCCACTCCGGATGGTACATCCGCATGCCGCCCGCCCCCTGGACGATAGGTTCGAGGATCACCGCGGCGATTTCATGACGATGCGCGGCCATCAGGCGGGCAAACGGCACCATATCCATCTCGTCCCACTCGCCGTCGAAGCGGCTTTGCGGCGCGGGGGCGAACTGCCGGCGGATGGGTGATCCCGCCGAACATCACGTGCGACATTTGGTCAATTTGCCCCTTCAGCGCCGCATTGAGGCGTGGGTGATTGTAGCCGTGGATCGCCGCCCACCAGGAAGACATACCGTCAACCAACTGTTCGCCGCCGGCGAGGGACAGCTCGCAACCGTGGGCGGACACCACCGGGTAGACCGGCAGGGGGGAAGTCATAGAGGTGTAGGGGTGCCAGATGTGGCGCCGATCGAAAGCGAGATCGTCCAGTGTCATAAGCGACTTGTAAACCATTTTGAAAACATTTAGGTTTACAAGTCTACACTGAACTTACTTACAATGAAACGTACACAAAATATTTCGCGCAGCATCGAGGCGGCAAGCGAGAACATCCCCAGGAGCATAGTTCACTATGTGACTGGGGTGCGCGAGTGCCGCCAACAAAGAGGCTGTGTGAAATAGGAAGTGTACGACCTTTTGGAGAGGAAAATGGCTCACCAACCTCGCTGGACAATGTCGCAAGTAACGGAATTATTTAATAAACCGCTGATCGATCTGCTATTCGAAGCACAGCAAATCCATCGTCAACACTTTGATCCGCGCCAGGTGCAGGTCAGCACCCTGCTGTCGATCAAAACCGGCGCCTGCCCGGAAGATTGTAAATATTGCCCGCAGAGCGCACGCTACAAAACCGGCCTCGAAGCCGAGCGCCTGATGGAGGTTGAGCAGGTGCTGGAATCAGCGCGCCAGGCGAAAAACGCCGGCTCCACCCGCTTCTGCATGGGCGCGGCGTGGAAAAACCCCAATGACCGCGATATGCCTTACCTGGAGCAGATGGTGAAAGGGGTGAAGGCGCTGGGGCTGGAGTCCTGTATGACGCTCGGCACCCTGACCGACAGTCAGGCGCAGCGCCTGGCCGAAGCGGGCCTCGATTACTACAACCACAACCTTGATACCTCGCCGGAATTTTACGGCAACATCATCACCACCCGCACCTACCAGGAGCGCCTGGATACGCTGGACAAAGTGCGTGATGCTGGGATCAAAGTCTGCTCCGGCGGCATCGTCGGGCTGGGAGAGAGCGTAAAAGATCGCGCCGGACTGCTGCTGCAACTGGCTAATCTGCCGACGCCGCCGGAGAGCGTACCGATCAACATGTTGGTGAAGGTCAAGGGCACGCCGCTGGCGGATAACGACGACGTCGACGCTTTCGATTTCATCCGCACTATCGCCATCGCGCGCATCATGATGCCCACCTCCTACGTGCGTCTCTCCGCCGGCCGCGAGCAGATGAACGAGCAGACCCAGGCGATGTGCTTTATGGCCGGGGCGAACTCGATTTTCTACGGCTGCAAGCTGCTGACCACGCCGAACCCGGAAGAGGACAAAGACCTGCAGCTGTTCCGCAAGCTGGGGATCAACCCGCAGCAGACGGCGGTGCTGGAAGGCGACAATGAGCAGCAGCAGCGTCTGGAGCAGGCCTTACTCACCCCGGACACTGAGGAATATTACAACGCGGCGGCGCTATGAGCTGGCAGCAGCGAATCGATCGGGCGCTGGACGAGCGGCGGGCGGCGGAAGCTTTTCGCCGCCGCCTGCCGGTGACGCACGGCGCCGGGCGCTGGCTGGAGCGGGAAGGGGAGCGCTGGCTTAACTTCTCCAGCAATGACTATCTGGGCCTGAGTCAGCATCCGGCGATTATCGCCGCCTGGCAACAGGGGGCCACGCGCTATGGCGTCGGCGCCGGCGGCTCGGGCCACGTGAGCGGCTATAGCGAAGCCCACCGCGCGCTGGAAGAGGCGCTCGCCGACTGGCTGGGCTATCCGCGCGCATTGCTGTTTATCTCCGGCTTTGCCGCGAATCAGGCGCTGATCGCCGCCCTGGTGGAGAAAGACGATCGGATTGTCGCCGACCGCCTGAGCCACGCCTCTCTGCTGGAGGCGGCGAGCCTCAGCCCGGCGCAGCTGCGGCGCTTTACCCACAACGATCCGCAGCAGCTCGCGCAACTGCTGGCTAAGCCGCTGGCGGGCGAACAGTTGGCGGTCACTGAAGGCATTTTCAGCATGGACGGCGACAGCGCGCCGCTGGCGGCCATTCACGCCGCGACGCAGGCCGCAGGGGCAGTGTTGCTGGTGGATGACGCCCACGGTGTTGGCGTGGTCGGCGACGAAGGACGCGGGAGCTGCGCCGCGCAGGCGGTGCGCCCTGAGCTGCTGGTGGTTACCTTCGGCAAGGCCTTCGGCGTCAGCGGCGCGGCGGTGCTGTGCGACGAAGCAATGGCCGATTATCTGCTGCAGTTTGCCCGTCATCTGATCTACAGCACCGCGATGCCGCCCGCCCAGGCGGTGGCGTTGAGCGCTGCCCTGGGGATCATTCGCAGCGATGAAGGGCAGCAGCGTCGCGACATCCTGGCCGCCCGCATCCGTCAGTTCCGTGAGGGGATGGGCGAGGTGTCGCTGGGGTTGACCGACTCCGTCAGCGCGATCCAGCCGCTGATCGTCGGCGACAACGCCCGGGCGCTGAACCTGGCCTGCCGTCTACGCGACGCGGGCTGCTGGGCAACGGCGATCCGTCCACCGACGGTGCCGGTCGGCAGCGCGCGTTTGCGCCTGACCCTGACAGCCGCCCATCATACTGAAGACATTAACCGTTTACTGGAGGTGCTGCATGGCCACAGTGAATAAGCAGGCGGTGGCCGCGGCGTTTGGCCGGGCGGCCAGCGGCTATACGCAACATGATGAACTGCAGCGGCGCTGCGCCGATCTATTGCTGCGCCAGCTGGCGCGCCGCGATTTTGCGCAGGTGCTGGATGCCGGCTGCGGCCCCGGCAGTATGAGTCGCTATTGGCGTGAGGCGGGCAGCGTGGTGACCGCGCTGGATCTCTCCGCCGGGATGCTCGCCCAGGCGCAGCGTAACGACGCCGCGCAGCATTATCTGCTGGGGGATATTGAGGCGCTGCCGCTGCCGGACGCCTGCGTCGATCTGGCGTGGAGCAATCTGGCGGTGCAGTGGTGCGACGATCTACGGGCGGCAATTGGCGAGCTGTACCGGGTGGCGCGTCCCGGCGGCAGAGTGGCGTTTAGCACGCTGCTCGCCGACTCGCTGCCGGAGCTCAATCAGGCGTGGCAGGCCATCGACGACCGGCCGCATGCCAACCGTTTCCTTAGCGAAGCGGCGGTGCGCGCGGCGCTTAGCGGCCTGCGCGCGACCGGCGAGGTTCATCAGATTAGCCTGCCGTTCGCCGATGCGCTGAGCGCTATGCGCTCGCTGAAGGGCATCGGCGCCACCCATTTGCACCAGGGGCGGACCGCCGCCCCGCTTGGCCGCGGCAAACTGCGCGAGCTGCAGCTGGCCTGGCCGCAGCGGCAGGGCATCTGCCCGCTGACGTATTCTCTTTTTACAGGAGTCATTGAGCGTGACTAAACGTTTTTTTGTCACCGGGACCGATACTGAAGTCGGTAAAACCATCGCCAGCAGCGCCCTGCTGCAGGCGGCGAATCTGCTGGGTTTTCACACTGCCGGCTATAAGCCGGTGGCCTCCGGTAGCGAGCTTACCGGCGATGGGCTGCGTAATGAAGATGCGCTGGCGCTGCAGCGTCATAGTCGGGTCGCATTGCGTTACGACCAGGTGAACCCCTATACCTTCGCCGAGCCGACCTCCCCGCACATCATCAGCGCCGACGAAGGGCGGCCGATCGCCGCGGCCAGGCTCTCCAGCGGGCTGCGTGAGCTGGAAGGTCTCGCCGACTGGGTGTTGGTGGAAGGCGCCGGCGGCTGGTTTACGCCGCTCTCGGATTCCCTGACCTTCGCCGACTGGGCGCAGGCGGAACAGCTGCCGGTCATTCTGGTGGTGGGCGTTAAGCTCGGCTGTATCAACCACGCAATGCTTACCGCTCAGGCGGTACGCCAGGCGGGACTACCGCTGGCGGGGTGGATCGCCAATGACGTACAGCCGCCGGGCAAGCGCCACGCCGAATATCTGGCGACGCTGAAAAACCGACTGGCCGCGCCGTTCCTCGGCGAAATACCGTGGCTTGCCGACATCGCGCAGCGCGACGATCTCGGCCAGTATCTGGACCTCAGGGCGCTGGATCCGGCGTTATCCACTGCGCCAGCAGCGGCTCATCCAGCGCCATAATATCGCCTTCGGCGACGTTACGGCCCCGGTGCAAGACACAGAAGCGATCCGCCACCCGGCGGATAAAGGGCAGGTGCTGCTCGGCGAGCAGCACCGTCAGGCCGATATCGCGATTTAACCGCAACAGCAGATCCGCCAGCTTTTGCAGGCAGCGCGGCCCTCTGCCGCGCGAGGGTTCATCAAGGATCAGTAGCCGCGGCTGGACGATCAGCGCTCTGGCCAGCGCCAGCTGGTACTGATCGTCGTCGCTCAGCGAGGCGCCTTTGCGCTGCCGTAGGGCATAGAGCTCGGGAAAATGCTCATAAATCTCGCCGCCGCTGGCGTTAGCCCCGGGTTTCCCGGCCGCCAGGGCGATGTGCAGGTTCTCTTCCACGCTGAGTTGGGAAAAAATGCGTTTATCTTGTGGCACGTAGCCGATACCAATGGCGCTGCGCGATTGAGCGGACAGAGGGGTGAGATCCTGCGGCGGGGCGCCAATGTCATGCCAGGTCATCCGGCCGCTAGCCACCGGCAGGTGGCCAGCAATGCAGTTAACCAGGGTGGTTTTTCCCATGCCCTCGCGTCCCAGTACGCCAATGCACTCTCCCGGGCGTAGTACAAGATCGACATTCCACAGCGAATGCTGGTTGCCGTAAAAGTGATTTACTGCCTGTAAATTCAACATGGACGTTTTCTCCTTATCCTGGCGTCAGGGCGACAGAAAGATGCTGCAAAACTCTTGCCAGGAAAAAGAACGCTCGGAAAAAAGCGCTAAACGCCGATACCATCGGGCCTCGTCAGCGCCGGGGCTGCACTTTTCCGGTGCCCGACGCTAAAGGGTGGTGCAAAAAGCAGCAAAAATCGAGCGGCTTTAAGCGGATAGTTATCAAAAATAGTTCGATAAAAATTTTTCGCCACGCGGTTGACCGCAAAAGGCGACAGGCGCCGGGCGGCGGTGGTCTTGGGCTGCGGACAGTTATCCACTATTCCTGTGGATAACCTTGTGTATTAGAGTTAGAAAACCTGCGGTAAGCTAGAGCGTACGCGGCTTGCGGCTGAATTGGCGCGAAAGGCGTCTTTTCTTTAAAGATCTTAAATATCAGCTTGTTAGATAAAATCAATGGGTGTAAGAAAAGCGTCATCTGCTGCCATAAAAGTTTCACCCGTCCGCTTGACAAATGTTAAAAGGTAAAATTTTCTGGGGATAACCCTGGCGGCCGGAGGATTATTCCGTCTGACGCGCGTTTTGCACCCAGCTTGCTAGCCAATAAGACCCTTTTGCGGCGTTATCATAAGTACGTACTGTTTAAATATCCAGTATAATTTATTGGCAAAAAACGGCCCGGGGGGTAGAATTAAACACCGGCCGCTAATTCTTTTTTCAGGTTCTGATTGATGAGTAAATCGTTTGTACTGCATTCCGCCTTTCGCCCCTCCGGAGACCAACCGGAAGCCATCCGCCGCCTGGAAGAGGGGCTGGAGGATGGGCTTGCGCATCAGACGCTACTGGGGGTTACCGGCTCCGGTAAAACCTTTACCATCGCCAACGTGATTGCCGACCTGCAGCGGCCGACGATGGTGCTGGCGCCAAACAAAACCCTGGCGGCTCAGCTCTACGGCGAGATGAAAGAGTTTTTCCCGGAGAATGCCGTCGAGTATTTCGTCTCCTACTACGATTACTATCAGCCGGAAGCCTACGTTCCCAGCTCAGATACCTTCATTGAGAAGGACGCCTCGGTTAACGAACATATTGAGCAGATGCGTCTGTCGGCCACCAAAGCGCTGCTCGAGCGGCGCGACGTAGTGGTGGTGGCGTCAGTCTCGGCGATCTACGGCCTCGGCGACCCGGACCTGTATCTGAAAATGATGTTGCATCTGACGGTCGGTATGCTGATTGACCAGCGAGCGATCCTGCGTCGTCTGGCCGAACTGCAGTATACCCGCAACGATCAGGCCTTCCAGCGCGGCACTTTTCGCGTGCGCGGCGAGGTGATCGACGTCTTCCCGGCGGAATCCGACGATATCGCTCTGCGCATTGAGCTGTTTGACGAAGAGGTCGAGCGTCTGTCGCTGTTCGACCCGCTCACCGGCCACGTCGAAGGGACGGTGCCGCGCTATACCATTTATCCCAAGACCCACTACGTGACGCCGCGGGAGCGCATCGTCCAGGCGATGGAAGAGATCAAGCTGGAGCTGGCGGAGCGGCGCAAGGTGCTGCTGGCCAACAACAAGCTGCTGGAAGAGCAGCGCTTAACCCAGCGTACCCAGTTTGACCTCGAAATGATGAACGAGCTGGGTTACTGCTCGGGCATTGAAAACTACTCGCGCTTTCTCTCCGGGCGCGGGCCCGGCGAGCCGCCGCCGACCCTGTTCGATTATCTGCCGGCGGATGGCCTGCTGGTGATTGACGAATCCCACGTCACGGTGCCGCAGATCGGCGGTATGTACCGGGGCGACCGGGCGCGCAAAGAGACGCTGGTGGAATACGGTTTCCGCCTGCCGTCGGCGCTGGATAACCGGCCGATGAAGTTTGAAGAATTCGAAGCGCTGGCGCCGCAAACCATCTATGTGTCGGCGACCCCGGGCGCCTATGAGCTGGATAAATCCGGCGGCGAGGTTGTGGATCAGGTGGTGCGGCCGACCGGTCTGCTTGACCCAATCATCGAAGTGCGCCCGGTGGCGACTCAGGTCGACGATCTGCTGTCAGAGATCCGCCTGCGCACGGCCATCAACGAGCGCGTGCTGGTCACCACTCTCACCAAGCGGATGGCGGAGGACTTAACCGAGTACCTTGAGGAGCACGGCGAGCGCGTGCGCTATCTGCACTCGGATATCGACACCGTCGAGCGCATGGAAATCATCCGCGACCTGCGTCTTGGCGAGTTTGACGTGCTGGTGGGGATCAACCTGCTGCGTGAGGGGCTGGATATGCCTGAGGTGTCGTTGGTGGCGATCCTGGATGCGGATAAAGAGGGCTTCCTGCGTTCTGAACGCTCGCTGATCCAGACCATCGGCCGCGCGGCGCGCAACGTCAACGGCAAGGCCATCCTCTACGGCGATAAGATCACCCCCTCCATGGCCAAAGCCATTGGCGAGACCGAGCGTCGACGGGAGAAACAGCAGCGCTACAACGAAGAGCACGGCATCGTGCCGCAGGGGCTCAATAAGAAAGTGGTGGATATCCTGCAGCTGGGCCAGGGCCTGGCGAAAACCAAAGCCAAAGGGCGCGGTAAAGCGAAGGTCGTTGAGCCTGCCGGGCTTAGCGCTGTGGATATGACGCCAAAAGCGCTGCAGCAGAAAATCCACGAGCTGGAAGGGCAGATGATGCAGCACGCGCAGAACCTCGAGTTTGAGGAGGCGGCGCAAATACGCGACCAGCTGCATCAGCTGCGCGAGCTGTTTATCGCCGCCTCCTGATTCTGGGCGCAGACTGGCGGAGTGGAGGTGCGGGGTATAGTGAAGGCGCGCTTCTCTTATCGTCCTGCTTGCCAGATAACAAACATTTGAGAAGAAAAAAGGCCGCGTTGCGGCCTTCTTAATGTTTGCTTAATCTCGCCAGGCGACACTATCTTCAACCTGATGAGGATAGCGCCCATGCAAAAAATTAACTTCCGTGAATATCTGGCGGTCGCCACCGCCCTGGTCATTATTGTTGCCTTCTTCCATCAATGGGTGCTGACGTTCTGACCCCCGCGCTGCGGGAATAGCACCCACGCGCGGACCCCTGGCCCTGGCTGTCGGTTATGCAAAAAAAACTGGGCGTCATGCAGCTGAGCGATGCGCGTGACGATGCTCAGTCCGAGGCCAATGCCGCCGTAGCGACTGTCCATGCGCACGAAGGCTTTACTGAGTTCGCCGCTTTTCGCCTCATCGATCCCCGGCCCTTCATCTTCCACCGCCATCACCGGCATCAGGCCTGCTTTCACCGACACGCGGATCGTCGACCCTTCAGGGCTGTAGCGGTGAGCATTCTCCACCAGATTGCGCAGGATCACGCGGATTAACGTCGCATCGCCAGAGACGACGGCCTCGTTTTCGATATCCGTCAGCAGCAGCCGCTGCTGACGCTGCGCCAGCATAGCCTCCAGTTCGTCCTGCAGCGGTTTTACCACGTCATCCAGCAACAGCACCTGCTGGTAGCTGCCGGCGGAGAAGGACTGGCCGACGCGCGCCAGCTGCAGCAGCTGGGAAATGCTGGTGGTCATCTGATCGAGACGCTGGATCAGCGGGTCGACGCCCATGCCATGCACTTTCGCCAGCAGCTCAAGGTGCAGCCGCAGCCCGGCCAGCGGGGTGCGTAGCTCATGCGCCACGTCGGCGGTAAACAGCCGCTCGCGGTCGAGGGTCAGATTGAGGCGGGAAACCAACTGATTCAGGGCGGTGGTCACCGCCGTGACTTCGGGCACCGATTCGCTGAGTACGATAGGGGTGAGGTTGTCCGGCGTGCGGTTCTCCAGTTCGCTTTGCAGTCGTGAAAGCGGGCGGGTGATCTTGCGCACCGCCAGCATGCTGATATACAGCGCCAGGCCAACGATCAGCAGGCTCGGCACCAGCAGGCTGGCAACCGCTTCCCGTACCTCATGCTCCACATGTTTCTGGTTGTTGTGCCCTTCGATAGCGCTGGCCACCAGCAGCTGGATCTGCTCTTTGCTCTCATGCCATAGCCAGAAGACGCTTATCAGCTGGCAGACCACCAGGATGGCGCCGATGGTCAGCAGCAGCCGGTGGCGCATGGTCCAGGTTTCAGTTGCAAACAGAGCCATGGTCTATTCCGTGTCGATGTTGTTAGCCAGCATATAGCCAAAGCCCCGGACGGTGCGGATCCGCGATTTGCCAATCTTTTCGCGTAGGTTGTGAATATGCACTTCCAGGGTATTGGTCGCCGGCTCGTTGTCCCAGCTGTAAATGTCGTTGTAGAGGATCTCGCGATGCACCGGGCTACCGGCTTTCATCATCAGCCGCGACAGCAGGGCATACTCTTTCGGCGTAAGATCCAGCGCCGTTTCACCCAGCCACACCAGGCGGCGAGTGACGTTAAGGCGCAGATTGCCGACGCTGATTTCATTATCGCCCTGGTTGTTATGCCGGCGGAGCAGGGCGCGAATGCGCGCATTGAGTTCCTCCAGGGCAAAGGGTTTTACCAGATAGTCATCCGCTCCGGTATCGAGACCGCTAATGCGATCCTCAAGCGTATCGCGGGCGGTGAGGATCAGCACCGGCTGGGTCATTTTCTCCCGCCGCATGCGGGAGAGAAAATGCAGCCCGTCTTCATCCGGCAGGCCGAGATCCAGCACGATCAGGCTGTAATGATTGCTGGCCAGCGATAGCGCGGCTTCGTGCGCGGTGGAGACGCCGTCGCACACGTATCCTTCACTTTGCATCGCCAGAATTAACCCCTGCAACAGCAGCGCATCGTCTTCAATGACTAAGATTTTCATCAACCAGCCTCTCTACATGGCGTTAAGATATCATCTGCCGCCTGGTACTCGCGGGTGCTGACGCCGAGCAGGCCGAGCAGGGTGGAGAACAGATTATCCTGCGAGTAATTCTCTTTTTGCGCCCGCTGCTGCAGACAGTGCGCGGAAATACCGTAGCGCTGCTGGTAGTCGGCGGAGAGCCACAGCGCCATCGGCACATGTTTCTGCGTATCCGGCGCGATGGAATACGGCAGACCATGCAAATAGACGCCATCTTCTCCCAGCGATTCGCCGTGGTCGGACAAATAAACCAGACTAGTGGTAAATTTATCCTGTTTAGATTGCAGTAGTTTTATCGCTTTATCAACGACATAGTCGACATAAAGGATGGTGTTGTCATAGGTATTGGTCAACTGCTCCCGGGTACAGCCCTGGATCTCATTGGTGTCGCAGGTCGGCGTGAATTTGCGAAACGCCGCTGGATAGCGATTGTAGTACGTCGGACCGTGGCTGCCGATGGTATGCAGCACAATAATGCCATCCTGTTGCAGGTTATCGATATAGCTGTCGAGATTATGGAACAGGACGTCATCGTAGCACTCGCCATCGATGCACTGCCCGGTGAGCTTCAGGTCGGTGACGTTCTGGTGTGGTACCCGGTCGCAGGCGCCTTTGCAGCCGCCGTCGTTATCGTTCCACAGTACCTGGATCCCTGCGCGCTGTAGAATATCCAGGACGCCTTCCTGATGGTGCGCCAGCTCTTCGTCATAATGCGCGCGCGGCATATTGGAGAACATGCACGGCACGGAAACTGCGGTTGCCGTGCCGCAGGAAGTGGTATGCGGAAAATAGATCACGCCGTCCTGCCGCATCAGCGGGTTGGTGTCGCGCGAATAGCCGCCCAGTGAGAAGTTATCCGCTCGCGAAGTCTCGCCGAGCACGACGATCGTCAGGTTCTTACGGGGAGCGTTATGCATCACCGCTTTCTGCGTGGCATCTTCGCCAATCTTCACCAGCGGCAGGTTGTCCATCCGATGATGAGCATACCAGGAGTTCACGGCCACAATGCTGTTGGAAGGGCTCAGGGATTTCACCAGCTCTTTGTTGTTACGGAACACCGAGGCGTAATCTTTGTAGAACAGCGCGGCCACCAGAATAATCAGCAGCGCCGAAACGGCGATATTGAGCAGGCGCATCGCCGCGCCGCGCCACCGCGTGGCGGGCTTACGGATTTTCACCCACCAGGCGATGAATACCGCCAAAACCCCGGAAAGGCCGAGGACGGCAATCATTTCGCCGGAGAGTAGAGCAAAGCTTTCCGCCGGAGTGGTGTCGAGGATATTGGTGATCATGCTGCGGTCGATCACCACGCCAAAGTTCCAGATGAAATATTGCGCCGAGGCGCTGAGCAGAATGAACAGGCTAATCACCAGCCGGTCCAGCTTCAGGAACGAGGCGAGAGTGGTGAGGATATTCATCACGCTAATGGCCACGATCGGCATACTGAGGAATACCAGCCAGTTATGCAGGCTATTTACCGGCAGTAACGGGAAAACCTGGCGATAAAAAGCCAGGTTGAGACAGATACCGATATAGCAAGCAAAGAGAATCAGATAAGTCGTGCGGCTGACCACCGGCCGACGCAGAGGCAATAACGACATAATGCACACCCACAGAAAAAGATGAGGGTATAGTGCCAGCCCTATTTTAAGACAACCTTAAGATTTTAAGGTGCGCCGAAGAGGGCCGCCTCCGGCGCGCAGGATCAGCCCGGCAGCTGGATCGCTTTCTCCAGCGCCCCGCGGAGCAGCGCCCGGTCATGACGATAGGGAACGTCGCTGGCCTCCAGCGGCGTCTGGATCACCAACCGGTCGTCGATGCCGCTGATATCGGCTTTTGGACCGGCGATCACCGCATCCACCACCCGTTTGCCTACATAGCGCTCCATAATCGCGATGCGCTCCGCCAGCGACAGCCTCGCGGCCGGGCTATGCTCTTTGCCGAGGTTATCGATAAAAACCATCGGCGCCGGGGTGCGGCGCAACGCCTGGGCCATCTCGTCGAGCAACAGGATCGGCAGCAGGCTGGTGTAAAAACTGCCCGGCCCAATGAGGATCAAATCGGCTTCGGCGATAGCCTCCACCGCCTCGCGGGTGGCCGGTACCGGCGGGGTGAGCATCAGCTCCTGCGGCACATTATCAAGCTGATCAATATTCACTTCGCCATAAACTTCATGGCCTTCATGATCGAGCGCCATCAAATCCACCGGTTGTTCTGACATCGGGATCAGGAAAGCGTCCACTTTCAGCAGGTTTCTGATCAAATTGATCGCCTCTAACGGCCGCACGCTCAGGTGATCCAGCGCCTTTAACATCAAATTTCCGAGGTTATGCCCGGAAAGCTCGCCGTTACCGCCAAAACGATACTCAAACATCGCCGATGCTACGCTCGGCTCGGCAATTAACTGATTGATGCAATTGCGCATATCGCCCCAGGCAATGCCACCTTCCGAACGACGGATCCGCCCGGTGGAACCCCCGTTATCGGTGGTGGTGACAATGCCGGTCAGCCGTGAGCCGAGCGAGGAGAGGGAGGACATCACCCGGCCCAAACCATGCCCGCCGCCGAGCGCTACCACCCGATCGAGGTCAGCGAATGTACGATTGCGCATAGAAATTCCTTATTTCACATAAACGGCCACACACTACCCGATCTACCCCTAAAAGACGATGGGAGGAGCCCGACAAACTGACCGACATCAAGGCAAAAAAATGATTTATGGCTATTCTGTAGCGAAAATGCACGAAGATAGCGATATGTATAAGATTATATAGCGAAATCGCCAATGGCGAAACTGCCTGTAACGCGCTACTATCGACATAACCTGTTAACACTCTAGCCTCTTCGCCTGTGTCAAAAGATATGGCGATTTGGCCGCGACGCCGCCGGTTGTCGCCAGGGCGTGGAAAGAAATGACCGCGTCTCCCGTATTTGGAAAGGTGTATATGGCCTCACAGCTTACCGATGCATTCGCGCGTAAGTTTTATTACCTGCGTCTGTCGATTACCGATGTGTGCAACTTCCGTTGCACCTACTGCCTGCCGAACGGTTACAAGCCCGGCGCCGTCAATAACAATGGCTTTCTCAGCGTAGACGAAGTACGCCGGGTTACGCGCGCTTTCTCCGCGCTGGGCACCGAAAAAGTTCGCCTCACCGGTGGGGAACCCTCCCTGCGCCGCGACTTCACCGAGATCATTGCCGCCGTGCGTGAAAACCCGGCGATCCGTCAGATTGCGGTCACTACCAACGGTTACCGCATGGCGCGCGATGTCGAACGCTGGCGCGATGCCGGCCTGACGGCGATTAACGTCAGCGTTGATAGCCTCGACGCCCGCCAGTTCCATGCCATCACCGGCCAGGACAAGTTCCACCAGGTGATGGACGGCATTGACGCCGCCTTCGCCGCCGGCTTTGACAAGGTGAAGGTGAATACCGTGCTGATGCGTGATGTTAACCATCACCAGCTCGATACCTTCCTCGCCTGGATCCAACCCCGTCGTATCCAGCTGCGCTTTATTGAGCTGATGGAAACCGGTGAAGGCAGCGACCTGTTCCGCCGTCACCATCTCTCCGGCATGGTGCTGCGCGATGAACTGCTGCGCCGCGGCTGGATCCATCAGATCCGCCAGCGCAGCGATGGCCCGGCGCAGGTCTTTTGTCACCCGGACTACGCCGGCGAGATCGGTCTCATCATGCCGTATGAAAAAGACTTCTGCGCCACCTGCAATCGGCTGCGCGTCTCGTCCGTTGGCAAACTGCACCTGTGCCTGTTTGGCGAAGGCGGCGTCGACCTGCGCGACCTGATGGCCGAAGACCAGCAGCAGGCCGCGCTGGAGGCGCGGATCGCCGAAGCCTTAACCCATAAAAAGCAGACCCATTTCCTGCATCAGGGCAACACCGGTATTACGCAGAACCTGTCCTATATTGGCGGTTAATCGTTTTCGAAAGGAGCATTCAGATGAGCCAGGCTAGCGCTGAGTTTATTCCGACCCGTATTGCTATTCTTACCGTTTCCAGCCGTCGCGGCGAAGAGGACGACACTTCCGGTCACTGGCTGCGCGAGGCGGCGCAGGAGGCGGGGCACCAAGTCGTCGAGAAGGCGATCGTCAAAGAGAATCGCTACGCCATCCGCGCTCAGGTATCGGCGTGGATAGCCAGCGATAACGTGCAGGTGGTGCTGATCACCGGCGGCACCGGTTTTACCGACGGCGATCAGGCGCCGGAAGCGCTGCTGCCGCTGTTTGATCGTGAGGTCGAAGGCTTTGGCGAAGTGTTCCGCATGCTGTCGTTCGAAGAGATCGGCACCTCGACGCTGCAGTCCCGGGCCGTGGCCGGCGTCGCCAACCGCACGCTGATTTTCGCCATGCCGGGCTCAACCAAAGCCTGCCGTACGGCGTGGGACAACATCATCGCCCCGCAGCTTGATGCCCGCACCCGTCCCTGTAACTTCATTCCACACCTGAAGAAATAATCTATGTCACAACTGACCCATATTAACGCCGCGGGTGAAGCCCATATGGTCGATGTCTCCGGCAAAGCGGAAACGGTGCGCGAAGCGCGCGCCGAGGCTTACCGGCGTTGAGATGGAAGCATTGACCGCCGCCTCGGTTGCCGCGCTGACCATTTACGATATGTGCAAAGCGGTGCAGAAGGATATGGTGATTGGCCCGGTGCGCCTGCTGGCGAAAAGCGGCGGCAAGTCCGGCGATTTTAAGGTGGGTGAATGCCATGATTAAGGTTCTGTTTTTTGCCCAGGTGCGCGAGCTGGTCGGTACCGATTCGCTGACCCTTGATGCCAGCGAACTGGCGACTGTCGAAGCGGTTCGTCAGCAGCTTGCCGCCCGCGGCGATCGCTGGGCGCTGGCCCTGGAGGAGGGCAAGCTGCTGGCGGCGGTTAACCAGACGCTAACCTCTTTCGAACATCCAGTGGCCAGCGGCGACGAAGTGGCGTTCTTCCCACCGGTAACGGGGGGCTGACATGACGCAAACCCGTATCGTGGTCAGCCCGGCGCGCTTTAGCGTCAGTGAGGAATATCCCTGGCTGGCGGAACGCGATGAAGACGGCGCGGTGGTCACCTTCACCGGTAAAGTGCGTAACCACAACCTCGGCGACAGCGTGAAGGCGCTGACCCTCGAGCACTATCCGGGGATGACTGAAAAATCGCTGGCGGAAATTGTCGAGCTGGCGCGCGAGCGCTGGCCGCTGGGCCGGGTGACGGTTATCCATCGCATCGGCGAAATGTGGCCGGGGGAAGAGATTGTGTTTGTCGGCGTCACCAGCGCTCACCGCGGCAGCGCCTTCGCCGCCGGCGAGTTTATTATGGATTACCTGAAAACCCGCGCGCCGTTCTGGAAGCGTGAAGCGACGCCGGATGGCGAACGCTGGGTCGACGCCCGCGACAGCGATCGCCAGGCGGCAGAGCGCTGGTAGTGTGATACGCTTACAGGGTGAAACTTTGTTAATCAGGAGAGAGTCATGGACAGATATCCGCGTTCCGATTCAATAGTGCAGGGCCGTACCGGCCTGCAGACTTACATGGCGCAGGTGTACGGCTGGATGACGGTCGGCCTGCTGCTGACGGCGTTTATCGCGTGGTTTGCAGCGAATACTCCGGCGGTGATGATGTTCGTCTTTTCGAGCAAAATCACTTTCTTCGGGCTGATTATTGCCCAGCTGGCGCTGGTGTTTGTGCTGTCGGGAATGGTGCAGCGGCTGAGCGCCGGGATGGCCACCACGCTGTTTATGCTCTATTCGGCGCTGACCGGACTGACGCTATCGAGCATTTTTATCGCCTATACCTATTCATCGATCGCCAGCACCTTTGTGGTCACCGGCGGGATGTTTGGGGCGATGAGCCTGTATGGTTACACCACGAAGCGCGATCTGAGCGGCTTCGGCAGCATGCTGTTTATGGGGCTGATTGGCATC
>PPYF01370652.1_pt1 | contig 16552 bp, 13 predicted proteins | sample 1559871 | NCBI WGS metagenome assembly PPYF01 (sample SAMN08240021, study PRJNA423297) | Human gut metagenome, whole genome shotgun sequencing project.
CTTCTTCTCTCACCCTAACGTCAAAGACAATATGACCCTTTCCAGCCCTGATCCTGAAATTCGCAAATACTGGATTCAACACGGGAAGCTCGCTCGCGAAATTGCCAATTATATCGGCGAACAACTCGGACAAAAAGTCATCAACAATTTGTGGATCCCAGATGGCTTCAAAGATAACCCCATCGACAAACGCGCGCCTCGCGAACGCTTGCTAGAAAGCTTGGACGAAATCGAAGCCAAGGATTATCCAGAAGCCAACATGGATGACGCTTTTGAAGGCAAACTCTTTGGCGCCCCTGGCATTGAATCTTATACCACAGGCTCGCACTTGTTCTACAACAACTATGCCTTAACGCGCAATAAGTTGTGGACCATCGATGCTGGGCACTTCCACCCGACTGAAGACGTGTCCGATAAATTCTCGGCATTCTTGCCTTTTGCCAAAAAAGACATTTACATGCATGTTTCTCGCCCAATTCGTTGGGACTCTGATCATGTGGTGATCTTAGATGATGCCTTGATCCGCATCGCCCGCTCGATCGTTCGCGACAACTACTTAGACCGCATTCATGTGGGCTTGGACTTCTTTGACGCCACCATCAACCGCGTCGCTGCATGGGTCGTTGGGGCGCGGGCGACACAACAAGCCTTGTTGATGGCATTACTTGAACCTACGCAACAACTTAAAGATTCCGAATACGCTGCCGACTTCACCACTCGCTTAGCAGAAACCGAGGCACTGAAGTCCTACCCATTCGGCGCGGTTTGGGATAAGTTCTGCGAAGAGGAAGGTGCTCCGGTGGGCTTAGACTGGCTGACCAACCTGCGTCAATATGAACAAGACGTGCAACTCAAGCGCAATTAATCATCATTACTCTAACTAAAAAAAGGAAGTTTATGATTATGGCAAATGAAACATTTTTGAACCCTGAATTCGCTCCAGCATTCGTTGATTCCCCTTACGTCAAACAAATGTGCAAAGTCACCAACGGCTTATACACTCATGGTTGGGACGAACGCAACGGGGGCAACGTCTCATATCGCTTGTTGCCAGAAGAAGTTGCCCCTTACATCGATTGCAAAAAAGTCTTGCGCAACTTGCCCATCGACTTTGATGCCCGCGAATTAAAAGGCCAATTATACTTGGTCACCGGCACCGGCCGCTACTTCAAGAATGTCAAGGATTTTCCAGAACGCGACACCGGCTTAGTCCGCATTGCCGAAGATGGTCATTCGGTTGATTTGCTTTGGGGCTTTAACGATGGCGGCCAACCAACCTCTGAATTTCCAGCACATTTGATGACCCATATTGTGCGACAAAAGCAAGATCCAAACCAACGTGTCGTCATGCACTGCCACCCAACCAACATCATCGCTATGAGCTTCACCTTACCTTTGAAAGCTAAGATCTTCTCTCGTATTTTGTGGAAGATGCAAGCTGAATCTGTTGTCGTCTTCCCTGAAGGAGTTGGCGTGATTTCTTACATGACCCCAGGTACCAACGAAATCGGCGAAGCCACTGCGGAACAAATGAACAATTTCCGCTTAGTCTTGTGGCCACAACACGGGATTTTCGGCGCCGGCGATTCCATCGATGAAACCTTTGGCTTGATCGAAACGGCAGAAAAAGCCGCCTTAATCTACTCCACTGTGCAACAACAAGGCGGTAAGTTCGTCAATGAAATCACGGACCAAAACCTTAAAGATTTGTGCAAGCGATTCTCAATCACGCCAAATCAAGACTTTATTGATGGGGAATCATTGATCAAATAAGGTTATCTGGAACCTGTCAGCAATCATCTCCAAGTAAGTTATTTGAAACAGTTAAAAGATCAAGTCGAACATCCAATTCGTTGATGGTTCGGCTTGATTTTTTTGATTACAGTAAAACTAGAATATGTTTTAGAGATCTGATCAGCCATGCCATTACTTGTAACCAGATGCAGCGCTGGATTATTCACTACAAAGACACACCCAAACTTATTTACCGCCACCTCAATCGTATGTAAAGCGTTTTTGAATTCATAACTTAAATGTTAAGATGAAACTGAGGAACAACCACCTAGCATCTTATTCATCTAACATCAGGTTCAGTCTCCCTTTTGCCCACTATGTACATTCATTTACAAAGCACCTATATTGAATGCTTCCGTATATGCCTCACAAGAACAACTTTTTCAAAAGCCACGCATGCATGGTAAATGATTGAATGGCTGACAGCAGCAAAGCAATACTTTGCGGACTAATCGGCGGTTGAGTGTGTTGATCATGTCACGCTCAGCGACCGGCATTAATTTGTCAAACCAATCTTAACATCAATAACTAGCCAATAATAAGGAGGCGGTTTGATGCCGCAAGACGTTAGTGAATTTTGTCGCTTATTTTATCTAACCACCAGCATGCCAATTACTTACTATCACGTTGATGGAAAGTTTGAATGCTTCTCACCAGCCTTTGAAGATGGCTTTAACTTTACACAGGGCATACTCGCAAAACTATCAAATACGTCAAAGAACCCTGACTATTTCACCACAAGGTCCCATGTCCAATACGGTATTGTGAGACTGCTACAATCAGATGCTTTCATCGTCGTTGGCCCTTGTTTGGATCACAGTTATACGCCAACAATCATCACCAACTTTCTAAATGAACTATCACTTTCTTCCAACTCGCAATCAGATGTTGAACGTCTCTTTCAGCAATTGCCTACAATATCTTTGCATCAATTGTTGAATACCCTCGCTTTTATCAATCTCTGCGTGAATGAGAAAGCAACGAACTTCGCAAATTATTTTGATCCTCGAAGCCAACCAATGTATCATACTGTTTCAACAACTCATTCAAAACAACTTTACCAGTGTCATCGCGCAGATTATACCGTCCCGATTATTCAAATAAGCGTCAAATAATTCCAGCCACGGCCTGCCGGGCCGCCGAAATTATTTGACGCTATTTTTATGCACGAAAATCCGGCGATTGACGATACAAAAACAGAGTTGCCCCTGTATACTTGTAGTCACCACAACAAACAAATAAATAGAAGACAAACTCCAATTTGAATTTTACAGGACAATCACCCACAAGCAAAGCCCCAATTTCAATTCAACGACAATATGACCAATTTGCATTTCAGACTTTGATGCAAGTGGCCTGTCCAAAGTGTCAAAACCCAGCTGGCATCACTCGGCATGGGTCCTATTTGCGTCAATTTTATCTGACGGCCAGTGAACGAATCAAGATCATGGTGACGCGAGCGCGTTGCCATGCGTGCAACTGCACGTTTGTACTTTTACCCGCAGGTGTTACGCCGTACAAGCGATACATCCTAACGACCATACTCAAAGCCTTACGGCTAGCCCGTAACAAATCAATTTATGCGATCGAAAATACCATGGATATCTGTGCGAGTACCATTCGAAGATGGCAGATACACTTCGTGAGGTGGCACAAAGTCATATACATCAGTCAGGAACTGGGCAGGATGGATTCAATAGAAAAGCTCGCAGCAATTTACACCCTAGAACGACCTGGCCGTCGCTTCATGCAAATTATTTCGGCCTGGACACCACTATTTCATCGCATTTAGAGAAATCACATAGTTTGCCCTTAGCGACGACGTGACCAACGATTATGCTTACAGCATCCTAATAAATAGAGGTGCAAATGCATGGACGCAGATCGAATCGAAGACGTTGCCTTATTTCGTTATGGGCTAATCCACCCCATCGTCACAGACGCAACACAAGGTGAAACCAAACAAGGTTATATGAAGCGCATTGCCGCAACGGAACAAATGTTACCTAACGGTAAGCGAGGATACGTTGGCGTTGGAACGTTAAAAGAATGGACGACAAACTATCGTAAGTATGGACTAAAGGGACTTAAGCCTAAGCAACGAAAAGACACCGGGATCAATCGAAGATTAACTGAAGAACAAAAAGATGAGATCATTCGATTAAAAACTCAAAGCCCTAATCGCCCGGCCACAGTGATTCGTAAGCGCATGATGATGACTGGATATTTCGCCGAAGGCGCACCATCTGAGAGCACGATTCAGCGCTTTATCGCCAAGATCACCCCAGCGCTTCGCCGCGATAGTATTGAAGATATGCGTGCTTTTGAAATGAATCATATCAATGAGCTTTGGCAAATCGATACGACGCATGGTCCTTTTATCTTAGCGGGTGGGCGTAAACGGAAAGTCTACATTGTGGGGATTATTGATGATGCTTCACGGTACTTGGCTGGCTGGGGTATGTATTTTGAAGATAACGCCGTGAATGTGCAGCTAACATTCAAGCAAGCAATCGCAACATACGGGAAGCCGCGACAACTTTACGCAGATAATGGTAAGCCCTATGTGAACAAGCAGTTAGCTTTAATCTGTGCAGAACTTGGAATTGGCATGCGCCATGCGGCGGTCTATCATGGCAATCAAAAAGGCAAGATTGAACGATGGTTTGGTGTGATGAAGCAACAATGGATGGCCGATATCAACTACGATGAGTATCGGTCCTTAGATGCCCTTCGGATTGAATTCGCCAAGTACGTCCGTGATCGTAATAATCAGATCAATCGTAGCCTTGGTGAGCGCATAACGCCAATGGATCGCTTCTGTGAGGAACCAGACGCAATTCATAAAGTGCCAACAGCAGTGTTGGATACTGCATTTTTACATCGAGACGTCCGCAAAGTCGCTAACGATGGAACCATCAAATTAAGTGGGAAGCAGTATGAAACTGGCCGTGCAACGATTGGCGCATCGGTCACCGTCCGTTATCAGCCAGACCTGTCTAAAGTGTATCTTGAATGGGAAGAGACATTGACTGAAATCACGCCAGTCAATAAGGTGGACAACGCCCGTGTGAAGCGTCAGCAAGTACGAATGGCGGAGGATTAATGGATGGACTATTTGGTTTATTATGGCATGACGCATAATCCATTTGATAAAACCGCACCGAAGGTGATCGAAACAGTCGATTTCAAAGAACTGAATGTTCGATTGAAGTATCTGACTGATGTGCTAGGCATCGGTTTAGTTACTGGACGACCAGGCGCTGGCAAGACGGTAATTTTGCGAGAGTATGCGCGTCGCTTGAATACGAATCAATATCGGGTCGTTTACTTACCACTGAGCACCGTCAGTGTCAGTGACTTCTACAGTCAGCTCGCCGTTTCAATTGGTATTGAACCCGCATTTCGTAAATCAACAAAATTTCGCCAAATTCAGGAACGGATTCTTGAGCTGCATGACGTCGAACATGTCACGCCAGTGTTTATCTTGGATGAGGCACAATACCTGAGCGGCCTGATTTATAACGAGCTTGTACTGCTTACGAATTTTGGTATGGACGCTGAAAATAAGTGCATCGTAATCCTGGCTGGATTGCCGCAACTCACTCAAATGCTTCAACGACCGCAGTTTGAAGCATTTCGTCAACGAATCACCGTTAAGTATCAGGTCGTGGGCCTTGAGTACACCGAAGTTCGTGAGTATGTACGTGAGAAACTAAAAACCGCTGGTGTCTTAGATGAGTTGATCAATGAGGATGCACTGAAGACAATTTATTCAGCAATTGGCGGAAGTATCCGACGATTGGATCAAATGATCACGAAGTGTTTGATCATCGGGGCTCAAGAGGAGAAACGGCAAATCGGAAACGAAGTTGTGCACAAAGCCAGCGCTGAGGTTGCGCTAGTATAGGGCAGTGAGAAGGTCGGCATTTGCCGGCCTATTTCTATGGGAAGAAATGGTGGCCGAAATATAATGCAGGATTGGGATCGAGAAATCGTCAAAGTGCAAAATAATCCGGCGGGAAATAGGCAAATCCCGCCGGATTATTTTGAATATTGGGCGCCGGAATATCGCGCCGCGCGACACAATTCCGCCGCCTGCGATACCCGATACTGCACCACATAATCTTGGAATGTGAGCCCCAACTGAGTGGAAACAATACGTGATAAATACGTTGGTGAGAGTCCTAATGCTTGGGCGATATCGTGTAAATAGACCTTTTCTTGATAATGGCGACGAACATAATCTTGAAATTGAGCAATGTAGTTTGAACCATTACGATTTTGGGCTAATTCAACGTGCTTGGTAAAATCTGATACTGCTGTGTTGCGCCAAACAATCAGTTCCGAAATCTTCTGGTAACGATCGCTATGGTCAATATAATAATCGCTCAGCTGATAGGCGACACCCGCTGACACGCCGCCTTCAATTGCAGCCCGCGTACATAACGTCACCGCGACCACCACAACGTCTTTCCAATGCGTGCTTGCTTTTTGTGATAAGCGCCCCATTTCCTGGTCCATCTTCATGGTCTGTGATAATGCACCGGTAACATCACCACGACGAACACAATCTAAGAGCTGACGTTCTTCTTCATAAGTATGGTGGTACCTGACATCGTCAACATTTTTTAAAGCATAGCGCGTTTGAGCGACTTTAAGTTCTTGCACGGTTCGCTCTTTTAGATGGTTGTCTGCAATCAGTTCTTCCGGCAGAAACTGTTTATTTAACAAGATACCCGCAAGTACGCTTACCCAAGCCAAGAGTTGTCCGAAATAGCAAAACGGGATTTCTGGCTCAGCATCCTGAACGGGAAAGTATTGTCGAAAATATTCTCGACGAGCAACCCGATCTAATTCACAGATCGTGACCGGTCCCCACAAATACACTGTCTTGCCACGCGTTAACCCCCCATAAAAAATGGTTTCCCCATCTCGATATATCACTGGTGAGGTTTGATGTTCTACCATTTCAAGCAGTACTTCAAGAATTCGACTGTTGATTTTTAATGGATTATCGTGGCTTTTTTCAGCCAAAATTGAGTGCCCTTTCTTATAAGAAACGACAGTAATATCAGAAAGTTCTTGTAGCCGCGCAATCATAAAGTCAATGTCGTTCATACATACTCCTCCATGTTGATCTAACTGCAATATCTCATGAGTCAAAGGATTGGTTTGTCAAATTCTGCTAATACTTCGCATATTCAGTCAAAATTCCATATTTTTACGAAAAATCGGCAACAAAAAACACGACATCATCGCATCTCCTAGAGATGAAATGAGCGTGTCTTTCGTGCATTCACGGATATTGAGAATATGCTCAGTGTATCAATCTGATTAACTATACAGCGATTACCAACTACTCAGCCATGAAAGTTGTCCCATGCTGTTCGTACCAGTTCTGGAGACAATGCTCCCGTGTGTGAAACAACGATGTCTGCGTCTTTTAGGATAACTGGATCACCTACAGCAACAGCAACTGCACCGCTATCTCGAATAGCGGTAACACCTGAGGCAGCATCCTCAATCCCAACACATGCGTGCGGATCTAAATCAATTGTTTTTGCAGCAGCCAGATAAATATCTGGTGCTGGCTTACCATGAACAATGGTTGTGGGATCAACAATCGCATCAAACTGGGTGAATAGGTTTAGCTGCTGTAAAATTCTGGGGGCGTTTTGACTGGCCGATGCTAACGCCAATTTAATGCCGTCAGTTTTAAGCCCGTCAATTAAATCCGTGATTCCAGGTAGAATATCAGCTTCAGTCAAGGAGGCAAGTGCACGTAGATACAGTTGATTTTTTTCTTTACACAACAAATCAAATTGTTCTGACACAACCTCTTGATTAATCGCCTTAAGAATCAATTGAAGTGAATCCTGCCTACTGACGCCTTTAGTCAACTCAACTATCGACTGTGGCAAAGCCATATGAAAATGCCGCTGAATTAATTTGTTCCAAGCATCGAAGTGTAGTTTGGCAGTGTCCGTAATGACGCCATCAAGATCAAAGAGTACGCCTTTCATGCTGTCACCTCTTCAGGCCCCTTTAAGTTGATGATCCACGAACCAGATTTAAGCAACAGTTCCTTTTGATCAGGCGTCATCAATTTTGCAGTACTACGACTTGGTACAGTGACAGTAACCTGCCAATCAGGAGATGTTGTATCACTTAAATTCAGATAAAACTCGCCATTAGGTGTTTGCCAGTGACCTTCAATTGCATTTACCACATCGGTATAAACCGGTGTCACCAAAAATTGACCATCAGCTGTTGGCAAGTGATAACCGAGCATTTTTTCAATGACAAAGTCTTCAACTGATCCATTGGCATAATGATTTAAACTGTTCATTTCCGTCCCAGAAATCGTCCCATCTGGTAATATGGAATTCCAACGTTCCCAGATGGTGGTAGCACCTTGATTGACCTCAAAAAGCCAACTTGGCGTTTCTTCACGCATCAGTAACGAAAAGGCCCGCTGTTCAAAGCCATTTTCTACCAACGCATGTAGTAATTCTGGTGTGCCAATAAATCCAGTGTCTAATGCATTACCGTTTTGCTCAACTAATTGATCTAATTGAGCGGCAAGTTTTACACGAGCATTTTCAGTCGGAACCACATGGTAACGAAGCAATAATGCAAGCCCAGTTTGCGTCAGCGGCTTCAGAGTGCAATCATCATTTTCAAAATAGGTGCCCATAATCGCAGTCTTGATCTGCCTAGCAAGTTGCTCATAAGTCGATGCCGGCTTCGACAACGCTTGAAGCGCCTCCACTAGATTCGTCACTGAACGATAGTAGTAAATACTTGCGATCAAGGCAGGATCCGTGGCGCCAATCGGCATGCCATTATTGTCTAGCGCAAGCCAATCACCTAGCTGTTGATCAAAATCCCATAAATGATGATCGCCATGAGCAACATCACGTTGATGAAGATAATCGACCCAACCCTGCATGATCGGCAGACTTTGTGCCAATAAACCCAGGTCTTTAAAGTGATGCCATAAATTGATGGGTAGCACTGTGGCAACGTCTCCCCAAGTAGAAGCCCCATTGGTCATCAAAAAAGGATTAAGTCCTTTTCGTGGCGGAATCTTCGGAGTCGGCACAAAGAAAGGTACTGATCCTGCAAGTTCGGATTGTTCCAGCTTTAAGTTGTGCAAGTAATTAGCGTAAAACGCCTTAGTATCCGCATTATAACAAGCGGTATTGCTGAACAACGTGACGTCTCCGGTCCATCCCATCCGCTCATCGCGTTGCGGGCAATCAGTCGGAATACTCAGTGAGTTATCACATTGACTCCATTGTGCATTTTCGATGAGCTTGGATAATTTTGGATTTGATGAACCGAACCTAAAGGTATCCTGCATCTTGCTTTGCAGGCAATAGGCAACAACTTGTTTAGCTTGCTGCATGCTAAGCCCTGTCACTGCCACATAACGAAAACCAAAGAAGGTAAAATGAGGACGGATTTGATGAGTGCGCCCATCGTTGATCACTTCAAATTCTTGTTTGGCAGTTCTTAAATTGTCAATGTAGAATCGTTTATTTTGAAGTAGTTCTGAAAATCTGAATTTCACACGATCAACATCACCAGGTAATTTAGTTTCAACCCATCCCGTAATTTCTTGACCATAATCGATCACGAGTTGATCCCCATCGTCATAGAATACTCGTAGGGGTTTCAACGAATGCTTTTTGATCACTGGTGGGTCTAATCGAGCTTGCATCGGAACTTTTGATGGCGCTGCGAGCACAGTGTTTAAAGGCTTGATTTGCCGTGTATAGTCAATCGTTTCACCGTCATAGATATTGTTGGCCTGAATTTTGCTTGTGGAAGTTTGCCAAGTTGAATCAGTTCCAATCACCTGCGTATGACCATTGGCAAATTGAATGTGAAGTTCTGCAATCAGTTGCTGACGATCACCGTACAGATTCTCTTGACCACCTTCAAAGACAAATCTGCCTTTAAACCAACCATTGCCAGTCGTGACCATCAGTGTATTGTTCGTGTTCAACAGTTTAGTCACATCAAAAGTTTGATAGTATCGGTTTAAGTCATAACTATGGTATCCAGGAAGCAGATATTCATGCTGCGCAAGCTGATCGTTGATCTGTAACTCATAAAGACCGAACCCAGACAAATAAAGGCGTGCGCTTGCAATTGGTTGATGACAATTGAACTGTTTTTGGAAAATCACACTGTCTTTAGGTTCACCCTCATAGGTCAACCATTTCGCTTGCCACGGTTCATCTAATTTGGCCGTTTCAAACCAACTCTCAGCAGTCCCCTTTTCACTGACCACCTGCCAGTAATACCTTGTCATTGGTTGTAAGAAATCTGCGGATTCAGTTAGTTGATTATTCCAAGCATTCGTAGCCTGAATCATCACAATATTCTTAAAGCCGCGATCTGTTGCAACGATAACCTTCATCTGCACTGTGCTTACCGACTTAGGCAAGTCAAGCAACCGCCAACTAAAAGTTAGATAGGGCAAGTCGTACCCTAATGGCGTTGTTAACCCATTAACTTGAAGATCAGTGATTTTCATCTTGCATCAGTCCTTTCAATTTTAGATTTTGGCAAGAGACATCTGTCGGTGCTTGACCCTTAAATTTACTTTCACCTGCCAATTTTTGCATCGTTGCCTGAATAAAATGAGGAAAGTTATCATAGGCATTGATCACGGTATGGACCATAGGCAAATCAAATTGATGATAGGGATTACCAAAACTGACGAGCACAGTTGGCACTTCACGAGCAAACCAAGGAAGATTATTTCCTAAGCCAAAGAGCGTATGCCAATTAATTCGTGCAGTTGTTTGATTGCTTGAATTTTCAACATTGGCAACGTATAAAACCAAATCGTACTTGGATTTGAATTTTTCCACGGAATCGAGATCATAAAAGTTCGTCTCCGGCACATATACCACGACTTCGAATCCACGTTTTTCTAGTTCGTTTTTGACTTGTTCTTCCACGCGGCTGTTAGAGTCATAGGCACCTAGGATCTCAAGTAACACTTTTTTAGTTTTGATCGGTGAGATCGGTAAAATACGTTCGTCATCTCTAACCAAGGTAATGGCGTGATCAGCGACTTCAGATTGTTCAGGCTTGAAATCCGGTAATTTTCCATCTGGGATCGTAACCCCTTCATTCAAATTGAGACTGGCTTTTGTTGCTAAGATTCGCATGACAGCTTCATCTAGTCTTTCATGAGTCAATCGACCATCTGCCAATCCTGCCTTCATGAAGTTAACGTCTTCTTCAAAATCATGATTAAACAAAATCATGTCATTCCCGTTTTGGATTGCAGCAGGAATTGCATCCTTACGTGGCATTTCGGTGGCAAATCCAACCATTGGCGTAGCGTCGGTGATGATTAAGCCATTAAAGCCCAGCTTTTCACGCAGTAGATCTTTAAGTAGTCGAGGATTTAATGATGCAGGCACCTCATCATGGGCAAAGCTCGGCAACGCGATATGGCCGATCATCACAGCACGAACACCGTCGTCAATCAATGAACGATAGATTTTCCCATAAGTGCGCCACCAAGCATCAAATGGCAACCGGTTAATTGACGTTAACAGATGCTGATCACGCTCATCAACGCCATCGCCAGGGAAATGTTTAATTGATGTCATCATATTTTGTTCGTTAAAAGCTTGGATATAAGCTTTTGCATTGTCGATTACCCGATCAGAATCATCACCAAAACTGCGAACATTAATAATTGGACTACGGAAGTTCAAATCCAAATCAACGACTGGTGCAAATCCCCAGTTGATACCAACAGCCTTTGCTTCCAAAGCTGAGATCTTGCCAAGAGTGTAGGCGTACTTAGTCGAACCAGCCGCGGATACCGCCATTTCATGCGCATAGTCACTCCCTTCGATCACCGCGCCAGTCCCACCAAATTCAAGATTTGCGGGTGTCAGCAATGGCACTTTACTGTGAGCTTGCGCATATCGATAAGTATGTCTCAACTCGTCGATATGAGTGCTACGGAAAAAGAGTCCGCCGATGTGGTGTTGCAACAGTTGATCAAGGTATTTCTCATCACTTGAATACCCAATCGGTATGAATAACTGACCGATTTTTTCATCATCAGTCAAATGAGCTAAGGTCTCATTAACCCAATTGATTTGCCGTGCCGTTAAATTGAAGGGTTTTGTTTGAAGATTGAGCATTATGAACTTCCTTTACATTAAGGCTAATACTTTTTAACACAGATTGCTGAAATGTATTCTGCGGATAAAAACTACTTAGCTAGTTGTTGTTTACTGCGATTTTGAGTCACGATCAGAGCAATCACAATAATCACAGTCAAAGCTACAATCAACCAACCAGCATTACGCAAGGATAACAAGGCCGTTGCGCCTAACACGCTTGCAAGCATTGGGGCGATGAAGGAACCAAGGTTGGTCCCCACAAGAATCAAAGCATTGTTCAAAGGTGCAGATTTAGTTGAGGATACCATGCTGACTTTTGTAAAAATGTATGGCACCGCCATACCACCAAATACACCGCTGAGTCCGCCAAAAATCGTAATGACCAGGATATTGGAAGAAAATGTCATTAAGACCATCATAAGTCCGCTTAAACCAACACCAATGGGTAAGATGTATTGTTTCAAGTATTTGAAAGCAATCCCGAATAGTGCGCCGCCGACTAACTGTGCTAATCCTACAACCGAAATAACTGACGAGGCTTGGGTTGGTGTACCAATACCAGTTTCAACAAACATCGTCGCCATCTTGATATATGAGATCATTGCACTACCCATGTAAACCAATACGAGTAATGCCAACGCAATGATCAAACCTAAATGTTTATTTTCCGGAACCTTGGATGTTTCGCTAGCTTCCGCTGTTGAGTCTTGATCTTGATCAATCACTGTCTTTTGATCTAATTCAGGAGTTGGAACGAAGATGATGAATAATATCAGAGTTGGAACAAAAAGTAGATATACCCAAAATGCAGCATGCCAATTGACTTGAAGCAATTGTCCGGCAAAGAATGTCATTGCTGATACACCGATACTTGCAACAGCACTACGCCAGCCCATTAACGTTGCTAATGTATCACCTTCAAAGAATTCGCCAATCAAACTGATTGCTAATGGGTTTGCCAACCCAATACCGATCCCTAAAATTGCGCGTGAAATCATAATGACATTGAAGCTGTTAGACATCGCAGGAATAACAGATGAAACTGCCGCGATGACTAATCCTAAAATGGCGGTTTGTTTTTGTCCGATCCAGCGAGATACGAAACCTGAGACAAGAACAAAAATAGTAACCGAAACTGAAACAACAGTCGTGATCAATTCAATCTGAACACTTGATTGGTTGGGAAACGAGGCTGCCATACCTGGTATTGCCCCAGAAATCGCACTTGCTGATTGCTCCACAATATTCAATGCAAGCAACGAAATAATTAACATGACACGACTGAATTTACTAGTTGATGTTGCCATGATGATCCTCCTAAAGTGAATGTATTATCAGCTGATAGTTATATAGTAAGCGGTTTCATTGGATGCGGCTTGTCTATTACGAGCCTTTATTGCATAATACAAGCATAATGATGGAGGCGTTTTCGAATGTGTAATGAAAATGAACTATCACAAAGACTTTCAATGTTTCAGGAGATGACCGGATTGGCCATGTTTGTGGTTGATTCACAATACCAACTCTTGCAAAGTCTACCAAATCAGTCTCGGATGCCCCCTCACACAATCTTGAAAGCAGTACGAGATGCCTGCGATCCAAATATCTCTACCCAAATTTTTGTCATTCAAGAGGCAAATCTGATTGCGTTGGTCCGCTACTCATCAAACTGGATCATTCTTTGGAGTCAGCCTTCACCGGTTTATATGAATACATCTTTAGACATCAACGCCAGTCAGCAATTGCTAACTCCGATGATTGCAGCAGTGCGCCAACTGAGCTTAGATTTAACTGGAAGCCTCCCTGAAACAGATGCGATCGATGTCCGCACACTGCAGATTAAAGACCACACTCATGAAGACCAACTACAAATTGATCGTCATAACAGCCATAACGCCGAATCAGAAATGCTGCAAGCATTAAGATCTGGTAACCAGGAGCGCTTCACTAATTGTTTCGATGACTTTCTTGCATCCGGCCAACCAGGGGTATTAAGTGGAATGAGCTCTGTTCGCAATAAAAAAAACCTCGTTATTGTAGCAACCACTTTATTCACCCGAGCAGCCGTCGATGCAGGTGTCTTGCCTGAGGTTTCCTATCGATTAAGTGACCATTACATTCAATCTGTCGAGAAACTAAAACAGATTGACGATCTCAGAAATTTCATTTTATCAATTGGCACAACGTTCATTCACCAAATTCAACGTGCTGATCGTATAGGAACGTTACCAATCGTGAGCAAGACACGCGATTATATCAGCAAGCATCTGCATCAGCAAATAACCAACTCGACCATCGCGGCTGCCGTGGGCGTCAGCACGCCATATCTAAGTCGATTATTCCGCGCTCACACGGGTATATCAATCGGGCAATATATAACGAATCAACGCATCGAGGAAGCCAAATCGTTATTGATTTATTCGTCAGAGCCAGTTTCAACTATTGGCCTACATGTTGGCTATCAAAGTGAGGCCTACTTTTCCCGACGCTTTACACAAGTTGTTGGTCAATCTGCAAGTCAGTTTCGGCTGTCTCGGCAAAGCCGTTCACTATGATTTGCTAGAAAAGACACCAACAGAGTCTAGTAAAAATTTGAGTTATCTGCTGCTTCTAAACCACCTATTAAATGCTGATATTCAGGACTTAAGGGTTGATATTATTCTCATCCAACAACATATCTACTTGTTTGAGTAGATAGTCGATTCTGCGCACGGAACGTGCCTAAAATGAAAATTCCTGTAATCGTTATTCTAGAAGTCTAACGGTTACAGGAATTTTTATCTGATAATCACTCTTTTTGTATCCAATACGCTTTGGATAAATCCGGTCTTCAGCTATCCTAACGCTGGGGAATCATCGCAATAACTTCCTTCAAAGGATAAGTGCCACCAGCATAAGTGGTTTGATCAGTAATGGGTTGAAACGCTGCTTGTTTCTTGGTTGGTAATTTATCCCACACAGCTTTTTCGATTGTGCTTTCAAGATAAGTCACTAACTCAGGCAAACGGTCTTTGGTTTCTGGCTGAGCTTTTGAAACAGCCTTAACCATCCGACTCTTAGTATCATCATCAAAGCTAAATTCACCAGGATTATCTGGATCTTCAGTCATCATCGGCCGCTCACTAATGGGATAAAAGTACTCATGGCCGACCCGCTCGACAAAGACATCAGGCAAATAACGGACTCGGATTATTTCATGGAAATTGTACTTTGCCGCCAATAGCGCCCGCACAGCCGGCCAGTCCTCGCGCTTGAAAATCTTATTGTAGTACCATGGCATCGGCAGATCCCAAACTTGTTGTGCATTTGGCCTAAAGCGAGCATATTGCGGCAGGCCGACACAGACGCGCTCATCAAACAAAGCAACCGCGTAGTACTGGCCTTGGTAGATGTAAGGATAGACTTCGGCTACAGATTGAACATCAGATGCACTGAAATTGGGATTCTGGCTACCCCAACGCCAACTGTTTTCAGCCTCTGGTCCTGAGTGTCGACGAATGACATCATAAACGCCTTTCAAACGACGGCTACGTTTCTCATAAGCCTGAGCTACCAAATCGTCTAAGTGATCCATTCGCTCAGCCATCAATTGTTTTAACGTTTCTAAGTCTTGTTCAGTGGCATAATTTTTAATGAAATGCTTGGCACTACTGCGTTCGCGGGCAATCTTCATCGCCTCTGGATGCTTGCGGTTCCAGCGCTGTTGTTTGGTTTCTGCCATCAGATACCTCCGTCAATTGGTACATCGTAATGTACTTTTTCTTAGAGAAATACCACCAACATTATTTTGCTGGTGGCGTTAAAAACTAACTTTCAAATGGGACATTTTCGTCTAATGCTCGTTGCAGATCATCATACATCGCTTGCGACATCAGTTCTTGTCGCTTATCAGGATCAGACACAGTAACTATAAAGCTGTGTGGCTCCAGCAGATAGTGGCCATCTTCAACAGAAAAGCGAAAGAACGTTGCATTCAGGCCTTTGATTTGGAAAATTCCGAATTGGTCATGAGTCGGCAGTTCAACATTCATCAATTCCATGGGCATTACCTCGTAATTGACCGATGGTGTCTTGAAGTGCCTACATTATATCACGACACCCCCAGAAAGTTTGAATTTTGGCACATTTCCGTGAAAACCATAAATAAAAGATTCAACGGAGTTGCATAAACGCCTGTATCTCATCCTTCATGTTAATAATTTTTCTTAAGAGACGTTCTGTATCAGCTCATTTTGCAAATTATTATACATCGCTTTAGACATTGGATGTTGTCGTTTGTTCGCGTCTCGTTCAGCAACAATGAAGAAATCACGTTCTAAAACGAACTTGCCGTTTTGAACATCAAATCTGAAATAAGTTGCGTCCATACCTTCGATTTGAAACGTTCCAAATTGATTCTTTGTCGGAAGCGTGATATTAGTCAGTTTCATCGACACCTCATTGATTGCTGTTCTTGGACATGGTTTATAGGGTTCTGGTGCAAAGTTGAAATTAAGCGTAGATCAAAGTGACTGTGTTTAGTGGTTGTAGCCTATGCCGCTAACAATTGGTCGACTTCTTGATACGCTGAAAAGCCGAAGAGGCCT
>PPYF01157985.1_pt1 | contig 16549 bp, 10 predicted proteins | sample 1559871 | NCBI WGS metagenome assembly PPYF01 (sample SAMN08240021, study PRJNA423297) | Human gut metagenome, whole genome shotgun sequencing project.
TCATCTTGCTCTCGTCGCGCACGCCGATCTGGCGCAGCTCGATGCGGGTGTGGAAGATGCCGGCCAGATCCTTGACCAGCTCACGGAAGTCCACGCGGCCGTCGGCGGTGAAGTAGAACATGATCTTGGAACGGTCGAGGGTATATTCGGCCTCCACCAGCTTCATCTCCAGCCCGTGGCGGGCAATGCAGTCCTGGCAGGTGCGGTAGGCGCGCTTTTCGTCCTCGCGGTTCTGGCGCATCCGGCGCACATCCACGCTGTCGGCCATGCGGGTAATGGGCTTGAGGGCCTTGGGCACCGCCGCGTCGGCGATCTCCTTGACGCCCTGCACCACCTCGCCGCACTCGATGCCGCGGGCAGTCTCCACGATGACGTAATCGCCGGTACGGATATCCGCATCGGCAGGGTCAAAATAATAGCTTTTGCCGTTTTCTTTGAAACGGACCGAAATGACTTTTTTCATAGTTCTCCTCGTCTGCTGGTTCGCTCTATCGGGAAAAAGGCCGCAAAAGGGCCTGTTGCTCCATTCTGAACTCTAGTATACCATATTCAAAAGCACATTTCCACGCAAAAAACAAAATGCGCCCGGTGCAATGATCCGGCCCTCCGGACCGTATTTCAGGCGGAGTGTGACGGAATTTGGTCCCGAACAGACGGCAAAGAGAAAAGTTTTGTGAAAGAAAGTGACGGGCTCTGTTGCAACCCTACGTCTTCTGTGTATAATAGGAATGTTAAAGTGTGAACGAGCCTCTTGCGGAGGTAAGGACTGCGGTGCTGCGGTGCATGGCAGGGAAACGGTAGGAAAAATGGAAAAATTCAGTGTCAAAAAGCCATTCACGGTGCTGGTGGCCGTGGTGATGGTGCTGATCCTGGGCTTTGTGGCCATCACGAAGATGCAGACCAATCTGCTGCCCGACGTCAGCACGCCGTATCTGATGGTGGTCACCGTATACCCGGGTGCCAGCCCGGAGCGTGTGGAGAGCGAAGTGTCGGACGTGCTGCAGAACGCCCTCACGGTGCCCGGTGTGGAGAACATCACGGCCACCTCGGCGGAGAACTACAGCCTGCTGCTGATGCACTTCACCGATGATACCGACATGAACAGTGCCCTGGTGAAGGTGTCCAACAAGCTGGATCAGGCCAAGAGCGACCTGCCCAGCAGCTGCCTGACGCCCTCCATCATTGAGTACAGCCTGAACATGAACGCCTTCATGACCGTGGCGGTGAGCCGGGAGGGCAGCGACATCTACCAGCTGTCGGAGCTGGTCAAGGACACGCTGGTGCCCTATGTGCAGCGCAAGGGCGGCGTGTCCAATGTGTCGTCCAGCGGTCTGGTGGAAAAGCTGGTGCAGGTGCAGCTGAATCAGGACAAGATCGACGAGATCAACGCCCAGCTGCTGGACCTGATCGACACCAAGCTGGCGGACGCCCGTGCCCAGCTGGACAGTGCGGAAAGCCAGATCGCCGCCGGCCGCGCCGAGTACAACAAGCAGATGAAGAACTTTGGCAACACTGTGTCCAACACGGTGCTGGCCTCCATGAGCACCGAGGTAGGCAACGCGGTGGATGTGGTGCGCAAGCAGGCCCGGGCGCTGATGGAAAGCGTGAACCAGCTCATTGCCGTGGTCAAGGAGCCGGAGATCCAGCAGGCACTGATCGAGGTGCAGCAGGGTCTGCAGAAGGTGCTGGACAAGTTCGACAACACCGGCATGCGGGACATCGACTCCCTGATCGAGGTCGTGTCCGAACTGCGTGACGTGACCGACAAGCTCACCGATGCCCTGCAGAAGCTGCAGGAGCGGGTGAACACCGAGACCGGCACGGAGGGCAGCAGCGCTGCGGATCTGGCGGACGAGCTGCAGCTGCAGAAGAGCCTGCAGGTGATCTACAGCACGCTGGAAGATACCATCAAGGCCATGGACAATGTGCCCCAGCTCATGAGCACCTTCTCCCGTGCACTGGGCAGCTTTACCCAGCAGCAGCTCAACGCCTACATGCAGTTTACCGAGGCCCGCGAGCAGCTCAACGAGTACGAAAAGCAGCTGGAAACGGCCAAGCAGGAGTACGAGACGGCCCGCACCCAGGCGCTGGCCCAGGCGGATGTGCAGAAGCAGCTGGACATCAACACCCTGTCCACCCTGATCTACGCCCAGAACTTCTCTATGCCGGCAGGCTATGTGCAGGACGCCAGCGGCGAGTCCTGGCTGCTGAAAGTCGGCGAGGAGTACAACAGCGTGGATGACATTGCCGGTGCCCTGCTGCTGCATGTGGACGGCTACGGCGACGTGCGCCTGTCCGATGTGGCGGACGTAGAGGTCATCGACAACGCCGCCGACAGTTTCACCCGCCTGAACGGCGAACAGGCCGCCGTGCTCAAGATCTATAAAAACGCTACCTCCAGTGCCAGCGACGTTTCGGACAACTGCCTGAGCGCCTTCCAGGAGCTGGAAGCCCAGTACGACGGCCTGCACATCGTGGTGCTGTCCAACCAGGGCAACTATATCACCATCATCATTCGCAGCATCCTCACCAGCATGGCGGTGGGCGCTGCACTGGCCATCATCGTGCTGGCCATCTTCCTCAAGGACGTCAAACCCACGCTGGTGGTCGGCATCAGCATCCCGCTGTCGGTGCTGTTTGCCGTGGTGCTCATGTACTTTACCAATCTGGACATGAACGTCATGACCCTGGCGGGCCTCTCCCTCGGCATCGGCATGCTGGTGGACAACTCGGTGGTGGTCATCGAGAACATCTACCGCCTGCGCAGCCGGGGGGTCCCGGCGGCCCGCGCCGCCGTGCAGGGCGCAAAGCAGGTAGGCATGTCCGTCATCGCCTCCACCCTCACCTCGGTGTGCGTGTTCCTGCCGGTGGTGTTCTCCTCCAGCATCGTGCGCAACCTGATGCTGCCCATGTCGCTGTGCATCGGCTACTGCCTCATGGCGTCCCTCATCGTGGCCGTCACCGTGGTGCCGGCGGCTGCCTCCACCGTGCTGAAAAAGGCCGAGCCCAAGGAGCTGCCCTGGTTTGAAAAGGTCCAGGACAAGTACGTCCAGAGCCTGAAATGGTGCCTGCAGCACCGTGCCGTGCCGCTGGCAGCTGCCGTGGTGCTGCTGGTGTTCAGCGGCTGGCAGGTGCTGAACATGGGCATCGAGCTTCTCCCCCAGATCACCAGCAACGAGGCGGTCATTACGCTGTCCACCGACGCAAGCCTGAGCAAGGAGGAATCCTACGTTGTGGCCGGCAAGGCCGTGGAAGCTGCCATGGCCGTGGACAATGTGACCGAGGTGGGCATCACCACCGACACCAGCGTGGCGGGCATGGACATCAGCCAGCTGGGCCTGCCCAGAACCATCACCGACTTGCTGGCTTCCGCCAGCAGCTACGGCAAATATCAAATCAACGTGATGCTGAAGGAGGATCTGTCTTCCCGTCAGATCGAGACCGCCCGGCAGGCGCTGGAAACCGCCATTGCCGGGGTGGAACAGTGCACCGGCACGGTGGAGATCTCCGGCATGACCGGGGAGCTCACCAGCCAGCTGTCCAGCGGTCTGTCCATCAAGATCTATGGTTCCGATGTGAACACCCTCACCGCCCTGTCGGAAAAGGTGGTGGACATCGTGAACAGCACCCCCGGCTTTGCCAACGCCACCAACGGCCTTGGCGCCGGTGACTCCACCATCACCCTGAAGGTGGACCGCGACAAGGTGCGCGCCTACGGCCTGACCGTGGCCGAGGTGTATCAGAAGATCGCCCAGCGGCTCACCACCACCGCCACGGCCCAGACCCCGGTGACGGTGGATGGCACCACCATGGACGTAAAGATCACCAATAATCTGGACCCGCTGACCAAGGAAAACATGATGGACATGACCTTTGACACCAGCGTCCTGAACACCGATGGCGAGACGGTGACCGGCACCTGCACCTTGGCTGACATTGCCACCTGGGAGGCCGGCACCGCGCCGGACTCCATCACCAGCGAGAACCAGACCGAGTACGTCACCGTCACGGCCGACACGCTGGACGGCTACAACACCACCGTGCAGTCCCGCGTTCTGCAGAAGGCCCTGAACGAGTTTGCGGCCGGCAGCGAGATGCCGGAGGGCTGCAACTTCTCCATGGGCGGCGAGACTGAGAACGTGGACTTCATGGTCAGGGAAATGGTCCAGTGGATGGCTCTGGCCCTGCCCTTTGTGTATCTGGTCATGGTGGCGCAGTTCCAGAGCCTGCTGTCCCCCTTCATCGTGCTGTTTACCGTGCCGCTGGCCTTTACCGGCGGCCTGATCGGCCTGCTGGTCACCGGCCAGCAGCTCACCATGATCTCCCTCATGGGCTTCATCGTGCTGATGGGCACCGTCGTCAACAACGGCATCGTGTTCGTGGACTACGCCAACCAGCTGCGCATGGGCGGCATGGAGCGGCGGGCCGCGCTGATCGCCACCGGCAAGACCCGTATGCGCCCCATCCTGATGACCACCCTGACCACCGTGCTGGCCATGCTGCAGATGGTGTTCAGCGGCGATATGGCCAGCCAGCTGATGAGCGGCATGGCCATCGTGATCATCTGCGGCCTGAGCTACGCCACCCTGATGACCCTGTATATCGTGCCCATTCTGTACGATGTCCTGTTCAAAAAGCCGCCGCTCAGTGTGGATGTGGGCAGCGACGACGATCTGGACGACATCCCGGACGATGCAGCCGAGTTCATCGCAGCCCAGGGTGCCGCACAGCCCCAGCCGTAAAAGAAGTTTCTGTTTGGAGCACCTCGTATCCTGTCTGTTGGGATACGGGGTGCTTTTTTGCGCGGCAGCACCGGTGGTGTTCTATAATTCCTACAAAAAATCCCCTGAAAAATTGGATGCAAATTCTAAAAGGATGCTCACACAAACACACAAAACTGTGATATAATCATAAATACAGTAGAAAGACGGGGGCAGTCTGCCCGGCCGTGTGTTCCAAAAATCCTTAGGAGGCGATGCCCAATGGCACAGATCCGCTCAAAGCCCTTCGGTGTGACCAAAGAGGGCGCGAATGTTACCGAATATATCCTGTCCAACCCCGGTGGGTTGACCGTCAGCGTACTGGACTACGGTTGCGTGATCAAAAGCATCATCGTGCCGGCCAAAAACGGCCCGGTGGACGTGGTGGTGGGTCACGACACCATGGCAGACTACGAGGCGGACTTCAACTCCTCCGGCAGCACCTGCTGCGGTGCCTTTGTGGGCCGCTACGCCAACCGCATCGAGAATGCAGTATTTACCGTGGGGGGCAAGACCTATCAGCTGGAGGCCAACAACGGCCCCAACCACCTCCACGGCTGCTTCAGCCGCAAGCTCTACCGGGTCAAATCCTTTGGCGACACCCTGCTCATGGAGGCCGAAAGCCCCGACGGTGAGGACGGGTTCCCCGGCAACCTGAAGATCGCGGTGCGCTATACCCTCACCGAGGACAATGCATTCCGCATGGATTACCGCGTCTCTTCCGACGCGGACACCATCGTGAACCTGACCAATCACAGCTACTTCAATCTGGACGGCGGCGGCGACGTGCTGAACCAGAAGCTGCGCATCTACGCTTCCCGCTATCTGGAAGGCAACAATCAGTGCTGTCCCACCGGTGCCATTCTGCCGGTGGCGGACACGCCCATGGACTTCACCGCGGGCAAGCTCATCGGCCGGGAGATCGACACCGGCTTTGCCCAGACCACCATGGTGGGCGGCGGCTACGACCACTGCTACGTCATCGACCGCGCCCGCGGTTCCAGCCAGAGCATCTGCGCCTGGGCCACCAGCGACAAGACCGGCATCAGCATGAAGCTGTACACCACCCAGCCGGGCATCCAGCTGTACACGGCCAACTTCCTGCAGGACTGCCCCAGCCCCGGCAAGGGCGGCAAGCCGCTGCAGAAATACGGCGGCTTTGCGCTGGAAACGCAGCACTACCCCTGCAGCCCCTCCCACCCGGAGTTCCCCTCCACGGTGCTGCGGGCCGGCAAGGTGTTCCGCGCCACTACCACCCTGCGTTTCTTCACCGGCAAACAGTGCGGGAAACTGTAACGACTCAGAACGGACGGCTGCCGGAAACGGACGGTCGTCCGTTTTCTTTCTCCCATTTGCACAAAGAGGGCCATCCATCCATTTGCGGCAGACAAAAAATGCTTTGAAATCAGAAATTGCAAAATTGAAGATGCAACAAAATTGCATGTAAATAAAAACCGCGTCCCTTGATTCTGCGCAGAGAACGTTGTATTCTTTAAGCAGGCCGGGGCACGCCCGGCCGCAGCTGAACAAGTGATAAGTGAGAGAGGTACTGGACTATGGCAATTTTGGTTTCCGGCGGTGCCGGCTATATCGGCAGCCACACCTGCATCGAACTTCTGAATGCCGGCTATGACGTGGTCGTGGCAGATAACTATTATAACGCTTCCCCCGTGGTGCTGGACCGCGTGAAGCAGATCACCGGCAAGGACTTCCGCTTCTACAATGCGGACATGACCAAGCACGAGGACGTGGAGAAGATCTTCACCGAGTGCCCGGACATCACCGCCGTCATCCAGTTTGCCGCTTACAAGGCGGTGGGCGAGAGCGTGTCCAAGCCCATCGAATACTACTATAATAACCTCAACTGCACTCTGGTCATCCTGGACGTGATGCGCCGCCACAACTGCAAGAACTTCGTGTTCAGCTCCTCGGCCACCGTCTACGGCGACCCCGCCAGCGTGCCCATCACCGAGGACTTCCCTGTGGGTGCCACCACCAACCCCTACGGCACCACCAAGGCTTTCACTGAGCGCATCCTGCAGGATGTCTGCAAGGCCGACCCCAGCCTGAACGTGGCCCTGCTGCGCTACTTCAACCCCATCGGTGCCCACAAGTCCGGCCTCATCGGCGAGGACCCCAACGGCATCCCCAACAACCTGATGCCCTACATCGCCAAGGTGGCGGTCGGCAAGCTGGAAAAGGTGCATGTGTTCGGCAACGACTACCCCACCCCGGACGGCACCGGCGTGCGCGACTACATCCATGTGGTGGACCTGGCCCGCGGCCATGTCTGCGCCATCCGCAAGCTGGAGACCGGCTGCGGCCTGTTCATCTGCAACCTGGGCACCGGCAAGGGCTACAGCGTGCTGGAAGTGCTCCACGCCTTTGAAAAGGCCTGTGGCAAGCAGATCCCCTACGTCATCGACCCGCGCCGCCCCGGCGATATCGCTGAGTGCTACGCCGACCCCACCAAGGCCAAGAACGAGCTGGGCTGGGTGGCACAGTACGGCATTGAGGACATGTGCGCCGACAGCTGGAACTGGCAGCAGAAGAACCCCGACGGTTACAACACCGCAAAGTAACGCATGATTTCCAAGAGCCGTGCATTCTCTGAAAAGAGTGCACGGCTTTTTTGGTTACGGAACGATTGGAAATCCCCTCCGCTTCGCTCTGGGGATATTCAGCGGAAAATTTATTTTGATATTGGCGTTTGTCGCGGCCTGCGGGCCGCTCCAAACGCATTTTCACCAGAGGGTCGTAACGGGAAGCGGCATCTGCTGCCGGTAACTGTTCTGCTGTTCCTGCTGCGCGACGGCTGCAAAGCCGGCAGCAGCCGATGCCATCATCCGTAACGACCCCATCTGTGAAAAGGCAAATCCGGCAGGGCCGCAGCCCTGCCGGATTTGCAAACTTAAAAATAGTATTTCCGCTGATATAGCCAGAGCGAAGCGGAGGCTATTTTAAATCGTATTTTCTCTGCTCTTCTATTGACATATTTCGCCAGTTAGCCTATATTACTATTGTTCGCAAAAGCTAACATTTTTCGCTCAAAGGAGCATGAAATATGACACTGAAAGAATTGCAGATCGGCAAGAGCGCGGTGGTGGACACGGTGGGCGGCACCGGGGCCCTGCGGCAGCATTTTCTGGATATGGGCCTTGTTCCGGGGGCGCAGGTCACCCTGATCAAGCTGGCCCCCATGGGCGACCCCATGGAGCTGCGCATCCACGGCTATGAGCTGACCCTGCGCCTGGATGACGCCGCACAGATCGGCATCATCCCCACCGAAAAGGTCCCGGCGGCCCCCGCTTTGGTGGATGATAAGATGGTGGACCACCCGGGTCTGGGTGAGGGCGGCAAGTACCACATCAAAAAGGGCGAGCATCCCCTGCCGGACGGCACGACCCTGACGTTTGCGCTGGCCGGCAATCAGAACTGCGGCAAGACCACCCTGTTCAACCAGCTTACCGGTTCCAACCAGCATGTGGGCAACTTCCCCGGTGTGACGGTGGACCGCAAGAGCGGTGCCATCAAGGGCCACCCGGAAACGGAGGTCACCGATCTGCCGGGCATCTACTCCATGTCGCCCTACTCCAGCGAGGAGATCGTCACCCGGCAGTTCATCATCGGCGAAAAGCCCACCGGCATCATCAACATCGTGGATGCCACCAACATCGAGCGCAACCTCTACCTGACCATGCAGCTCATGGAGCTGGACACCCCCATGGTGCTGGCCCTGAACATGATGGACGAGATGCGCGGCAACGGCGGCACGGTGCGCATCAACAAGATGGAATCCATGCTGGGCATCCCGGTCATCCCCATTTCGGCTGCCAAGAATGAGGGCGTGGACGAGCTGGTGGACCATGCCGTGCATGTGGCAAAATATCAGGAGCGGCCCGGCCGCATGGACTTCTGCAGTGAGGATGACCACGGCGGCGCGGTGCACCGCTGCATCCACGGCATCATCCACCTCATCGAGGACCATGCCAAGGCGGCGGGCATCCCGGTGCGGTTTGCCGCCACCAAGCTGGTGGAGGGCGACCACCGCATTGAGGAAGCCCTGAAGCTGGATCAGAATGAAAAAGAGATGATCGAGCACATCATCGTGCAGATGGAGCAGGAGCGCGGCCTGGACCGCGCTGCCGCCATTGCGGATATGCGCTTCTCCTTCATTCAGGAGCTGGTGGCCCAGACGGTGGTCAAGCCCCACGAGAGCAAGGAGCAGCTGCGCTCCAACCGCATCGACAAGTTCCTTACCGGCAAATACACCGCCATCCCGGCGTTTATCGCCATCATGGGTCTGGTGTTCTACCTCACCTTCAACGTCATCGGCCTGTTCTTCCAGAACCTGATGGAAGCCGGCATCGACGCCCTGACCGGTGCGGTGGACACCCTGCTGACCAACTGGAACATCAACGAAGCGATCCATTCCCTGATCATTGACGGTGTTTTTACCGGCGTGGGCAGCGTGCTGAGCTTTTTGCCCATCATCGTGGTGCTGTTCTTCTTCCTGTCCATGCTGGAGGACACCGGTTACATGGCCCGCGTGGCCTTTGTGATGGACAAACTGCTGCGCCGCATCGGCCTGTCCGGCCGCAGCATCGTGCCCATGCTCATCGGCTTTGGCTGCACGGTGCCCGGCGTCATGGCCAGCCGTACCCTGCCCTCGGAGCGGGACCGCAAGATGACCATCCTGCTCACCCCGTTCATGAGCTGCTCGGCCAAACTCCCCATCTACAGCCTGTTTGCGGCGGCGTTCTTCCCGGATTATGCGGGCCTTGTCATGGTGCTGCTGTACTTTGGCGGCATCGTGGTGGGCGTGCTGGCGGCGCTGCTGCTCAAGAGCACCGTGTTCCAGGGCGAGGCGGTGCCCTTTGTGATGGAACTGCCCAACTACCGTCTACCCGGCCTGAAAAATGTGGCCCAGCTGCTGTGGGAAAAGGCCCGCGACTTCCTGCAGAAGGCCTTTACGGTCATCTTTGCGGCCACCATCGTCATCTGGTTCCTGCAGAACTTTGACCTGCAGCTCAGCCTGACGGCCTACCCGCAGGACAGCATCCTGGCCCGCATTGCAGGCGACATCGCCCCGCTGTTCGCCCCCCTGGGCTTTGCGGACTGGCGGGTGTCCACGGCCCTCATCACCGGCTTTATGGCCAAGGAGAGCGTGGTGTCCACCCTGCTGATCCTCTTTGGTTCCACGGCGGCCCTGTCGGCGGCTTTGACCCCGGCACAGGCGGCTCCCCTGCTGGTGTTCTGCCTGCTGTACACCCCCTGCATTGCGGCTGTGGCCGCAGTCAAGCGGGAACTTGGCGGCAAGTGGGCCACCATTATGGTGGTGAACCAGTGTGTCGTGGCCTGGGTCTGCGCCCTGCTGGTGCGGCTTGTGGCCGTGATGCTCTTCTGAAGCGAATAAAATAGAAAAAACCGTCGTAAACTCCCCCAGTCATCGCTGTGCGATGACAGCCCCCTCGGAGATGGGGCCTTTGGCGTGACCGGAAAACGTTCCGCTCTGCCAATGGCTCCCTCCTTGAGGGAGCTGTCGAGCGTATGCGAGACGGAGGGAGTTTTTCTGTTCCGGAAAAACTTGACAACCGTGCAGTGTTGCACTATAATACTTCAAAAATGAATGATTCAAAAATGAAAGGAGAACTCGGCGTGAATCCGAACATGGAATTTGCCATCAAGACCGCACAGGCCTACAATGCGGTCTGCAAGCCCCTGTGTCAGGAGCTGAAGCTGCCGCAGACGGCCTTTGATATCCTGATGTTCCTTGCCAACAACCCGGACCGCAGAACGGCCAGCGACATCGTGGAGTTCCGCCATATCAAGGCAAATCTGGTGTCGATGAATGTAGACCGGCTGGTGAAGGAGGGGTATCTGGAACGGCGCGCCGTTGCGGGCGACCGCCGCAAGACCGAGCTGCTCTGCACCGAAAAGGCCCGCCCGGTCATCGAGCGGGGCCGCACGGTGCAGAATGCGTTCTTTGCGCGGCTGCTGACCAACACCGACGAGCCGACCCGGGAGGCCTTTTTCCGGACCATGGAAATCATCGGGAAAAATCTGGACGATATTTTAAAGGAGAATGCATGAGATGAACGTGTTGTTTCCCGTTCTGGTCACCTTTTTTGCCGGCATGGGGGCCGGCCTTGGCACCGGCTTTGCCGGTATGAGCGCGGCAGCGGTGATCACCCCCATGCTCATCACCTTCCTGCACATGGACCCCTATATGGCGGTGGGCATCGCCCTGTCGTCGGACGTGCTGGCCAGCGCGGTCTCGGCCTACACCTACCATAAAAACAAGAACCTCGACATCAAAAACGGCCTCATTATGATGGCCAGCGTGCTCACCTTTACGGTGGTGGGCAGCTGGGTGGCCAGCAAGGTGCCCTCGGCCACCATGGGCAGCTTTTCGGTGTTCATGACCTTCCTGCTGGGCATCAAGTTCATCCTGCGCCCGGTCATGACCACCAAGGAAGCCATGCAGGGCGTCAGCGCCAAAAAGCGGGCTGTCCAGTCGCTGGTGTGCGGCATGCTCATCGGCTTCATCTGCGGATTCATCGGTGCGGGCGGCGGCATGATGATGCTGCTCATCCTCACCAGCGTGCTGGGCTATGAGCTCAAGACGGCTGTGGGCACCAGCGTGTTCATCATGACTTTCACCGCCCTCACCGGTGCAGTCTCCCACTTCATGATCGGCGGTGCGCCGGACTGGGGCGTCTGGGTGCTGTGTGTGGTGTTCACCCTGCTGTGGGCCCGCATTGCGGCCGTGTTTGCCAACAAGGCTGCCCCCAAGACCCTGAACCGTGCCACCGGTGTCGTGCTGGTGGTGCTGGGCATCGTCATCATGGGCTTCAAGATTCTGGCATAAAGAGAAAAGTTTGGAGAACGAAAAAACCGCCTGTGCGTCGGCACAGGCGGTTTTGATTTTTACGGAGTTACTTTTCCTCGATGGTGGAGCGCTCGATCACCCAGTCGGCAGCGCGGCGGATGGCCTCGGTGCGCTTCAGAGCGGGGATGTTGGTCTTTTCGCGGATCTCCTCCACGGTCTTTTTGGTGCGCTCGGCACGCTCGGCGATCATCTTGTCGATCTCCTCGTCGGTGGGCACCAGATTTTCCTGCTGTGCGATCTGCAGCAGAGCCATGCGGGCACGGGTGTTCTTCTCGGCGCCGGCGTGCAGCTTGGCGGTAAAGCTCTCACGGGTCTCGTGGATCTGGCTCAGATAGCTGTTCAGGGTCATGCGCTGCATCTGCAGCTGCTGCTGCACGTTCTGCATCTCCTGCTGGTAGGTGCTCTCCACCAGAACGCTGGGCAGCTCGCCCTCAGCGGCGTCGGCCAGCTTGGCCAGCACCTGATCCTTGGCGCGGTTCAGTGCACCGCCGTGACGGCCGTCGTACAGCTGCTTGCGCACCTTCTCGCGGAACTCCTCCATGGTGTCCACGCCGCCGACCTTCTTGGCAAAGTCGCTGTTCATGGAAGGCAGCTGGCGCACGCACACGTCGTGCAGCTTGATCTTGAACACCACAGCCTTGCCGGCCAGGTCCTTTGCATGGTAGCGCTCCGGGAAGGTGACGTGGATGTCGAATTCGTCGCCTGCCTTGTGGCCCAGGATGCCGTCCTCAAAGCCGGGGATCATGCGGCCGCTGCCCAGCTGCACGGACTGGTTCTGTGCGGTGCCGCCCTGGAAGGCCACGCCGTCCAGCAGGCCCTCAAAGTCCATGTGCACCACGTTGCCCTTCACGGCCGGGCCCTTGTGGGGCACCAGCTCGGCGGCGGCATTGCGGCGGCGCTCCAGCACCGCGTCGATCTCCTTGTCGGTCACGGCGGGAGTGACGCACTCCACCACAAAACCGGTGGTCTGGGTCAGGTTCAGCTCCGGCTGCAGGGCCACGGTGGCGGTGGCTACAAAGCCCTCGTCCTTTTTCACGCTCACCAGGTCGTAGCTGGGCTCGTCCACCGGGTGGAAGCCGTGCTCGGCCAGCGCAGCGTCGTACAGTGCGGGCACGTCCTTGTCCATCAGGTCGTTGATGGCGTCGTACCAGAAGGTGTGCTCACCGCGGTCGGCCTCGATCTGGGCACGGTCGGCCTCGCCTTTTTCAAAGCCCTTGATCGTATAGTTGGCGCGGGTGCGCTCATACACCGCGTTGGATGCGGCTTCCAGTTCTTCGGCGGTGGCGCTGAAGGTCATTTTGCAGACGCTCTTTTCAGGAGTTTCCACGCTTACCAGTTTCATAGGATTTACCCTCCGTGTTGTCCTCTGCAGGGGAATACCGGGCTGCGCACCATGCCCTGCGGCATGTCCGGCCCGGCCCCTGTGTCCCTGCCAGGACGCAATTTCAAACATATAGTAAAGTTATTATAGCACAAGATAGCGAAAAGCGGTATAATAAAAATCATAAAATATGCCATTCTGGTATTTTTGCCCCGCCCTCCCCCGGCGGGACAGAGAAAGGATGTAGATGTCATGCGACTTTTCGACGTTCTGGGCCCGGTGATGATCGGGCCGTCCTCCAGCCATACCGCCGGTGCCGCGCGGATCGGCTACACGGCCCAGAAGCTGCTGGGCGAGGTGCCGGCAAAGGCGGACATCGGCCTGTACGGCAGCTTTGCCACCACCGGCAAGGGCCACGGCACCGACCGGGCGCTGGTGGCGGGTCTGCTGGGCCTGCGCCCGGATGATCCCCGCCTGCCGGACAGCTTTGCGCTGGCAGAGGAACAGGGCATGGCCTTTACGATCCACCCGGTGGAGCTGCGCAGCGCCCATCCCAATACGGCGGTGCTCCGTCTTACCGCCCGCAGCGGCCGGGAGCTGTCGCTCAAGGCCGCGTCGGTGGGCGGCGGACGCATCCGGGTCACCGAGATCGACGGGGTGCCCGCCGACTTCGGCGGCGACAGCAACACCCTGATCATCCACAACGAGGACACCCCCGGCTGCATCGCCGAGGTGACCATGTCGCTGGCGCTGCGGCGCATCAACATTGCGTCCATGCAGGTGTTCCGGGCGGCGGTGGGCCGCTACGCGGTCATGGTGCTGGAATGCGACTCCCACATCCCCCACACGCTGGAACAGCAGCTGGCCGTGATGCCGGGCCTGCTCAAGGTCACCTGCCTGAATGTGGACGAGCCGGAAGGAATGGAGGAATGAGCCGTGTCGTTTTTGTCCTGTGAAGAGATGCTGGCGGCCGCCCGCAGCCAGAAGATCACGCTGGCCGAAGCCGTGCTGCGCAGCGACCTAGAAGAGAGCCGCCTGACCGAGGAACAAAGCCGTGCGGCCATGCACCACCTGTGGCAGGTGATGCAGGCCACCAGCCGGGAGTACGACCCGGCCCAGCGAAGCCGCAGCGGGCTTTCCGGCGGCGATGCCGCCAAGGTGGAACAGGCTCACAAAGAAGGAAAGCTGCTGGGCGGCGATTACCTGTCCGCGGTGACCGCCGAGGCCCTCAAGACCGCCGAGTGCAACGCCTGCATGAAGCGGATCGTGGCAGCCCCCACGGCAGGCAGCTGCGGCGTGCTCCCGGCGGTGCTGCTGCCGCTGGCCCGCGCCGGAGAAGCGGACGAAGAGGCCGTCTGTGAGGCTCTCTATGTGGCAGCAGGCTTCGGGCAGGTCATTGCCGCCCGCGCCACACTGGCCGGTGCCGAGGGCGGCTGTCAGGCCGAGGTGGGCGCTGCCAGCGCCATGGCCGCCGCTGCCCTGTGCAGCCTGAAGGGCGGCACACCGGAACAGTGCGCCGCCGCTGCCGCCATGGCGTTGGGCAACCTGCTGGGCCTGGTGTGCGACCCTGTGGCGGGCCTGGTGGAAGTGCCCTGCGTCAAGCGCAACGTAGTGGGTGCCGTGAACGCCGTGTCCTGCGCCAATATGGCGCTGGCCGGGGTGGACTATGCTATCCCCTGCGACGAGGTCATTGACGCCATGGGCCGCGTGGGCAGTCTGCTCTCCCCGGACCTGCGCGAGACCGGCCAGGGCGGCCTTGCCGCCACGCCCACCGGCGTGAAGATCGCCCAGCGCCTCGCACAGGAGGGCTGATGGGCCCTTTGATATGATATAGAAAAAAGTCCGGAAAGACGCTCTATTCAAAAAAGAATCGAAAAAATTCAAAAAACCTGTTGACAAACCCGACTCTGCGTGATAAAATACATCATGTTCCGACCGGAACGTATGCGTTGGTAGCTCAGCTGGATAGAGTGACTGACTACGAATCAGTAGGCCGGGGGTTCGAGTCCCTTCCACTTTTTTGCATCAGGTGAGCAGTGCTAAGCGGAGTTTTGCCTTCATTTCCGGGTCGGCATCCTTCAGCAATTCCAAAAGAGCCGTCATGGAGATGGTGGGTTCGCCTGCGGCGGGTACAGCCTGCGGGCTGGGGGTGTCGGGCTTGGCATAGAAGCCGCTTTCAAACTTCTTGCCCAGCTCCACACGGGAGGACTGCTGGATGTGCGCGTAGGTGTTCACCAGCATATCCGCACTGGCGTGTCCTGTGGTCCCCTGCACCGCCTTGATGTCACCACCAGAGATCATCAACTGGTAGGTGGCACTGGAATGCCGCAGACCGTGAAAGACGATGCGCGGGAACTCCGGGTGTGCGTCCTGCCATTTCAGGAACTTCTTGCGGATGAGCACCGGCTCTACCGCCAGACCGTTGGGGAGCCTCAGCAGCATCCCGCTGTTGCGGTACCGCTCCGGGTCGAGGGCTTCTTCCCGCTTCAGCCGTTCCAGCCACTGCTTCAGTTCCTCCCGCAGAGCAGCGGTCATAAAGATGGTACGGCAGGAGGCCTCGGTCTTGGTGTCCTTCAGGATGAGGGAGGTCTTGCTGCCCTCCAGCTTGTCCGGGAAGATGCGGAGGATGCAGCCCTTATCCACCTGTGCCAGTGTGTCCTTCTGCACCCGCTGCATGGAACGGTTGACCGTGAAGGTGCCCATGCCGTTGGTAGCATCAAAGTCGATGTCCTCCGGGGTCAGACCGGCAACCTCACCCTCTCGAAGTGCGCCCACCAGTGTCAGGTGCACCGCCAGATGCAGGATGGGGTCCTCCATGCTGTCCAGCGCTGCCCGCATCTCCTCTACCTCCCAGATGCTGCGCTCTTGGGTGGTCTTTTTGGGCGCTTCCACCGGGACGGGGCTTTTGATGAGGATGCCCCACTCCACCGCCAGCAGAAAGGAATTGTGCAGCAGTTGGTGGACCTCATGGAGGGTAGTGCCGGAGAGGGTGCGCTTCTGCTGCTTAGGCGAGAGGTCTCGCCGCTTGCCACCCACATACTGTCCGCAGGGGGTCTTGCTCAGGGTGTCGTACAGAGCTTCGATGTGGTAAGGCCGCAGCTTCTGCATCTGCATCTCCCCGATATAGGGGATGATGAGGTTCTGGATAAGGGCCAGATTGGACTGGTAGGTCTTGGGTGCCCACTTGTGCTTGCTGCACTGCTTGGGCAGCCAGTCCATCAGGAACTCTGCTACCGTCACCGTGGACGGAATCAGGAAATTACCGGTCGCCAGCTCGTGCTCGATCTGCTTCTGGCGTTTCACCGCCTCCTCTTTGGTGGGAAAGCTCTCCCATTTGTCGCAGCTCTTGCCGTGCTCGTCCTGATAGGTGTAGCGGACGCTGTAAGAGCTGCCGCGTTTCGTGATATATGCCATAGATTTGCCTCCTTATCAAGCTGCCCGGTAGAGCCACGCATCGAAGCTGTCTTTCGGGATGCGGATGCTTCCGCCTGCCCGCAGGACACGGAACTCGGTGGTGCTGTTGCACAGGTTGTAGGCGGCACGCTGGCTGATGGCCAGCATCTGCGCGACCTCCTT
>PPYF01220189.1_pt1 | contig 16548 bp, 18 predicted proteins | sample 1559871 | NCBI WGS metagenome assembly PPYF01 (sample SAMN08240021, study PRJNA423297) | Human gut metagenome, whole genome shotgun sequencing project.
TGAAGAATGTCGCAAGCGGTCTACGCTCTGCTTCGGTCGTTGCTTAACGAGCGCCACTGGCGCTCAGCAACGCGCTCGGTGCGAGAATGTGCCGAGGCAAATTCTTATTTAAAAGGAGTAGTAGATGATGAAAGATTTTACATTCAATGTACCACAGGATATTATTTTTGGAAAAGGCAGTTTAAAAAGACTTCCGGAGCTTCTTGAGAAAAGTGGTTCCAAGAAGATGCTTCTGATCTCCGGACCGGTTTTGAAGAAGATCGGAATGGTCGAGAAAGTCGAAGAGATCGTGAAGGCTTCCGGTATCGAAGTGGAAGTATTTACTGATGTAGAAGCAAATCCATCTGTTGCAACGGTAGATAAAGCAACAGAAGCATACAGAAAAGCAGGAGCAACCAGTATTGTAGCTTTTGGTGGCGGAAGTCCGATGGATGTGGCAAAGGCAGTTGGTGTTCTTGCAAAATACGGCGGAGAGATCGGAGATTATGAAGGTGCACACAAGGTACCGGGACCGATCGTTCCAATCATTGCGATCCCGACAACAGCAGGTACAGGAAGTGAAGTGACGGCATTTTCTGTTATTACCGATGAAGCAAGAAATTATAAGCTGACTGTGTTCAGCTATGAGCTGATCCCAAGCTATGCACTTCTGGATCCGGAGCTTGTTATGACTTCTCCGGCATCGGTAGCCGCAGCATGTGGCGTAGATGCACTGATCCATGCATGGGAGGCTTACACTTCAAGAGATGCATCTCCATTTTCTGATGCAATGGCAGAAAAGGCAATGGAACTGATCGGTGCAAATCTGCGCAGATTCGTAGCAAACCGTCAGGACGAAGAGGCGGCGGCAGCCATGCTCTCCGGAAGCATGTTCGCAGGTATCGCATTTGCATGGGCAAGACTTGGAAATATCCATGCTATGAGCCATCCGGTAAGCGCCTATTTCCATGTGGCACACGGTGTGGCAAATGCGATTCTTCTTCCAACGATTGTGGAATATAATGCACTTGCAGATCATGGACGTTATGAGAAGATCTACAATTATATCAGCAAAGAAAAAGACCCGGTGATCGATTTTGTTCCGGAAATGCTGGTAGATGAAGCGAGAGATCTGCTTCGTGATCTTGGTATTCCGCAGCATCTTGCCGATGTTGGTGTAACGGAAGATAAGATTGAACTGATGGCTGCCGATGCCATGAAGAGCGGAAATATCATGGCAAATCCGAGACAGTCTACGATCAGGGATATCATTGAACTTTATAAAAAAGCAATGTAGATCATTCAGGGGATATGAGTCAGCAGAAGCTGGTTGATATCCCCTTTTTTGATCTGAGTATAGAAAACAGGAAGAGATTGGTGTTCTGTATAGATTTTTTTAATGCAAGAGTACCGGAGGCAAGAAAGCATAAATGTGAGTACATAGGTAAAGAATCTCCCGCATATAGTAAAAAGAGAATGGGAAAAGAGGGATATCCGTATGTGGTACCGACTGCTTTATGGAACAATCAGTTTTTTATGCTTTACATGGCTTCTGTTTACCTGGGGAGTGATCGATAACGGAAAGATCAAACTGATAAGAATGAACGATGAAACGGTAGAAGCATCCTATGAGGCAGGTGGAACAAACGAGCAGTATCAGGAAAAGCCCAAGATCGCCCTCACATTTGATGATGGCCCACATCCTTCCAGTACGCCAGTGCTCCTTGACGGGCTTGCCGGGCGGAATGTGAAGGTTACTTTTTTTGTGATCGGGGAAAATGTAGTAAAATATCCGAAAGTTGTGAGCAGAGAGGCTGAAGAAGGGCATATTATTGGAAATCATACTTACAGTCATGTAGATCTCACAAAAATGTCTCAGGAAATGACAGAGTGCGAACTCGGAAAGACCAATACCGCGATTGAAGAAATTACCGGAAAAAAGACGGAATATATGCGACCGCCCTATGGAGCCTGGAAGAAGGAGATGGAAGAGAATACCGGCATGATTGCGGTGTTATGGAATGTGGATCCGCTTGACTGGAATACGGATAACGAGACAGAAATTGTCAATAAAGTAGTGACGGAAACGGAGGAAAATGATATTATTTTATTACATGACTGTTATCTGTCTTCAGTAAAGGCGGCACTTCGCATTATCGATATCATGCAGGCGAAGGGATATGAATTTGTGACAGTCGATGAATTGCTGCTGGATTAAAGGAGAGGTTTTGATGGATTTATTTGATTATATGCGGGAGACGACAAAGGAGAAAGAATCGCCCCTTGCCTCCAGACTGCGTCCGACGACTCTGGATGAAGTGGTTGGACAGCAGCACATTATCGGAAAGGACAAGCTTTTATACCGTGCGATCAAGGCGGATAAACTGAGTTCTGTTATTTTTTACGGACCTCCGGGAACCGGAAAGACTACGCTTGCAAAGGTGATCGCCAATACTACAAGTGCAGAATTTACCCAGATCAATGCTACGGTTGCCGGGAAGAAGGATATGGAAGAAGTGGTGAATAAGGCGAAAGAACTGAAAGGGATGTACCAGAAAAGGACAATTCTTTTCATCGATGAGATTCACCGGTTTAATAAAGGACAGCAGGATTATCTGCTCCCGTTTGTGGAGGACGGCACGATCATTCTGATCGGTGCGACGACAGAAAATCCTTACTTTGAGGTGAACGGTGCGCTTCTTTCCAGATCCAGTGTATTTGAACTCCGTCCGCTTTTACAGGAAGAAGTAGAGACCCTGATTCTGAGAGCGGTGCAGGATGAAAAAAAAGGAATGGGAAGTTATCATGCGGTGATCGAGGAGGATGCCCTGCATTTCCTGGCAGACCTTGCCGGTGGAGATGCCAGATCTGCGCTTAATGCGGTGGAACTGGGTATCCTCACCACACCAAGAAGTGAGGATGGAATGATCCATATCACGCTGGATGTTGCATCCGAATGTATACAGAAGCGGGTTGTGCGATATGATAAGACAGGAGATAATCATTATGATACCATATCCGCATTTATTAAAAGTATGCGCGGTTCTGATCCGGATGCAGCCGTATATTATCTGGCAAAGATGCTGTATGCCGGAGAAGATATTAAGTTTATTGCCCGCAGGATTATGATCTGTGCATCGGAAGATGTGGGAAATGCGGATCCGATGGCACTGAATGTTGCAGTCAGTGCAGCACAGGCAGTGGAGCGGATCGGAATGCCGGAGGCACAGATCATTTTATCACAGGCAGTTCTTTATGTGGCAACAGCGCCGAAGAGTAATTCAGCATGTAATGCTGTCTTTGCTGCGATGGACAATGTGAAAAAATATAAAACGACTGTTCCGGTGCATTTGCAGGATGCACATTATAAAGGTTCTGCAAAGCTGGGGCATGGAATTGGTTACAAATACGCGCATGATTATCCGAATCATTATGTAAAACAGCAGTATCTGCCGGATGAGATCAAAGATGCCGTATTCTATGAAGCGAGCGATAACGGCTACGAACAAACGATCAAAGCGCATATGAAGCGGATTAAGGATGAAGCGTAACCTATTCGCACAGGAAATCACTGCATTCACGCAGAAGGGATTGATTTGACACAGACACTCTGTTACCATATCTGTAAGCAGAAAGGAGTGAAGAATATGGGAGCGGTTCAGGACAGCTATATAACTGTTGCATGGCTGGTTCTTCTGGTAGTACTTCTGGTGATCGAGATCATAACGGTGGGACTTACAACGATCTGGGGAGCAGGAGGTGCGCTGGCGGCACTGATCCTGAATATTCTGGATGTACCGCTTGCCGGACAGGTGGTTGCATTTTTTATTGTGACAATTTTACTGCTTGTATTTACCAGACCATTTGCAATGCGTTTTATTAACACCCGCCGTCTGAAGACGAACTATGAAGGAATCATCGGAAAGACGATCCGGATCAGCCAGAAAGTAGATAACATAGGGCAGACTGGTATGGCGGTGGTAAATGGTACAGAGTGGACGGTAAGATCCGAACAGGATAACGTGATCCTGGAACCCGGAACACTGGCGAAGGTGGTTAATATATCCGGAGTAAAGTTAATTGTAAAAAAATATGAGGAGGACTAAAAGATGACGGGACTTATTATTTTAGTAATTATTATTGTGATCGCATTACTGTTTCTGACTTCTTGCATTAAAATCGTGCCACAGGCAAAGGCACTGGTTATCGAACGTCTTGGTGCATATCAGGCAACATGGAGTGTAGGACTTCATTTTAAACTGCCGATCATTGAACGTGTGGCAAGAAGAGTAGACTTAAAAGAGCAGGTAGTTGATTTTGCACCGCAGCCGGTTATCACAAAGGATAATGTAACCATGCGGATCGATACCGTTGTATTCTACCAGATTACAGATCCGAAGATGTTCTGCTACGGAGTAGCGAACCCGATCATGGCAATCGAGAATCTGACAGCGACCACCCTTCGTAACATCATTGGTGATCTGGAACTTGACCAGACACTGACATCAAGAGAGACGATCAATACGAAGATGCGAGCATCTCTTGATGTGGCAACGGATCCATGGGGAATCAAAGTCAATCGTGTGGAACTGAAAAATATCATTCCACCGGCAGCAATCCAGGATGCAATGGAGAAACAGATGAAAGCAGAACGTGAAAGACGTGAAGCTATTCTCCGTGCAGAAGGTGAAAAGAAATCTACTGTCCTTGTTGCAGAAGGTGAAAAAGAATCTGTGATCCTGAAAGCGGAAGCTGAAAAACAGGCAGCGATCCTCCAGGCAGAAGCAGAAAAAGAAAAGAGGATCAAAGAGGCTGAAGGTGAAGCGGAAGCCATCCTTAAAGTACAGCAGGCAAATGCAGACGGTATCCGTTTCATCCGTGAAGCGGGTGCAGACCAGGCAGTGCTTACGATCAAGAGTCTGGAGGCATTTGAAAAGGCTGCAGACGGCAAGGCAACGAAAATCATCATTCCGTCAGAACTGCAGTCACTTGCGGGGCTTGTAAAGAGCGCTAAAGAAGTGATCAAGGAAGATTAGATTAAAAAAAGAGAGAGGAAAGGTGACAAATAGATGACGGATGTATTGATCCTGGAAGATGAACTGACTTCGCTGCAGGCATTGTCAGAGATTCTTACCACATATTCAGATGATATCCGTGTCCACAAGGCATCTTCCCTGAAAGAAGCAAAAGACCTGCTGGATCAGGAAATCCGGTATGGTCTTTTCCTTTTGGATGTAAATCTAAGCGGCGAGGACCGGGAGGATATCGGTGGGATTTTGTTCGCAAGAGAGATACGGGAGAGGTTTGAATATACTTTTACCCCGATCGTGATGGTGACTGCCATTGGCAATATGGAAATGCAGGCTTACCGGGAGCTGCACTGTTACCAGTACATTATGAAGCCATTTCACAGGGAGCAGGTGGAAGAGGTTGTTCAGAAGGTGCTGGAAAAAGAGAGCAGGGAGAAACCACCGGTGATCGTTGTGAAAAAAGACGGGATCAATTATCAGCTGAAATGCGAGGATATCCGTTATCTGGAAGCGATACCGAGAGGAACAAGACTGCATCTTGTGACGGAGAACTGGGATGTCCCTTATGTGACTCTCAGACAGATGCTGCTTAAGATGCCAAAAGGGATGTTTGCGCAGTGCCATCGGATGTATGCGGTCAATAAGAATGAAGTTGAATATTACGATACCGTCAACCGGATCATCCGGATCAAAAATTGTCCGGATACGGTAGAAATCGGTGTGACTTACAAATCGGTGATCGGAGGACTATTAAATGGCTGATTGGGTACGCAAATTTCTATATCGTATTTTCTGCGTAATGGCACTTATGGTATCAGTCTATCTGATCGTGGATTTCCTGATCAGCGGTACCTTTGATTACAGGGTGTTTATCATGTTTGTTCTGATGGTGATCGTTGTGATCTGGGGAATTGTGGACTGGAGAAGTAATTATGTACTGATACGCCAGAAGGAAAATGAACTGCGGCTTTATCAGAACTATCTGATTCCGCTGGAAGAACTGGTCAAAGAAATCCGTGCCAAACAGCATGAATTTGACAATCATCTGAATGCAATCCTGAATATGCATCTGACCATCGACAATTATGAAGAACTGGTAGCAAAGCAGTCTGAATATATTACGGAAATTGCCAGAGAAGATGACAGCAGGAAGTATCTCCCCCTTCTGAAGATCAGCGATAAAATCCTGGCGGGATTTATCTACAGTAAAATTGTCCGTGCGCCGGAATATGTCCGGACCGATATCCGCGTGTGGAACAAAGAAATCGTTTCCGGCATTTCCGAACACCACCTGATCGAGATTGTTGGAACCCTGATCGACAATGCATACGAAGCCTGTACCGAAGAAAAAAATCAGGTACTGATCGAAATTGATTCCCAGAATGATAAGCTTATCTTCACGATAAAGAATCAGGTCGAAAATATAGGACTTGGCGAGATCAGTCATTTCTTTGAAAAAGGATTTTCTACGAAAGAAGATGGAAAAAAGCATGGACTGGGACTTTATAATGCAAAGATGCTTGTGAATCGTTACCACGGAGAAATTACGGTGGAAATAGAAGAAAGGAAATACATCAGTTTTGTGGTGGTTATTTAGGCAGATCGGAATATGGGACGGTCTGCTTTTTTTGTAGGTTGTGGTCGGACGTGGACAGAAAACAAATAGAGCAGATTCCTTTGTGCTGACCATTCCGATGAGCCACTTAAGGCGAAAATTGTGTCAGCAAGGGCTTCCACAATTTTTGTGTCTCATCTCCATAGCACAAACATGGAATCCTTATCCATTTGTTTTCTGTCCGCGCCCGGGATTCAGCTCTTTTGGAGAAGGCATGAGGCTTGCAAGCTTTCAAGAACGTAGCTGAGATCTGCCCAAAGAACAACGTAGAGTTTTCATGTCGTGAGATTCAAGTGTATCATTGCCCAATCACAGCCTTAATTTGCGAACCGTATCATTCACATCCATCACAATAACTGAGACATCAGCCACGCATAGACGACTTGATTTTTTTTCTGCCAGTTGAGTGCAATTGCCGCCGCTTCTTTTTCAGTCGGTACAGAAAGGGTCAGATCGATCAGGGGTTCGTGATTTTCAAAGACCTGACAGCGCACGGAATATTCCTCTCCTGCATTTTTCATATAATCCGCCTTTACGGAAACTTCATTTTTCAGATCATACTGTTTTGTCTGTAAAAAGTGGTCAATATCGTCCTGGATTGGCTTTGAGATTTTATCCCGGAAAAGATGAATCGTCCCTTTCCCATCTTCCGTCAGATGGAAAAGAGTGCGGTTGTGAGTGGATTCTTTCAGGATGAGACCACCGTCCGCAAGTTCAGAAAGAGCCTGCTGGAGTTTGAAATAATCGGTATATCCTTTGTCCAGGACAAATTCAGAAATCTGGGAGTTGGTCAGAGGAAAATCAACTTTGTCCAGCATGTATAGAATGATGAGTTTATAAAGTGTAAATGCTTCTGCCATAGGGCTGCCTCCTTAAAATGTAGTATATTCTTTTCCCTGCCAGAGATTCTGCTCTTTTAAATAGCGCTGCATCTGATTGAGTACTAACCGTTTATTGCCGGTCCAGAGCGGTGCGATAAGAAGAGATTTTGGTCCGTCACCGGTCAGACGGTGAATGACAATATCCGGACGGAGCGAAGCGATACATTTTCCGAGCAGATGAAAATAAGAGTTCATATCTGGAATATAAAAAGGTTCCTGCCTGTAAAAATCTGCCAGATCGGTATGCTTCAGAACGTGGAGAAGCTGTAGCTTGATTCCGTCAATCGGAAGAGCGTTCAGATAATGGATGGTTGCGAGCATATCTGCTTCAGATTCTCCCGGAAGAAATAAAATTACGTGGGTGATGATCTGTACCCCAATCGCGTGAAGGGAATGGACCGCCTGCTCAAAGACGGAAAGTGGATAACCACGGCGCATCCAGTTGGCAGTGCGTTCGTGGATCGTCTGAAGTCCAAGCTCTACCCAGACCGGTTTAATGGCATTTAGTTCGGCAAGCAGTGTAAGGATTTCAGGTGAAAGGCAATCCGGACGCGTTGCGATAGATAAAATGCGTACTTCTGGATCAGAAATCGCTTCGGTGAAGATCCGGCGCAGATGACAGGCTGGTGCATAGGTATTGGTATATGCCTGAAAATAGGCGATATAGCTGTGTCCGTTGTATTTGGGGCGGACAAGGCCTTTTCCATAGGCAAGCTGATCGGCAACAGAAAGAGAAGAAGAAGCGGCAAAATCGCCGGATCCACCTTCGCTACAGAAGATACAACCGCGTGTGCCGCAGGTTCCGTCCCGGTTCGGACAGGAGCAGCCTCCGTTTAAAGAAATCTTGTACAGTTTCTCACCGAAATTCTGTTTCAGATAGTAGTCCAGTGCATAGTAGCGCCGTTCTCCCCAGCGCAGGGGATTTTCTTTTTTGCAAGTAAGCCCGCAGGATATTTCCTGCGGGCGATTGCTATCATAGGTTCTTGTATTCATAAGATTAAATCAGAGCTTTGACAGCTTCACTTACGACCTGTGATACGCGAGGGTCAAAAGCTTCCGGAAGAATATTGTCCTCGTTCAGCTCTTCATCCGGAACAAGTCCAGCGATTGCTTTTGCTGTGGCAAGCTTCATCTCTTCGGTGATCTGGGGCGCACGTCCCTCTAATGCACCTTTAAAGATACCAGGGAAAGCGACAACGTTGTTGACCTGGTTTGGGAAGTCAGAACGTCCGGTTCCGACAACTTTTGCGCCTGCAGCTTTTGCAAGATCCGGCATGATCTCCGGTACCGGGTTTGCCATTGCGAAAAGGATCGCATCCTTATTCATAGAAGCAACCATTTCCTGGGAAACAATGTTCGGGGCAGATACACCGACGAAAATATCAGCACCCTTGAGTGCATCAGCAAGTGTACCGGTCTCATGGTCGAGATTGGTCACTTTGGTCATCTCTTTCTGCATCCAGTTCAGATTCGGTGAATCAGCTGAGAGGATTCCATTGATATCACACATGGTGATCTTCGGGAAACCGTAGGTGAGAAGAAGCTTTGTGATTGCAACTCCGGCACTTCCGGCACCATTTACAACAATTTTACAGTCTTCTTTTTTCTTGCCGGTTACTTTCAGGGCGTTGATGATACCTGCCAGAACGACGATGGCGGTTCCGTGCTGGTCATCGTGGAATACAGGGATATCAAGAAGTTCTTTTAAACGGCTCTCAATCTCAAAACAGCGTGGGGCAGAGATATCTTCCAGGTTGATTCCGCCAAAAGCAGGTGCAATATTGACAACTGTCTTAATAATCTCTTCTGTATCCTGAGTGTCCAGGCAGATCGGAACTGCGTTGACTCCGCCGAATTCTTTGAAAAGAACTGCTTTTCCTTCCATAACAGGCATGGCGGCTTTGGCTCCGATGTTACCAAGTCCGAGAACGGCACTACCGTCGGATACTACAGCGATTGTGTTGGCTTTCATCGTGTATTTGTAGGCTGCATCCGGGTCCTTTGCAATGACCTTGCATGGCTCGGCAACGCCTGGTGTATATGCGATTGCGAGGTCTTCACGAGAGTTTACGTGTGACTTTGCAGTAGTTTCAATTTTTCCATTCCATTTTTCATGCATTTCAAGTGCTTGCTCAATTGCTGACATTTTCATACGTCCTCCTTTGATTACAGTTTTGCTGCTCTTTTATGATAACATTCTTCTGATATGAAAGCAAATCAAAAAACTTCTTTCCATTTTGTGCAAAATGTTGTATACTTGGGTTTATCAAAAGCAGATTAGTCAGTTCAGACAAGATTTCCCAATGTTAAAAGTTTAATATTTTTTTGGATAAGAAAAGTAATTGGAATAAAGGAGGAATATAGAACATATGACGAGAGAAAAATATGAGTCCCTGCCTCTTTCTACATTAAAAGAGGTGGCAAAAACGCGCGGACTTCGCGGAATTTCAACGATGAAAAAAGCAGATCTGATCGATCTTATGCTGGAAGAAGATGACAAAGTTTCAATAAAAGAGGCGAAGGAAGAAGTAAAATCCGAAAAAGCCGGAACCGCAGATATTGAACAGCTCGACAGTGGACGTACGGTGAATGGAATTCTGGAAGTCATGGATGGATACGGATTTATCCGTTCCCAGAACTATCTGCCGGGCGAGGAAGATGTATATGTATCACCATCGCAGATCCGCAGATTCAGCCTGAAGACAGGGGATATCCTGACAGGAAATACAAGAGTAAAGACACAGTCTGAAAAATTCAGTGCGCTTCTGTATCTGACCAAGATCAATGGAATGTCTCCGGCAGAAGCAGGACGCAGAATGAACTTTGAAAATATGACACCGATTTTCCCAAATGAACGTCTCAGACTGGAAGCGGGAAAGAGCAGCACTGCAATGCGTGTTATGGATCTGATCTCTCCAATTGGTAAGGGACAGCGAGGCATGATCGTATCACCGCCGAAAGCAGGTAAGACAACCCTGTTGAAGCAGGTGGCGCTTTCTATGAGGAAGAATAATCCGGAGATCCATCTTCTGATCCTTCTGATCGATGAACGTCCGGAAGAAGTAACCGACATCAAAGAAGCCATTGAAGGGGATAATGTGGAAGTTATTTATTCGACCTTTGATGAGCTTCCGGAGCATCATAAACGTGTGTCAGAGATGGTGATCGAGCGTGCAAAACGTCTGGTTGAGCACAAAAAGGACGTTGTGATCCTTTTGGACAGCATTACCCGTCTGGCAAGAGCATACAACCTGGTTGTTCCACCGAGCGGACGAACCCTGTCCGGTGGTCTTGATCCGGCAGCACTTCATATGCCGAAACGTTTCTTTGGTGCAGCGAGAAATATGCGTGAGGGCGGAAGCCTTACTATCCTCGCGACCGCACTTGTAGATACCGGAAGTAAGATGGATGATGTCATCTACGAAGAATTTAAGGGAACCGGTAATATGGAACTGGTGCTTGACCGGAAGCTTTCTGAAAAGAGAATCTTTCCTGCAATCGATATCCCGAAATCCGGAACAAGAAGAGAGGATCTGCTTCTTACGAAAGAGGAGCAGGAAGCAGTGGATATTATGCGCCGTGCATTAAACGGAATGAAGTCAGATGAAGCGGTAGACAGCATTCTGAATATGTTTGACCGCACGAAAAATAACGTAGAATTTGTCCAAATGGTCAAAAAAACAAAGTTTATTTAGAAAATTACTTGCATTTAGAAAAAAACTATGTTATGCTAACATAGCTGTTTAAAGATATTAGCCGCGTGAAAGCGCGTAAAACGAATAAAACAAGAAGAGGTGAAAATCATGAAAGAAGGAATCCATCCAGATTACTATCAGGCAACTGTAACTTGCAACTGTGGGAATACATTCGTAACAGGTTCTACAAGCAAAGAAATCCACGTAGAAATCTGCTCTAAATGTCATCCGTTCTACACAGGACAGCAGAAAGCAACTCAGGCCAGAGGTCGTGTTGACAAGTTTAACAAGAAATACGGAATTCAGTAATAAGAGAATTCAACAGGCTGGGATTGTGAAATCTCAGCCTATTTTGTGTATACGATGAATTAAAAAGGACATAACAGAATATGAAATCTTCGAATATTGGTGGTCAGGCTGTCATCGAAGGCGTGATGATGAAGAATAAAGAACGTTATGCGGTTGCGGTGAGAAAGCCTGACGGAGAGATAGAAGTTACAACAGATACATATAAAAGTGTAGTTGGAAAATATACGGCACTTACGAAGCTACCTTTTGTCAGAGGAATCTTTAATTTTGTTGATTCTCTGGTGCTGGGGATGAAGACTTTGACCTGGTCAGCAAGCTTCTATGAGGAAGAGGAAGAAAAAGAGATGACCGAAGTCGAAGAAAAGAAGCAGGAGCGTACGGAAAAGCTTTTGATGACGCTGACGATGGTTGTATCTTTTGCACTTGCAATCGGTATTTTTATGGTACTTCCGTATTTTTTGTCAGATCTGCTGAAGAAATGGATTTCTTCCTATACAGTTCGGATTATCATTGAGGGAATCATCCGCATTGCGATTTTTGTTGCCTATGTGGGCGGAATTTCGGTAATGAACGATATTAAGCGTTTGTATCGCTATCATGGCGCGGAGCATAAGTGTATCAACTGTATTGAACATGGACTTCCACTGACTGTTGAAAATGTTAGAAAGAGCTCTAAAGAACACAAAAGATGTGGAACCAGCTTCATGCTGTTTGTCATGATCGTGGGAATCGTTCTCTTATTTTTTGTAAGGGTAGAATCTCCGCTGATGAGAGTGATTGTGAGAATTGCACTTCTTCCGGTGATTGCTGGTATTTCTTATGAGTTGATCAAATGGGCAGGAAGCAGTGAGAATCCGGTCGTGTGTATCTTAAGTAAGCCGGGACTTTGGCTGCAGGGGCTTACGACAAAGGAACCGGACGATGAGATGATCGAGGTCGGGATTGCGGCTGTAGAAGCGGTGTTTGACTGGAAAGCGTATTTGAGAGAGAATTTCGGATATAAGGAAGAGGAGTAAAAGCTGTGACCTATCAGGAAGCATATCAGAAAGCCACAGGTGAATTGAAAGCGGCGGGGATTCCGGAGCCGGAAAGTGATTCCTGGATCCTGCTGGAGCATGTGACCGGCATGACAAGGACCAGATATTATGTGGATGGTTTTGAAAGAATGCCGAAAAATGAAGAAGACCGGTTCTTTGAGCTGGTAAGCTGCAGAAAAACCCGGATTCCGGTGCAGCATCTGACCGGGGTTCAGGAATTTATGGGATATGAATTTGCAGTCAATGAACATGTACTTGTGCCAAGACAGGATACTGAGATTCTTGTAGAGGAAGCAGAAAAAAGACTGCTTCTTATGAAAAAGGAAAATCCGGTAAAAGTGCTGGATATGTGTACCGGTTCAGGCTGTATCCCAATCAGCCTGAAACTGAGAAATCCGCAGATTGTCATAGAAGGTGCAGATATTTCAGAAGAAGCTCTGAAAGTGGCTGAAAAAAATGCCAAAAAGCTGGGAGTGAGCGGTAAGTGGATCCAGACTGATATGTTTGAAAATATTACAGGAACATTTGACATGATCACATCGAATCCACCTTATATCCCGACAAAAGTGATCGAAGAGCTGGAAGCAGAGGTACGTCTTCATGACCCGTATGAGGCATTGGACGGAAAAGAGGACGGTCTTTATTTTTACCGGATCCTGGCAGAAAAGGTTCCGGAATATCTGACAGACGGCGGCTGGCTTGTGATGGAGATTGGATATGACCAGAGTGCAGATGTGGAAAAATTGCTGAAAGAGACTGGATTTGAACAGGTTTCAACGCAAAAGGATCTGGCAGGTCTTGACCGTGTGGTATGTGGCGTGTACAATAGGCGTAGCAAATAACAGGAGGAAAAGAAATGTTTGATAAATTAGAAGATCTGCTCATTCGTTATGAGGAGATTATGGGTGAGCTTCAGGAACCGGACGTGGTGAATGACCAGTCACGTTTCCGCAAGCTGATGAAAGAACAGAATGATCTGACCCCGATTGTTGAGGCATATAAAGAATATAAAAATTGTAAACAGAACATTGAAGACAGTCTTTCTCTTCTGGAGGAAGAATCCGATGAAGAGATGAAAGAGCTGGCAAAAGAAGAACTCAGTGAGTCTAAGAAGAGAGTCGAAGAGCTGGAACAGGAGCTCAAGATTCTTCTTCTTCCAAAAGACCCGAACGATGACAAGAACGTTATCGTGGAGATCCGTGCAGGTGCAGGTGGAGATGAAGCTGCCCTTTTTGCGGCTGAGATCTACCGTATGTATGTACATTATGCAGACAGCAGACGCTGGAAGACAGAGATGATCTCCCTCAATGAAAACGGAATCGGCGGATTCAAGGAAGTTGTATTTATGATCACAGGACAGGGAGCATATTCCCGTATGAAGTATGAAAGTGGTGTACATCGTGTACAGCGTGTGCCAGAGACAGAAAGCGGCGGACGTATCCATACTTCAACCATTACCGTAGCAGTGATGCCGGAAGCAGAAGAAGTTGACGTTGTGATCGATGAAAAAGATATCCGTATCGATGTTATGCGTGCATCTGGTAACGGTGGCCAGTGTGTCAATACCACAGACTCTGCTGTACGACTGACTCATTATCCGACAGGAATCGTGATCTACAGCCAGACTGAAAAATCACAGCTGCAGAACAAGGAAAAGGCATTTCGTCTTCTGCGTTCCAAATTATATGAACTGGAACTGGAGAAGCAGCATTCTGCAGAGGCTGAGGCAAGAAGAAGCCAGATCGGTACAGGAGACCGTTCTGAGAAGATCCGTACTTACAACTTCCCACAGGGACGTGTGACCGATCACAGAATCAAGCTTACGCTTCATAAGCTGGACAGCATTATGAACGGAGATCTGGATGAAGTCATTGACAGCCTGATCGCAGCAGACCAGGCAGCAAAGCTGGCATCGATGAATGAGGCAGTATAATAGAAGCAGGCAAAAGTGTATAAAGACAGGAAAGCCTGTGAGTATGTTCTTCGAATTATTATGGATGATGAAGAACTCACAGTTATTGACAACGAAGTGCAGATGGATTTCAAGAACATGCCCGATCGCCCATATTGATCGGATAATAAAAGCAAATATTGAAACCGTCAGAGGATGGCTTGCAGGACGCACTCCTGCTAAAAAATAGTAATAGGATACCCTCATACAGGTCAAGAAAACAGAAATGTCCCGTATGGGGGATTTTTATATACCGAAAAACAAAACAGAGGCGTTGAATGAACATACAACAATTAACTTACATTGTAGAAATCGCAAATTGCAAAAGCATTTCCCGCGCAGCAGAGTACCTTTTCGTCTCGCAGCCCGCTCTGTCCCAGCAGATCCGGAATCTGGAAAAGGAACTGGGATACCGCGTATTTCACAGGACAAGCAAAGGACTGGAACTTACCGAAAAAGGGAATGTTTTTTACCAAAAAGCGCAAGAAATGCTAAAAGACTGGAATCGTTTTAAAGAAGAAGTGATTTCGGGAACAGAACATAAAAAATTAAAAATCGGACTTGGTGCCAGAGTCTATTCCAACAGACTGTTTCCGAAGATTGCCAGATATTTTGAAAGGCATCCGGAGCTCGAGGTGACATTTTATACGGAGGCTGGGCTGGATGCATATGCGGCGATCAAGGACGGTTCCCTTGATATGGCACTGGACCGGATGCCGGAAAATGAAATCGGCATGGAGAAATGTGTCTGTTTTGCAAAAGAACTGATCCGTGAGAAGCAGTGTATACTGATGGCACCGGATCATCCGCTCACGCAGAAGAAAAATGCTTCAATCATGGATTGCAGGGAATATACTATGCTCACAGGACTAGAGCATTCGGTGGAAGACCGTCTCCTCAGAAAGACATATGGTGAACAGAATATCACATGGAAGAGAGTCATCCGCTCAGACAGCATCGATACGGTGATGAAGATGGTGAAAAGCGGAAGCGGAATCGCGATCGGACCAAAGTCCTTTGCAGAATACTATGGGGTTACGGCGGTGTCACTGGTTCCAGCCAGGCAGGACAGTCTTTATTTTGCCTGCTTGAAATCAAAGAAAAAAGAGCCGGAAATCCGGGAATTTCAGAGGTATCTGACTACTCTGGTTTCCAGTGTTTGTCCAGATTAAATCCGCGTCCCTGGACTTCCTGTACCTGGGAAACGATGATAAAGCTTTCCGGATCGATCTGATGAACATTTTTTTCAAGTTGGACGAGTTCACGGTTGGAGATGACGGTGAGTACCATATTCAGCTGCTGGTTCAGATAGCCACCTTGAACTGGAATGATGGTTGCACCGCGGTCAATCTGGGTAAGTACAAAATTACGGATTTCATCTGAATGTTTGCTGATGATCTGAACAGCAATCCTTGAAGTTCCGCTGACGATCAGCTTGTTCATGACAAGGGTGTAAATGATCACATACAAAATCGCATATAGTACCTTGTCAACTGGCTGATAAAGTGCCTGCCCCAGGATGACAAAGAAGTCAATGATGTACAATCCGGCTGAAACAGGAAAACGGAAATATTTATTTAAGATCAGTGGCGGAACGTCTACGCCACCGGTAGAAGCACCGGTACGGATGATCATTCCAAGGGAGATTCCGATTCCGATGCCAGCAAAGAGTGTGCATAGGATCAGATTGTCTGTCAGAACATAATCTCCAAGGATCTGATTGAAGAATTCCAGTGCGATCGGATACATAAAAGAGCTTAAAATTGCAGATAATGTATATTTTTTCCCGAGGAAAATATAGGCAAGCACCAGCATGATAATGTTGAAAGCGAGCACCAGAGAGGAAAGAGGGATCCCGGTTATGCGCTGCAGGATCAGCCCGATTCCGGTCGTGCCACCGGCAACAAGGTCAGCCGGAAGAAGAAAGACTCTGGCTGAAAAAGCGTTGAGTATATTTCCCAGGCAGATGATGAGGGGATGTGAAAAAACTCGATTGAGTTTTTTTACATCTCCCTTTTTGTACCTGTTGTGTATAAATGACTGAAATCATG
>PPYF01613033.1_pt1 | contig 16548 bp, 20 predicted proteins | sample 1559871 | NCBI WGS metagenome assembly PPYF01 (sample SAMN08240021, study PRJNA423297) | Human gut metagenome, whole genome shotgun sequencing project.
GTTATTTGCCGTCTTTACCAACGTGCAGAATGGCGAGGAACGCTTCCTGCGGCAGCTCAACGTTACCGACCTGCTTCATACGCTTCTTACCTTCTTTCTGCTTCTGCAGCAGCTTTTTCTTACGGCTGACGTCGCCGCCGTAGCATTTCGCCAGGACGTTTTTACGCAGCTGTTTCACCGTAGAGCGCGCGATAATGTGGTTACCGATGGCCGCCTGAATCGCGATATCGAACTGCTGACGCGGAATCAGATCTTTCATCTTTTCCACCAGCTCGCGGCCGCGATACGGCGCGTTATCGTTGTGGGTGATCAGCGCCAGCGCATCGACGCGCTCACCGTTGATCAGCACATCGACGCGTACCATGTTCGACGCCTGGAAGCGTTTGAAGTTGTAGTCCAGCGACGCATAGCCGCGGGAGGTGGACTTCAGGCGGTCAAAGAAGTCGAGAACCACTTCCGCCATCGGAATTTCATAGGTCAGCGCCACCTGTTTACCGTGGTAAACCATGTTGGTCTGCACCCCACGCTTCTCGACACACAAGGTAATCACGTTGCCGAGGAACTCCTGCGGCAGCACTCAGTTTGCCCAGCGCGTCGCGGAAAGCTTCATAATCATCGGAGCTCACCGGGAACAGGCCGGCATACACCTGCGGTTTCACCTTCTTAAAGCCAGGCAGCGCTTTGTCTGCCGGGTTGCGGGCGGCGGTCAGGGTATCGCCCACCGGCGCGCCGAGGATGTCTTTGATCGCGCAGACCAGCCAGCCTACCTCGCCGCATTTCAGCTCGGTACGGTCAACCTGTTTCGGGGTGAAGATGCCCAGACGATCAGCGTTATAGACCTGGCCGGTGCTCATGACCTTGATCTTGTCGCCCTTGCGCATGGTGCCGTTTTTAATCCGCACCAGCGACACCACGCCGAGGTAGTTATCGAACCAGGAGTCAGCAGCGCGCCTTCGCACGCGGCAAGAGAACGGGAAACTTCATAAGAGAAGTCTACGTGGCCCGGGGTGTCGATAAAGTTCAGCTGGTAGGTCTCACCGTCGCTGGCCTTATAGTCCAGGGTGACGCTCTGCGCCTTGATGGTGATCCCGCGTTCGCGCTCAAGATCCATGGAGTCCAGAACCTGGGCTTCCATTTCACGATCAGAAAGGCCACCGCAAATCTGGATGATACGGTCAGACAGCGTCGACTTACCGTGGTCGATGTGAGCGATGATCGAAAAGTTACGTATATTCTTCATATTTAGAGTTAATTATGCCTTACGAGTATCATGAGGCCGCTGTACTGTGCCTGACGTTTTTTAATCCGAAAACGCCGCATTCTACACTACATCCGCGAAACCAGGAAATGCTGTTAGATCCAGCATACCCGCAGAAATTGTGGCGTTGTAACAGGAAAGGTAAATAAAGATAAGGGCCAGTGAAATCACTGGCCCATGTCGGAGGAAGGCGTATCAACACGCAGCAGATCCGGCGGCAGTGCGACGTTCAAAATCACCGGCTGCCAGGACTGACGTGCCGCCAGTCGCGGCGACAGACCGCGCGCCACCAGGAAGCCGCCGACGCCGCCCAGCAGCGCGCCGCAAAGTGACGCAATATCGCTGGCAAACAGCACCTGAAAAATAGACGCCATTACAAACAGCCCCGCCAGCGGCGCCATATACACCAGCATCGCTGAGCCCAGCAGGCTGCTTTCAGCGATCCCCAGCTCCACTTTTTGCCCCGCGGCCAACGGCTGCTCGCAGGGCACGCTAATGGTATGGCTGGTCTGCGGCCCCAGCTTGTTTAGCACCCGGCTACCACAGCCGGCACGGGAGGCGCAGCTGCTGCAGGAGGCTTTAACGTCGCAGTGCACCTGCGCCACGCCGTTATGCCAGGAAACCACGGTAGCCCACTCTTTAATCATTGTACTGCCTTGAATTTAATACTGTCAGAGATACGCTTCGCCGTCTGCGGCGGCAGCTCGCCCACTACGGTTATCTCCGCGTTATCGCGCACCGTCGTGCTGACGGTGCGTCGGCCGGTGCGCAACAGCTGGTCGCTGCTGGCCGCCGTGGCGCGGTTGATATTGATCGAGAAGCTGAACAAGCCGTCGGAATAGAGACGTGATTCTACCGGACCGTCAAAGGTGGGAAGACGGCGCTGGCTGCTGGAAACCTCAGTCACGCCCTGCGGGAGCCACGTCGGCGCCCAGTTGAAGTTGGCTTTGTCGCCTCCTTCAGGCACCGACAGCTGCGGCGGCAAATTCGCTTTTGCCAGCGTCTCCATGCTGGCGCTGACGTTATCGCCAACATTGAAGGAGACAACCCGGAACTGCTCCAGCGTTTCCCCGTCGCGGTCGAGCAAATCGACGCGCAGCGGCAGCTTAGTTTCAGCATCCAGCCAGGCGATAAAGCTGTAGCGCGTGCCGTCGCGAGCCACGACGCGGATCACGTCGCAGAGGCGGTCAGCGATACGGGTACGGCCCACGGAAATAAAATCATACGCCGCGGAGAGGCGTTTGAAATCGCTATATACCAGCGATGGCAGCGAATCGACGATATAGTCGCCGTTCAGGGTGAACGGATCGAGACCGGGTTCAAAATAGCTGATTTCCGTGCCGCGCAGGACCACTTCCCGGCGCGGACCGTCCAGCTGCAGCAACTGCGCCAGCGGTTGGTTGTTCAGTCGCGCGTGACGATAGCGCAGCGACTCAACGCCTTGTTTGCTGATGCTAACAAAAGACAGCTCATAATTGAGAGACTGGCTGGCCAGGTTCATCTGCTGCAACAACGCCCCGGACGATGTATCAGCCGAGGCGTTGACAGAGAACAACAGGCTGCCTGCCATGAGCGACATGGCACACCAAAGTTGCTTCATTACTGCGATTGTGTTCCTAAAGTTTGATAGCCCGGTACCTGGACTGCGGCCTGCTGAGTCTGGGCCTGGCCAAACTGAAGCTGCTCAGCGTGCAGGCGGCGCTGCAGTTCGTAGTCCTGCAGCATGGCGTTAATTCGGCGGCGCTGTTCCTGGACCTGCGCCTGCTGGCCGCTTCCCGCTGACGCGTCAGCCGGCACGCCAAGACTTACCGGGCTTGCTTTACCCATCATGGGCAGCGTATTGAACACCGGCGCTTCTGGCTGCTGAGCGGAATCAGACTGACCATTATAGTGCTGGACGCCGACGATAACCGCAAGCGATACACAGGCGGCAACGCCCATTTGAGTCAGGGAGCTGGCCCACGGACGCACCTTGTTCCAGAACGGCATCTGCCGCCACTGATGCGGTGCGGGCTGAGATTCAGGAATAAGCGGAGCCGTCTGACGAACGGGCTCATTTTCAATGGCGGCCATCACCCGGGCGGAGATATCAAATTGCAGCACCTCAGCGGTATCGCCACGCAGCGTATCGCGGATAAGGTGATAACTCTCCCAGGTTTTTTGCATCTCAGAAGAACGACTCAGCTCGTTGAGCAGTTCGTTATCCAGCGTTTCACCATCCATTAAAGCCGAAAGTTTTTCTTTCTGCATGCCTGATACCCTTTTCCAGTATTCCGCTATCGTCAACGCCTGATAAGCGGTTGAACTTTATTATCAATAGCTTCTCGCGCCCGGAAGATACGCGAACGCACCGTCCCAACCGGACAATCCATGATAGCGGCTATCTCTTCATAGCTCAGGCCATCCAGCTCCCGTAACGTAATTGCCATGCGTAAATCTTCCGGGAGCGATTCAATGGTACGAAAAACTATTTGTCTCAGTTCTTCTGACAACATTAAGTTCTCAGGGTTCGAAATTTCTTTCAACGCCCCGCCGCTTTCGAAGTTTTCCGCCTCGTTGGCGTCAACATCGCTGGACGGCGGACGGCGCCCCTGAGCAACCAGATAATTCTTCGCCGTGTTGACGGCGATACGGTATAACCAGGTGTAAAAAGCGCTATCTCCCCGGAAAGAGTCCAGCGCACGCCATGCCTTAACGAACGATTCCTGAACAACGTCAGCGATATCGCCCGGCGGTACATAGCGGGAAACCAGGCTCGCGACCTTATGCTGATAGCGCACTACCAGCAAATTAAACGCTTTCTGATCTCCTTTCTGGACCCGTTCAACAAGGACCTGATCCGTTAACTGCTCGCTCATCCGAGGTAATGTCTCCCCAATAAGAAAAAGCGCAGGCCCGTCTGAAGGGTATCGTAACACGCCGTTTATTTCACTATAAAATCCAATGCCATCAACCTGCCCCGCGTCTCATTTTCAGCGCGCAAGACGCCGTTTCCGTTCGCCTTTTGTTTAGCCGTCACAACAGCAGACAAAAAAATTGTACGATTCCTCACGGACCGGTGCTATTGTGAGCTAAATGTGTTTAGTAAATTAAACAAAGACAATGAATACCACTCCTGACTTCTCTTGTGATGTGTTGATTATCGGCAGCGGCGCTGCCGGTCTTTCCCTTGCCCTGCGCCTGGCTGAGCACAGTTCGGTGACCGTGCTGAGTAAAGGGCCGATCAGCGAAGGTTCGACGTTCTACGCCCAGGGTGGGATTGCCGCCGTCTTCGATGAGACGGACAGTATTGAATCCCATGTCGAAGATACCCTCATCGCCGGCGCGGGACTCTGCGATCGTCATGCGGTCACTTGGCCTGCCGGGCACCCGCCGGGTGGTCGGGGCATGGATCTGGAATCGTAATAAAGAGCGGGTGGAAACCTGCAGCGCGAAAGCCGTAGTACTCGCTACCGGCGGGGCCGCGAAGGTTTATCAATATACCACTAACCCCGACGTCTCTTCCGGAGACGGGATTGCGATGGCCTGGCGGGCGGGATGTCGGGTGGCGAATCTGGAGTTTAACCAGTTCCACCCCACCGCGCTATATCACCCCCAGGCGCGTAATTTCCTGCTTACTGAAGCGCTGCGCGGCGAAGGCGCCCACCTTAAACGCCCGGATGGCACCCGCTTTATGCCGGACTTTGACGAGCGCGGCGAGCTGGCCCCGCGCGATATCGTCGCCCGCGCCATCGACCATGAAATGAAGCGCCTGGGCGTGGACTGCATGTTCCTTGATATCAGCCATAAACCCGAGGCGTTTGTTCGCCAGCATTTCCCGATGATTTATGAAAAGCTGCTCGGCCTGGGAATTGATTTAACCAAAGATCCGGTGCCGGTCGTCCCCGCCGCGCATTACACCTGCGGCGGCGTGATGGTGGATGATAATGGCCGCACCGACGTCGATGGTTTATACGCCATCGGCGAAGTCAGCTACACCGGGCTGCACGGCGCGAATCGTATGGCGTCGAACTCGTTGTTGGAGTGCCTGGTCTATGGCTGGTCCGCCGCGGAGGATATTACCCGGCGCCTGCCGCTCGCCCAGAAGGTCGCCACGCTGCCAGCATGGGATGAAAGTCAGGTGGAGATCCCGGATGAACTGGTGGTTATCCAGCACAACTGGCACGAACTGCGCCTGCTGATGTGGGATTACGTGGGGATTGTGCGCACCACCCGCAGGCTGGAGCGCGCCCTGCGGCGCATTACCATGCTCCAGCAGGAGCTGGATGAGTATTACGCCCGCTTCCGCGTCTCGAATAATTTGCTGGAACTGCGCAATCTGGTGCAGGTGGCGGAGCTTATCGTACGCTGCGCGATGTTGCGTAAGGAGAGCCGCGGTCTGCATTATACCCTCGACTATCCGCAGCCGCTGCCTGACAGCGGCCCGTCGATACTCTCGCCCCTGGCTCACATAAAGAGATAAAAGTCCTCGGTCAGAGCGGTAAAGCCTTCCGAATATTGCTGCTCTGGCCCGCGGATCGCCAGCCTGTCGCTGAAACACTCCCCTGCCGTCGGGGAGAAAGCCAGCAGCACCCGATGCGGCGGTCGCAGCTCGGTCTCCGCCACGTCAGTACGCAGTCGCAGATGCCAGCCCATCGCCCTTGCCCGTTCGATGAACGCATTACCAATATCCACCGGCAACACCACGCAAAAAAAACCTTCTTCGGTAATATGCTCTGCGGCACAGGTCAGCAGGGAGGCGTGATCGAGCGTAGTGGTGTACCGCGCCTGCTCTCGCTGCGAGGTCGCGCATGGCACGCCTTCGGCAAAAAAGGGCGGATTACTGATTATCAGTTCATAGCGTCGAGTTTGCGACGGCTGCCACTGATGAATATCGGCCTGCCAGACCTCAATCCGCGAAGCCCACGGCGACGCGAGGGCGTTTTCCCGCGCCTGAGCGGCGGCCTCTTCGTCCAGTTCTACCGCCTCGACATGCACATCATCTCCGGTACGCTGCGCGAGCATCAGCGCCAGCAAGCCGCTGCCCGCGCCAATATCCAGCACATGCTTCACTCCGGCAATCGGCGCCCAGGCGCCCAGCAAAATGCCGTCGGTACCCACCTTCATGGCGCAGCGATCGTGAGCGACAAAGAACCGTTTGAAGGTAAAACCATTGCGCGGCAGCGCAAACTTCGACTGAGACATCCTCAATAACCTTGCCGACAAAAACTCCTGAACCTAAGGCTATGCACAATACCGGAGAACAGATAGCCTTACAAACAGATGAACATTACGTCAGTAACGTCTATAATCGGCGGCCCACTCAGAGGTAGAACATGACTGTAACGACTTTTTCCGAACTTGAACTCGACGAAAACCTGCTGGAAGCCCTCCAGGATAAAGGTTTCACTCGCCCGACAGCCATTCAGGCCGCCGCTATTCCGCCTGCGCTCGATGGCCGTGACATTCTCGGTTCAGCGCCGACCGGCACCGGTAAAACGGCGGCGTATCTGCTGCCAGCGTTGCAGCACCTGCTCGATTTCCCGCGTAAGAAATCCGGCCCGCCGCGCATTCTTATCCTGACGCCGACCCGTGAGCTGGCGATGCAGGTGGCCGACCACGCCCGCGAGCTGGCGAAGCATACCCATCTGGACATCGCCACCATTACCGGCGGCGTGGCGTACATGAACCACGCGGAAGTGTTCAGCGAAAACCAGGACATCGTAGTCGCCACCACCGGTCGCCTGCTGCAATATATTAAAGAAGAGAATTTCGACTGCCGCGCCGTCGAGACCCTAATCCTCGATGAAGCCGACCGCATGCTGGATATGGGTTTTGCCCAGGATATCGAAACCATCGCCGGTGAAACTCGCTGGCGCAAGCAGACTATGCTGTTCTCCGCGACGCTGGAAGGCGATGCGATCAAAGACTTCGCTGAGCGTCTGCTGGAGGAGCCGGTTGAAGTTTCCGCCAATCCGTCAACCCGCGAGCGTAAGAAAATCCATCAGTGGTACTACCGCGCCGACGATATCGAACATAAAACCAAACTGCTGGTGAATCTGTTGCAACAGCCGGAAGCCACCCGCGCTATCGTGTTTGTGCGTAAGCGCGAGCGCGTGCATGAGCTGGCTAACTGGCTGCGTGAGGCCGGGATTAACACCTGCTGGCTGGAAGGCGAGATGGTGCAGGCCAAGCGAAACGAAGCTATCAAGCGCCTGACCGACGGCCGCGTCAACGTGCTGATCGCCACCGACGTCGCTGCCCGCGGTATCGATATTCCGGACGTCAGCCACGTCTTTAACTTCGATATGCCGCGTACCGCGGATACCTACCTGCACCGTATCGGTCGTACCGGCCGCGCCGGTAAAAAAGGGACCGCCATTTCTCTGGTCGAGGCTCATGACCACCTGCTGCTGGGTAAGATTGGTCGCTATATTGAAGAGCCGTTGAAAGCCAGGGTTATCGATGAACTGCGCCCGACGACCCGTGCGCCGAGCGAGAAGCTGACGGGTAAGCCATCGAAGAAAGTGCTGGCGAAGCGTGCGCAGAAGAAAAAAGATGAAAAAGAGAAACCGCGGGTGAAGAAGCGCCACCGCGATACGAAAAATATCGGTAAGCGCCGGAAGCCAAGCGCGGCCGGGACGCCGTCCAGCGATGAGTAAAAAAAACGCCGGGATATCCCGGCGTTTTCACATCTGGCGTTAGCCTTACAGGCTTTCGGTAAAGGTACGGGCGATAACGTCGCGCTGCTGTTCCGGCGTCAGAGAGTTGAAGCGTACCGCGTAGCCGGAAACACGAATGGTCAGCTGCGGATATTTTTCCGGATGCTCAACCGCGTCCAGCAGGGTTTCGCGACGCAGCACGTTAACGTTCAGGTGCTGACCGCCTTCGACGCGCACTTCCGGTTTCACGTCCACCGGGATTTCACGGTATTCGATTTCACCCAGTTTGCTTACCGCAACCACATCATCTTCCGCAAAACCACCTTTGGCGCACAGGCAGCGCGCTTCGCCTTTTTCGCTATCCAGCAGCCAGAAAGAGTTGAGCAGGTCGTCGTTTGCCGCTTTAGTAATTTGGATACCAGTAATCATTTGATGCCTCCCAGGCAGTGTTTATTCGATTTTGGCCTCTTCGCGGCCAATTGGTAAAACCATTGTTGTATGAGTGTATATATATCAGCCGCACCCTCGGCATTCCTTGATATAAATCAATAAAAACCACTCACCCAACGTGGGTATAGGAGGTTTTTATTGTTTTACATCAAGTTACGCCATTGTGAGCTATAAATAATTTTGTAAATTTTCAATTTTTTTTGCATAAAAGCCGGCATCAAGCCGTGCCGATTTTGTTCTATAGAAAGAAGCCGTTAAGCTATAGCGATGACCCTTTTGCAGGAGAGCAAGATGACCACCCCTTTAACCTGGCATGACGTGCTGGCGGATGAAAAGCAACAACCCTATTTTCTCAATACTCTGAAGACCGTCGCCGAAGAGCGCCAGTCGGGGATCACCATCTATCCACCGCAAAAAGACGTCTTCAATGCGTTTCGCTTTACTGAACTGGGCGATGTTAAAGTCGTCATTCTCGGCCAGGACCCCTATCACGGCCCGGGTCAGGCCCATGGTCTGGCGTTCTCAGTTCGTCCGGGCGTCGCGATCCCGCCTTCGTTGCTGAATATGTATAAAGAGCTGGAGGCCACGATCCCCGGCTTTACCCGCCCCACCCACGGTTATCTCGAAAGCTGGGCACGACAGGGCGTGCTGCTGCTGAATACGGTCCTGACCGTCCGCGCCGGACAGGCGCACTCGCACGCCAGTCTGGGCTGGGAGACCTTTACCGATAAGGTTATCGCTTTAATCAATGAGCATTGCGAGGGAGTAGTTTTTCTGCTGTGGGGCTCTCATGCGCAGAAGAAAGGCGCGATTATCGATCGTCAGCGCCACTGCGTGCTGAAGGCGCCACATCCATCACCGCTCTCTGCGCATCGCGGCTTCTTTGGCTGCAATCATTTCGTACAGACCAACCAGTGGCTGGTTGACCGCGGCGAAACGCCGATCGACTGGATGCCGGTCCTTCCCGCTGAAAGCGAGTGATTGACAGCCATAAAAAAAAGCCAGCATCAGCTGGCTTTTTTGCATTCAAAGGCCGATATCAGGCCTTATTCTGACGCCACCATTCCGCCAGCAGGACGCCGGTCGCCACAGAGACGTTCAGGCTTTCGACATTACCGGTACCGTCGATGGCAACGCTGAGATCGGCGCTGGAAATCGCCGCATCGGACAGACCATCACGTTCCTGGCCTAACGCCAGCACCATTTTCTTCGGCAGCTCGGCTTTAAACAGCGGGGTACCATTATGGCTGGACGTTGAGACAATCGCGTAGCCCGCTTTGCGGAACTGATCGAGGGTATCGATAAAGCTGTCGCCAGTGATCGGTTCAACATGCTCCGCACCGCCCTCCGCCGTACGGATCGCCGCCCCGGACTCCAGCACGCCAGCATCCTGAACCACCACGCCCTTCACGCCAAAGTGCGCGCAGCTGCGCATGATCGCCCCGAGATTATGTGGGTTACCCACATCTTCCAGCGCCAGAACGCAATCTTCTTCCCCGGCCTTCGCGACCCATTGAGCAACAGAAGTGCCGTGGCGTTTTTTGATCAGGAAGCAGACGCCGCCGTGGTGCTCGGTGCCGGAGGCTTTCGCCAGCTCGGCTTCGTCCACCACGTGATAGGCCTTACGGTTGGCCGCCATCCAGCGCAGCGCCTCTTTAAAGCGCGGCGTCACGCTCTGAATAAACCAGGCGCGAACGATAGCTTCCGGACGGCTCTGGAACAGCGCCTGGCAGGCGTTTTCGCCATATACGCGGGTCTCTTCCGCACGCTGACGACGCAGCACTTCCGGATCGATAAAGCTCTTCCCGCTGATCCCGCCGTGATCTTCTTTTACCGGCGTCTCATCGCCAGGAGCGCGGGAAACGGTACGCCACGGAGACGCATCGTCGCGATGAAAATCATCGCGTTTGCGATCGTCACGCTTACGGTCGTCACGTTTGCGATCGTCGCCGCGGCTGTTTCGTTCGTCACGCGCAGGGCGGCTGCGGCCGTCAACACGAGATTTTCCTGGACGACCTCCCCCTTTCCCGGTACGTGGGTTATGGGTGCGTTTGTCAGAATCATCATCACTGCGGACATACATCACTTTGACCTTGCCGCTTTTATTTTTCAGTTCGTCGCTCATCAATTTTCTCCACCTGCGCTGCGCGAAGCGCGCAGATTACCCGATGTGCCATCGCTTCGCCATGATTTCGTTTAAAAGCCGGCCTCTATTGCACTCATCGAACAAAACGCATTGTCCTCAAATAACACTTCATCGATAATATGTAACATCACAGAAACATATCGGCCACGTGCCACGTTGCAACCCATAACCAGAGGTTAGTTATGAATACCGTTTGTGCCAGTTGTCAGGCTCTGAACCGCCTCCCGGACGATCGTAGCGCGGATGGCGCAAAGTGCGGACGCTGCGGTCACGATCTTTTTGAGTGATCGACATGCTCAATGGCGCAGTGCCAAAAGCGCCATTCGATAGCTGGCTTAACGAAGCCGGCCAACAATAACCCTTCCGGGGCACCGCTTGTGCCCCGTTTTCACCTCTGCGACAATAGCGTTTTTCACTAGCGACTCCCATGACTGATAACGCTGTCCTTCGCCTGCGCGCCGAACGTCTCGCGCGAGCTACCCGCCCTTTCCTTGCGCGCGGCAATCGCATCCGCCGCTGCCAGCGCTGTCTGCTGCCGCTCAAGCAGTGCCTGTGCGCCACGTTAACCTCGGCGCAGGCCGCCAGCCGCTTCTGCCTGGTGATGTTTGATACGGAACCGATGAAGCCCAGCAACACTGGCCGGCTCATCGCCGATATTCTGCCAGATACCGAAGCGTTTCAGTGGTCGCGTACCGAACCGCCGCAGGCGCTGCTCGATCTGGTCGCCCATCCTGATTATCAGCCCATGGTCGTATTTCCGGCCTCCTATGCCGGGCCGGATCGCCAGGTCCTGAGCGCGCCGCCGTCCGGTAAACCGCCGCTGTTTATCATGCTCGACGGCACCTGGACCGAAGCGCGCAAAATGTTCCGTAAGAGTCCTTATCTCGACGCGCTGCCGATTATCTCCGTCGATCTGTCGCGCATCTCTGCCTACCATCTGCGCGAGGCGCACGCCGACGGACAATATTGTACCGCGGAAGTGGCCATCGCCCTGCTGGATCTGGCGGGCGATGCCCCGGCCGCCGCTGCGCTTGGCGAGCACTTCACCCGCTTCCGGACCCGCTATCTGGCGGGAAAAACCCAGCATAAGGGCAGTATCACAGCGGGCCAGGTGGAAAACGTTTAAAATCATTCGGTCACTGGGATGAAAGGAGACCGGTATGAGCCAACGAGGCCTGGAAGCGCTGCTGCGACCAAAGTCCATCGCCGTTATTGGCGCATCAATGAAGCCGCAGCGCGCTGGCTATCTCATGATGCGCAACCTGTTAGCCGGCGGCTTCAATGGCCCGGTGATGCCGGTCACCCCCGCCTGGAAGGCGGTTCTTGGGGTACTGGCATGGCCTACCATCGAGAGCCTGCCGTTTACCCCGGATCTGGCGGTGCTCTGTACTAACGCCAGGCGTAATCTCGAATTGCTCGAAGCCTTAGGGCAAAAAGGCTGCAAGACCTGCATCATCCTCTCTTCGCAGCCGGAACAGTACCCGGCGCTGCTCGAATGCGCCGCGCGCTATCAGATGCGTCTGCTCGGCCCCAACAGTCTCGGACTGCTGGCCCCATGGCAAGGGCTGAACGCCAGCTTTTCACCGGTGCCGATCCATCGCGGTAAACTGGCCTTTATCTCGCAGTCGGCCGCCGTCTCCAATACTATCCTTGACTGGGCGCAACAGCGCGAGATGGGTTTTTCCTACTTCATCGCCCTGGGAGCCACATGCGCCCGCTGCGCGGTGAAAAACTGATGATCGTCAGCAACGGTGCGGCGCCGGCGGCGCTGGCGCTGGATGAGCTTTGGTTGCGAAACGGTAAGCTGGCGACTCTCAGCGAGGAGACGCGCGACGCCCTGCGCCAGGCGTTGCCGGTTGGCGTGGAGATCGCCAACCCGCTGGATCTACGTGATGACGCTAGTAGCGAACACTATCAGCGGGCGGTGAATGTTTTGCTCAACAGTCAGGACTATGACGCGCTGCTGGTGATCCACTCTCCCAGCGCCGCCGCGCCGGGCACCGAGAGTGCCCTGGCCCTGATTGACGCTCTGAAGCATCACCCGCGCGGTAAATATGTCACCGTGCTGACCAACTGGTGCGGCGAATTTTCCTCGCAGGAAGCGCGACGTTTATTCAGCGATGCAGGCCTCCCTACCTACCGTACGCCGGAGGGCACGATCACCGCTTTTATGCATATGGTGGAATACCGTCGCAACCAGAAACAACTGCGCGAGACGCCGGTGCTACCAGACTCCTTAACCGCCAATACCAGCGAGGCGCATGCTCTGCTGCAGCAAGCGATAGAAGACGGCGCCACCACGCTGGATACTCACGAGGTCAGCCCGGTGCTTCGGGCCTATGGCATCCACACGCTGCCAACCTGGATTGCCGCTGACAGCGCGGAAGCGGTGCATATCGCTGAGCAGATAGGCTATCCGGTTGCGCTGAAGCTGCGTTCTCCGGATATCCCGCACAAATCGGAAGTACAGGGGGTCATGCTCTATTTGCGTACCGCCGCCGAGGTGCAGCAGGCTGCAGATGCGATGATCGATCGCGTCAAACTGGCCTGGCCCCAGGCGCGCATCCATGGATTGCTGGTGCAAAGCATGGCCAATCGCGCTGGCGCCCAGGAGCTAAGAGTAGTGGTTGAGCACGATCCCGTCTTCGGCCCGTTGATTATGCTGGGCGAGGGCGGCGTGGAGTGGCGGGCCGAGGACCAGGCCGCCGTGGCGCTGCCGCCGCTGAATATGAACCTGGCGCGTTATCTGGTGATCCAGGCGATCAAAAATAAGAAGATCCGCGGCCGCAGCGCCTTGCGCCCGCTGGATATCGCTGGCTTAAGCCAGCTGCTGGTTCAGGTCTCGAACCTGATCGTCGACTGCCCGGAGATCCAGCGCCTGGATATTCATCCCCTGCTCGCCTCCGGCAACGAGTTTACGGCGCTTGACGTTACCCTGGGGCTTGCTCCCTTCAGCGGCGACAGTGAAAGCCGTCTCGCTATTCGTCCCTATCCGCACCAACTGGAGGAGTGGGTGGTGATGAAAAATGGCGATCGCTGTCTGTTCCGGCCGATCCTCCCGGAAGATGAGCCACAGTTGCTCGCATTTATCGCCCAGGTCACCAAAGAAGATCTCTATTATCGCTATTTTAGTGAGATCAACGAATTTACCCATGACGACTTAGCCAATATGACCCAGATCGACTACGATCGAGAAATGGCGTTCGTTGCAGTCAGGACCAGCGCAGAGAAGAGCGAGATCCTCGGCGTGACGCGGGCGATCTCCGATCCCGATAATATTGACGCCGAGTTTGCCGTTCTGGTCCGTTCAGATTTAAAAGGGTTAGGCCTGGGGCGAAGGTTGCTGGAAAAGCTGATCGCCTATACGCAAAGCCATGGCCTGCAGCGCCTTAATGGTATTACGATGCCAAATAACCGAGGCATGATAGGCCTCGCCAGAAAGCTGGGATTCACCGTCGATATTCAGCTGGAAGATGGGATTGTCAGCCTGTCGCTGCCCCTGAATCAGGGATAATCGCGCGACGCTGACCGCAATTGTTGACCACATTAGCGGGTAGTAATGGTATTATTGCCCGCTTACGTCGTCTGCATGGTACAGAAGACCCTTCAATAAACAGAGAAGAAACGCACTGGATGTCCGCGTTCTGGTGGACTGGCATCGCGCTCAGCGTGGCCGTATCGGCGCCGCCGCCTCTAATACCAATGCCGACTGGTATTGTCGGATGGCCAATGAAAATCCAGGGGTAGATATCCCCGTTTACGGCGTGCCGATTAACACCCGGGAGGCGCTCGGCGTTCTCCATTTCAAAGGCTTTATTATTGATGACTGCGTCCTCTACAGCGGCGCCAGCCTGAATGATGTTTATCTGCATCAGCATGATAAGTATCGCTATGATCGCTATCAGTGCATCCGTAACGGCAAAATGGCGGACATCATGTTCGACTGGGTCGACAACAATCTGGTTCAGGGGCGCGGCGTTAACCGTCTCGACAGACCGGATCGGCCAAGAAGCCCGGAAATCAAAAACGACATTCGCCAGTACCGTCAGGAGCTCCGCGACCGCAGCTACCATTTTGTCGGCACCGCTGGTGACGAAGAACTCTCCGTCACCCCGCTGGTAGGCCTAGGTAAATCGAGCCTGCTGAATAAAACCATCTTTCACCTGATGCCCTGTGCCGAACACAAGCTGACGATCTGCACCCCCTACTTCAACCTCCCTGCCGTACTGGTAAGAAATATCATCCAGCTGCTGCGCGACGGAAAACAGGTGGAGATTATTGTCGGCGATAAAACGGCTAACGATTTCTACATTCCTGAAGATCAGCCGTTTAAAATCATCGGCGCCCTTCCCTATCTGTATGAGATCAACCTGCGGCGTTTCCTCAGCCGGCTGCAGTATTATGTCAATACCGATCAGCTGATCGTCCGCCTGTGGAAGGATGACGATAACAGCTACCACCTGAAAGGCATGTGGGTTGACGATGAGTGGATGCTGCTCACTGGCAACAACCTGAACCCGCGCGCCTGGCGGCTCGATCTGGAAAACGCCATTCTGATCCACGATCCAAAGCGGCAGCTGGGGGCCATGCGGGAGAAAGAGCTGAAGCTCATCCGCACCCACACCACGGTAGTGAAACATTATCGGGATCTGCAAAGTATCGCCGACTATCCGGTGAAAGTGCGAAAACTGATCCGCCGGATGCAACATCAGGGAGACAAGGAAGGCAATGGCGGCCATCACCGTCACATACCAGTAGAACGCGTGCTCTATCCCTGCCGACTTAAGCGACAGCGCGACGTACTCCGCAGAGCCGCCGAACAATGCGTTCGCGACGGCATAGGACAACCCGACCCCAAGCGCGCGAACCTGAGCCGGGAACATCTCTGCTTTCAGGATGCCGCTGATCGAGGTATAGAAACTGACAATCAGTAAGGCGCAGATCACCAGGCCGAAGGCGGCATAGGGTGAGCTCACTTTTTGCAAGGCGCTGAGAATAGGCACGGTAAATAACGTCGCCAGCACGCCAAAGCACAGCATGGAGGTCCGGCGGCCAACTTTATCCGAGAAGGCGCCGAATAGCGGCTGAACCAGCATATAAACGAACAGCGCCGCGGTCATGATCACGCTGGCGGTGCTGGCCGTCATGCCCGCCGTGTTGACCAGATACTTTTGCATATAGGTGGTGAAGGTGTAGAAGGTCAGCGATCCGGCGGCGGTAAAGCCTAACACCATCGCAAAGGCCCGGCGATTGCGCCACAACCCTTTAAATGAGCCAGCCTCTTTCAGCGCCCGGGTCTCCTGCTTCGAGGTTTCGTCCAGCTGGCGACGCAGCCACAGCGCGACGATAGCCAGTACCGCCCCGAGGGCAAAAGGAATACGCCATCCCCAGGCATGGAGATCTTCATCGCTAAGCACCTGCTGGAGCGCCACAACCACTAATACAGCCAGCAGTTGACCACCAATCAGCGTAACGTACTGGAAGGAGGCATAGAAGCCTTTCTTCCGGATGGAAAGAAGATGTGCGCGAAATAGAGCGAGCAGAATGAGTAAACGTAAAAATCAAACCATTCAACCAGATTCCCCGAGGAAGCGCCAACAATTGCCCAAATACGACGACGGGTATCGGCCAGTTCCGGCGCGCCCCGTTCGGTAATGCTACTTTCTGTCATTGTTATATTGCTCCAGCAAAGACTGCAATCTGTCTTGTCGGGCGTACCACGTCACGCAGACAAATTAATTAGTAAACTAAATGTTATATAATTGTTATATTTTTATATGTGATTGGATTCACATTTTTTTTCGCAAGCACGGTTTTCGCGATCATCGCCAGCGCAGGGGCAGGGAAAAAGTGGATTATGGCGAAGGGATTGCCATGACGGGGTTTTATTTTGCGTTGAAAGGAGATAATGGAGCGAACATGGCGTAATTTTCGCCGGAGGCGGTGCTGCGCACTTTGTCCAGGGTACGGTTTTGTAGCCCCGGTAAGCGCAGCGCCACCGGGGAGACATACCGGCACGCTGGCCGGACGACAGAAACGCAAAAAGCCCATCC
>PPYF01268168.1_pt1 | contig 16546 bp, 14 predicted proteins | sample 1559871 | NCBI WGS metagenome assembly PPYF01 (sample SAMN08240021, study PRJNA423297) | Human gut metagenome, whole genome shotgun sequencing project.
TGGTAGTATTGGATGCCGATCTTGCCAAGGCAACCTATACCGAGATCTTCAGAAAGGCACATCCCGATCGCTTCATCGATTGCGGAATTGCCGAGGCTAACATGACCACCGTGGCCGCAGGTCTCGCCGCCTCGGGCATGATGCCCTTTATCAGCACCTTTGCGGTATTTGCCACGCTTCGCGCCTCCGAGCAGTTCCGTAACAGCGTGTGCTATCCGCACCTAAACGTCAAAATAGCCGCCACCCATGCCGGTGTGGAGTGCGGTGCCGACGGTGCCACCCATCAGGCCATTGAAGACGTCGCCGTTATGCGCGCTCTTCCCGGCAATACCGTACTGGTTCCGGCCGATCCTACCGCCACCCGTGCCCTCGTATTCTTGGCAGCCTCCTTTGACGGTCCCTGCTATATAAGAATGGGACGCGATAAGGTTGCCGACGTCTATGACGAGAAGGCCGAATTTAAGGTCGGAGGCAGCAATTCCCTAAGAGATGGTAAGGATGTTGCCATCCTTGCCATGGGCAGCCGCGTCAAGGCCGCCTTGGATGCAGCCGAGATCTTAAAGGACAAGGGCGTAGACGCTGCCGTATACGATATGTACAGCTTAAAGCCTTTGGATGAGGGGGCCGTAGCCAAGGCCGCAGCCTTAGGCAAGATCGTCACCGTTGAGGATCACGGCATCACGGGCGGTTTGGGCTCTGCCGTATGCGAAAGCATTTGCAGACAGGGACTTTGCGCTAAGGTCAAATCCTTAGGTATTGTCGATACCTTCGGTCGCTCCGGTGATTCCTCCGAGTTGTTTAAGTATTTCCATATCGACGTCTCCGACATCGTAGACGCCGCTTTAAACTAAGTTTCAAACAAGCGTTAATTTTATTTAGGAGCTTTTATTATGAAGACCAAGCATTTTTTAGCATTAGCAGTAGCCGCCATCGTTGCCGCAGCCTCCGCACAGGCCAACGCTGATGAGAGCTTCACCTTACGTTTCTCAAATGCAACCAACGTTGCAGCCAAGGATGCCGCTAAGGATCTCATGAAGGTTGCTAAGGAAGAGTCCGACGGCACCATCAAGGTCAAGCACTTCCCCGACAATATGTTAGGTGACGATCGCGTGGCTACCGAGTCCACCATCAACGGTGACATCGATCTCGTGATGACCCAGCCTACCGTTTTGACCTCCATCGTTCCCGATACCTATTTGTGGGAGGCACCTTTCCTCTTCTCCTCCTTCGATGACGGTCTTAAGTGCTTCAACAGCGAACTTGCCAAGAAGGTAAACAATCAGGTTGAAAAGAAGGGCCTTAAGGTTATGGCCTTCATGGGTAACGGCTTCCGTAACTACACCAACAACAAGGTTGCAGTGAAGGTTCCTGCCGACGTTAAGGGTCAGAAGGTACGCGTCATGGAGTCCGATATTCAGCTTGCTATGTGGAAGGCTTGGGGTGCCAATCCTACTCCTATGGCCTTTGCCGAGCTTCTCCCCGCTTTGCAGCAGGGTACCGTCGATGCTCAGGAAAACCCTTTGGCCATCATCGACTCCAACAAGCTCTATGAGGTTCAGCACTATATTTCCTTAACCGGTCATCTGTTCTCACCGCAGATCCTCCTCATGAACAAGGCTAAGTACGATTCCATGAGCTCTAAGCAGCAGAAGGCTATGGACGATGCCGCTGCCGCCTTTGCTAAGAAGCAGCGTGAGCGTACCGCCGAGCTTGATGCATTGTCCGTCAAGAAATTCAAGGATGCAGGTTGCGAGGTTATCGAGCTTACCGATGCCGATCGTAAGGCTTGGCAGGATCAGGCTAAGGCTGCCGGTGTATACGATCTCGTCAAGTCCAAGATGGATCACCCTGAATACCTTGATCAGGTCCTGAACAAGCAGTACTGATCCTAAAAATCTTAATTGATGCGGCCGCAGGGGCGGCCGCTTTTGCAAGGACAAGTCGATGCTGAGTTTAATTAAGTATTTGGATAAGAATTTTGAAAAGGGCTTTTGTGTGGTTTTAATGTCCGCAATTGCCGTAGTCCTGGGGATCCAGGTATTCATGCGCTATTGCATGCATCAGTCTTTGGGGTGGTCCGAGGAATTTGCCCGCTACTGCTTCGTATGGCTGGTATTTATTGGTATAAGCTTCGGCGCCAAGATGATGAAGCACATCACCATCGACGCCGGTTTATATATTTTCCCGAAGATCATGCGTAAATACGTAGTGATCTGCGGTCAGATCCTGTTTTTGGTTTTCTCCATTTGGATCCTATGTCTGGCATGGCAATTTGCCGTAAGACAGTTCAACATCGGTCTGTTATCTCCCTCCATGCGCATTCCCATGTGGATCGTTTATTCAGCTCCCGTGGTCGGCTTTACTCTAACCTCGATACGCGTGATCCAGGCCATCATACACAGCCTCGGGCATCTTAACGATCCCGAAGAAAGCAAGTAATTTCAAAGGGAGAAAAAGATGTCAGTTTCCTTGATCCTCATTCTCTGTTTGGTGGTGTTCCTGATTTGGAACATGCCCGTGGGTATTGCCATCGGCCTTGCCACCTTGTTTGCCCTCTGCGGCGGAGAATCCATATCCTTATCGTCGGTGCCTCAGGCTATGGTTAATGCCTGCGACTCCTTCCCCATTTTGGCTGTTCCCATGTTCATCCTCGCAGGTGATCTTATGGGTGCAGGCGGCGTATCCCGCAGAATTTTAAATGTTTGCAACGTATTCTTCGGGCGTATTACGGGCGGTATTGCCATCGTCACCGTGCTCGTTTGCATGTTCTTTGCAGCCGTATCCGGCTCCGGTCCTGCAACTGTGGCAGCAGTAGGCTCCATGGTGATCCCGACCATGCTTGAGCTCGGCTACAGCCGCTCCTTTGCTTTGGCTTTGGTAGCCACCGCAGGTACCATAGGCGTGATCATTCCTCCTTCCATTCCTATGGTGCTCTACGGTGTCTCCACCGGTGCCTCGGTTATTTCCCTCTTCATGGGCGGTATTATTCCGGGCCTCTTAATCGGTGGCGCACTTATTGCCTATGCTTATGTATTCAGTAAGATCCACGGCTATACCGGCAATACCGATCCCTTCTCTTGGAAGGAAGCCTGGAAGGCCACATGGGATGCCAAGTGGGCTTTAATCAACCCCATCATTATCTTAGGCGGTATCTACTGCGGTATCTTTACACCTACTGAGGCTGCGGCCGTGGCCGTGCTCTATGCCTTCGTATGCGGCTTCTTCATTCACCGCGAGCTTTCCATACGTAAGCTTTACGAAACCATAGCTACCTCCTGCTGCACCACCGGTACCATTTTGGTGATCCTGGCCACCGCCAGTGCCTTCTCCAAAGTGCTGACCGTTGAGCAGATCCCTGAGCTCATTACCGAGGCCATCATTGACGTGACCGACAACAAGATCCTGTTGCTGCTCATCATCAATATCCTCCTGCTCATAGTCGGCTGCTTCATGGATCAGACTCCCGCCATCCTCATCTTGGCTCCGATCCTCTTGCCGGTTGCTCAGTCCATCGGTGTCGATCCCGTACACTTCGGTATCATCATGGTCTGCAACCTTGCCATCGGCTTTATTACTCCGCCCTTGGGAATGGCCTTGTTTGTGGCTGCCCGAGTGTCAAACAGCAAGCTTGAGGTGGTGTTAAAGGGTATAGTTCCCTTCCTCTTCGTGATGATAGGCTGTCTGATGTTTGTCACCTACATCCCGCAGATCTCGATGTTCCTACCGAATCTGTTGAAATAAATTTCATTCTTGACTTGCTCTTTCGGCTCCTTCGGGGGCCGTTTTTTTGCGTAGGAACTGAGGTATAAATTTCCTGCAAGTTTATGCACCTTGCTCAACACTTCAAAAAAGGATACGGCGCGGATTAGTTTGTTTCTTTTTAGAGTTAGAATAAAAAATTGATAGTAGATATTATCTCTAAAGAAAAAGTTAGAGAAAACAAAAAAGAAGCGAGGTCAGAAGCACAACTAGATAAAGGCATAAATAATGAGACGTTTGCGTGCACATATCAATATTGGAATGAAGCATTAGCGTTTAATAAAAGTAAAAACATCCTTATAGAGAAGCATGCTAAAGCTATTTATGATATTTGCATTAATCACAAATTTTTCGGTCGCAATTCTCAGCTAGCAATTGAAGCTTTGAAATTGCTGAGAGAGGAAGGTTTCAAACACTAAAATTGTTAACATCATTAGTCTAGTAAGCGAAAAAAAATTTTGATCAATTATGAACTAAACTAAGCCTTCTTGAATTTAATTAACGAGCATTACTATTAATTGGATTAAATGAATGAAAACCATTCGAGTAGTAGCAGCTGTCATTCATCAGGATCATAGAATTTTAGCCACCCAGCGCGGATACGGTGAATTTAAGGACGGCTGGGAGTTCCCGGGCGGCAAGATAGAGGAAGGAGAAACTCCCGAGGTAGCCCTGATCAGGGAGCTTAAGGAGGAGCTTACCATTACGGTAAAACCCGAAAAGCTTTTAACCGTGGTCGAGTATGACTATCCTAACTTCCATCTCTCCATGCATTGCTTTTTATCCTCGATAGAACAGGGCGAGATCAATCTCTTGGAGCATGAGGCTATGAAATGGCTTTCTCACAATGAGCTTGACAGCGTAGCTTGGCTTCCTGCCGATCACGGGCTTATTGAGCTTCTGAAAAAAGAGAGCTTTTAGCTTGGGATCATAACTGCGCGGCAATACATGATCGGGCATAAAATTTGCTTGAATATATAAAAGTATTTTTTGACGCAGGATGGATTTATGTCAAAGACGCGAAATTTGATCACGGCGGGAGCCCTCATGGTGCTTACGGGCTTGTCACAGCTGTCATTTGGACAGATCCGCTATGAAGCCGCGTTGGATGCAAGTGCCAAGAAACTGTGGTCGCAGCAAGGATCCAAAATCAAATGCAGCCTCACCGGGGACATACCTGAGTATGGATACGTCGAATTTCAGTCCCTGTCGGGCAGCAGCATAAAAACCTCGATGGCAGTTCACCCCAAGCTTGGGATCTCCGAAAACTCGACCATGCGCTTTATCGCAATGCGTCCTGAGTGGCAGTCCGGCGGTAAGGAGGAATTGCTCGGTCATATACGTCTTTACCAAAGCTATGATGCTTGGGCCGGGCCTACGCTTTCTTGGAAGGTTATGAATGCGCTCTCCCGCGGTAAACAGGTATTCATGCCGTATACCTCCAAGATCATAGCAGCGGGACAGAATATAGTTCCTTCCTTATCCCCCTTGGGCTTTAAGGAGCAATATTCAAAATTTTTAAATTGTCAGCAGAGCTTGCTCAAGGTCAGCTTCAAGGACGTGCAGGTTTTGCCGCTTATATTCAAATTCCAAAAGGCCGAGCTTACGGCCCGATCCTTGGAAAATCTTAAGATCCAGCTTGAATACATAGCTCAGGATCATGCGGTCAATCATGTGACCATACGCGTCTATTCCTACGATATGAAGACTCATGACGAATGCTTGTCCATGGTTAAGGAACGCGCCGACCTTATAAAAAAATATTATCAGGATGCAGGCTTTAAGGATGAGCAGATTGAAGTCGTACAGTTTAATGTTTTGACCGTACAAAGCATGAATGATGAGAACGATCCGGATACCTCCCCCCAATCGCGCAATGGAATAACGGAATTGTCCCGTGATGAAAGCTCGAAGGATCGTCTTTTGGACGAGGATCTTCCCGATGTAGGAGCAAATGACGGTGAGTGACGATATAAATGATAAGGATCCAGCACACGCTTTGGATCCATCTCCTGCTGCAGACGAACATAAGACCGATCCGTTTTCTGATGAGTTTTCAGCAAATGCCGCAGGAAATGAGAACAATCAGGATGCATCAGCGGCTAAGGCCAAGCACAGCCGTCTTTTTTCCATAGTTGCCGCCGCACTGATTGCGCTCTTTATTGCAGGCACTGGATATTTTACGGCCTCAGGAGTGCGCTCCTACATGGAGGATGGAGTTCGTGCTGACATAGTTGAGGGTTTGCACGCTTTGGAGGAAAACGATCTCGATACCGCATCCAACCGCTTTTTACAGGTATTGGCGGATCATCCTAAGGAGGTGATCTGTGCCGATTATATGGCCTGGATTGAGGCCAGAAAGGGGAATTTGGATAAGGCCTTGCAATATGCCCGTGCGTCCTTTGCCGTAGATGGACATTTGGCCTCCTACGAGCTTATGGGCTATTTGGCCTTGTGCGGTCGCGGCAAGGCCGTGGGAGCGCAGGCAGCCTTGTATTATTTTGAGGCGGCGCTGAGGGATGTTCCGGACTCTCAGCGTGAATCGAAGCTGCGCTCCATGCTCTCTTATTCATTAAAGCTGTGTCAGAAACGCTCAGACTATCTGCTGATCGTGGATCGTGCGGCCAAAGCCGGTCTTGCTGAGGGGATTTTATTGCGCGGGGATGCCGATTTCTTAGGGGAGTCGGCAGGACTGTCCCCCAAAAGTGCGCTTATTTCCTGGCAGGAGGCAAGGCGGGCCGGAGATCAGCGTGCCTTAGTGCGTATAGCCATGATGAAATGGTACGGCTACGGATGCGAGCGCAACTTCAGTGAAGCTAAGGAGCTTTTGGGGGAGGCCGTACGCCGTAATATTCCTGAGGCTATATTTGATCAGGCCTTGATAAATTTACGTCATGACGACAACACCACTGCAAGCTTAGGGTTGCAGCTTATGCAAAAGGCGGCCAATCTTGGGTATGGGCCGGCTCTTACCGTGATGGGGATCCTGTCCTTGCAAAACGATCTGTCAAGACGCTCGCGCAATATAGCCTTTAATTATTTTGAAAGGGCGGCTCATCACGGCGAATATACGGGTACGGCCTTTTATGCCTTCATGCTGTATACGGGGCTCGGACCAAAGGCCGCCGACAGAACCAAGGCAAGGGCCGTGCTATACGAAATGCGCAAGCGCAACGTGAAATGCGTAGACGGCATCTATTCCTACATCGCCCATTTTGACGGTGATGATATGAATATCAAGGCATTAAATCAGATGGCATATTTGTGCGCGGCGCAAATTTACGGGGCCATCTATTTTGATGACGGTGATCCTATGGCGGTGCATTATTCGAAAATGGCGTCGGCGTCTTTTTATACCTATTACACTCCCATGCGTAAGGATCAATCCTTAACTCCGGAAATTATTAAGCAGCTTGAGCATAATTATGTGGCTAAGCTAAAGGATCCAGACGATATACGCATAGACGGTGAGAAGCTGTACACCAAGGATTTTGTAAAGTTGCTTTGCTATTACAACCCGATTTTGGGAGCCAAGCCTTTTTCGCCGGGACTTATAGGTCCAATAATCTTAAATGCTCCTGCCTTGCCCGAGATTTATGATCAATATCATATCGAAATGCACCGTATAAACGGTTGGGCCGGAATTGGAGAGCCGGATGCATGGTATGTGAATTTATGATCTTCCTACAAAATAATGGCAATGAATTAGGTTAGGCAGGCAGGATCAAAGGCAAATTCACCGTTTAAATATGATCGAAGCTCCGCAGCTCCCAATGTGTTGACGGAGCTTAAATCCTTTAAGATCTCATCCTTATATACAGAGGCCGCCTCAAGCCCCTCTTCCCCGCAGCATTTAAGAAAATCCTTAAGCCTCAAAGCATTTTGTCCAAAATGTAGCTTAAGCTCGTCATCATAAGCTTTTTCTATTTCAGCTTGTCCTGCGCCCTTGTAAATAAGGGGAAGAGATGAGAGCGGAATGGATGACAATGCGGCCTCGCACATGGGGTTTACCGCATGCATGAAATCTTTTCCCAGTGTTTTGAGCGAATCTCGTCCGAAAAAGGGAGCGGTAAAAAGCTTATCGCAGATCTTTTTGCCGTCGTTCACGGGATAATTGTCCCAAAGCATGATCTCGCTACCCGTATAGGTGCGAGCCTTTTTAATATCCTCGGCCTTGATGCTTGCGCTTATCACCTGATTTCCGGTCCAAAAAAGCTTTAGCCGTGAAAGCGGAATATCGCGCCTCAGATCGGAAAAATAATTCTCGGGCATGGTGCCGAATATTTTTTCAAGCACGGGATCGAAGCTGTAAAAGGATGGGCATACGAAAAGCTTAAGATCCGGTGGCAATGCCCTGAGAAGATTTTTGAGCAAGGTGTTTTGCCTCACCCCCAGATCATCATGCTCAACGGGTATGTCGTCAAAAAGCAAGCATATAAAGGAGGGGGTAAAAAGTGCCAGCATGTCGGAAATCTTATCGAGTACCAATGATGCAGCCTCATCGTCCGTAAGATCGGTAAATTTTAAGGGGGAGAGGGCGAAGCTTGCCTGCATTCCAGCATCCATGCAGCATTCTTTAAGATCTTTGTAAAGCCTCGTAGTCTGCGCATCCAAAGGAGAGCGCCATTTTTTGCGCAGGATCTCATCGTTTTTAGGACCGTATATATAAAAGGAATACCCAAAGGAGGCGATCCTTTCTATAAGAAAGTTACGCTCTTTAGGATTATAGGATCGTCCGTAAAAACCCTCGATGATCCCAAGCGCGGGAATAGCTGCGTTTTTCATAAGCGTTTTTTTTGCAACTGTTGCTGTCTTACAAAAAAAGCCTTATCCCTCTGCTATGGTCGTATTGAACGAATGCCCTAATAGGAGGAGAGACACGGCCTTGTGTCGAAAGCTTATTAGAGGGCATTAACAATGTCAACGGCATCGCTATAGCGTATACGGCCTAAGGCCGGATCAATAGGGCGGAGTTGCAAATTGCCTTCACATTAGGCAAGGCAGAAGGCCTTGAGTATGGTTGTCTTTATGCAGGGTGCTTCGTATGATGAAAGGGCATTCGGCGATAAACCGGACCACTATTTTCGTCGCATCCCTTGCAAGTCGCAATTAGAGCTTTTATATGCCCGTTCCACTTAAATTTCGTACGTCGATAAAACATGCGGGACACGGTAAGCTCATGAAAACTTGCTGATATATATAGCCTTGAGTATAATATTTAAGTTTTAAACCGTACGGACGTATTGTACGTACCGACGGACGGATATAGATTTTTTAACAATTCTGCAACCTATAGAGGTAAACATGCAGGTTTCAATCGAGACTAAAGAAGGCCTCAATCGCGTCATCACCGTCACCGTGCCGGCTGACGAGGTCCAAAAGGCTTATGCCACCAGCTTCAACAAGATCGCCAAGCGTGCCAAGCTCGACGGCTTCCGTAAGGGCCATATTCCTCCTGCAATTTTGGAGAAGAATTTCGGCGCCAACATCATGATGGATTGCTATGAGACCATCATCGACCAGACCATCGATGACGCCATCGAAGAAAGCAAGCTCCATGTAGTAGGTCGTCCCTCCGTAAATATTGACGGCGCCGCTTTCAAGAAGGATGCCGATTTCGTTTATACCGCCGCTGTTGAGGTGATGTGTGAGATCGAGCTCAAGCCTTACGAGGAGCTTAAGCTTAAGCATATCAAGTCCGAGGTTACCGATGCCGATGTCGACCATATGGTTGAGGTTCTGCGTGAGCAGCAGGTTAAATTCCAGACCGAAGAGGGCTTGGAGGTTGCAGACGGCAACACCGCCGTTATTAATTTCTTAGGTCGCGTCAACGGTGAAGAGTTCGAGGGCGGTAAGGCTGAGAACTTCTCATTAGTCGTAGGCAAGACCCAGATGATCGAGGGCTTTACCGAGCAGATCATCGGTCACAAGGCCGGTGACAGCTTCACCATCGCCGTAAAGTTCCCCGAGAACTATCAGCACAAGGAATTGGCCGGTAAGGATGCCGAATTCGACATCACCGTCAATGCCGTTCAGAAGCCCGTTCTGCCTGAGGTCAACGCTGACTTCGTTAAGCTTTACGGCGTAAAGGACGGTTCCGTTGAGACCTTCAAGGCTGATTTGCGTCGCAATATGGAGCGTGAATTGGCTCGTGCCATCCGCAACCAGACTCGCGACAATCTCTTTGCCGCTCTTGTGAAGCAGTACGGTGAGTTTGACGTTCCTTCCGCCATGGTTAAGCTTGAAATTGCTCGTCTGCGTCACAACATGACCCAGCAGATGACCATGTACGGCATGAAGGAACTTCCCGAGGCCTTCAAGAAGGATGATCTCTATAAGGACGAGGCCGCTAAGGACGCTCGCATCGGCGTGATCCTGCGTAAGGCTGCCGAGGTTGCCGGCATCAAGGAGCCCTCCGAGGCCTCTGTTAACGCCGAACTCGATCTTATCGCCGGTGCCTATGAGGATCCTGAGGAGTTTAAGGCTGAGGTTCGTAAGAACAAGACTCAGTTTGCCAACATTCAGGAATTGGCCTTCGAGCGTGATGTGATCGATGCCATTATGGCCAAGGCTGCCGACGGCGACGAGGCTGTAAGCTTCGACGATCTCATCAACAAGAGAGCCGCTCAGCACTGATTTTAGGATTTTAAGGAGCTGAATAAATGCAGGATCTGCAAATGTCATCGCTGGTACCTATGGTGGTCGAACAAAGCGGCCGTGGGGAACGTTCTTACGATATTTTCTCAAGACTGCTCAAAGATCGAGTGGTATTCCTGACGGGAGAGGTCAATGATCAGATGGCCGATCTCGTGGTGGCTCAGCTCCTCTTCCTTGAATCTGAGGATCCTGAAAAGGATATTTATTTGTACATAAACTCCCCGGGGGGCGCCGTTACCGCCGGGCTGGCCATATACGACACCATGCAATACATCAAGCCCGATGTTTGTACCTTGTGTATGGGCCAGGCCTGCTCCATGGGATCATTTTTGCTTACGGGAGGCGCAAAGGGAAAGCGCTTTGCACTTCCGCATGCGAGCATCATGATCCATCAGCCCTTGGGGGGCTTTAGAGGTCAGGCCTCCGACATCATGATCCATGCCAATGAGATCCAGCGTGTCAAGAGAACCCTGAACGGAATTTTAGCAGAGCACACGGGAAAGCCCTTGGAGGTGATCGAGCGCGATACGGATCGCGACAACTTCCTCACGGCGTCCGAGGCTCTTGAATACGGCATCATCGACAAGGTGATAGAAAACCGCGCACAGCTTAATGTTAATGCGCATAACTAATTCATCGGAAACATATAACGAAATATGGCGGACAACGAACAGAAATCGAAATGTCTATTTTGCGGCAAGAGCGGATCTTCCACCCGTAAACTTTTGCGTTCGCGCGACGGTTATGCCATTTGCTCGGACTGCATAGAAAAGTGCCATCGTATGTTGCAGGGGCAGGATCCCAAGGGATCTTCCGGAAATGAAGAGAAAAATAAAGCTCTTGATCTTTCCAATATTCCGACTCCGCATGAAATTGCCGCACACCTTAACGAATATGTCATAGGTCAGGAGGAGGCCAAAAAGGTTCTCTCCGTGGCCGTTTATAATCACTATATGCGTTTGAAGCACAGCGGTGTCGATACCGACGTTGAGCTCGGCAAGTCCAATATTCTGATGATAGGACCCACCGGTTCGGGCAAGACGTTGCTGGTTCAGACTCTGGCGAAATTTTTGAACGTTCCCTTTGCAATGTCCGATGCTACCACTTTGACCGAAGCGGGCTACGTGGGCGAGGACGTGGAGAATGTGATCGTCAGATTGCTACAAAACTGCGATTTCGATGTAGAAAAGGCCCAAAAGGGGATCATCTATATCGACGAGATCGATAAGATCGCTCGTAAGAGCGAAAATCCCTCCATTACCCGCGACGTATCGGGTGAGGGCGTTCAGCAGGCGTTGCTTAAGCTTGTCGAGGGTACCGTCGCTTCGGTACCTCCTAACGGCGGTCGAAAGCATCCTCAGCAGAAGATGATCGAGGTTGATACCTCACAGATCCTCTTTATCTGCGGCGGAGCCTTTGACGGTCTTGACAAAATTGTTGAAAAACGTGTGAAAAAGCACGGCGGGATCGGCTTCGGAGCCGAGATCCAGGGACACGATCAGGATCTGAGTCTAAGCGAGAAATATGCTAAGGCTGAGCCTGAGGATTTGGTTAAATTCGGGCTTATTCCCGAATTCGTCGGACGTATGCCCGTGATCACCGCTTTGTCCGAGTTATCCCGCGACGATCTTATTCGGGTACTGCGCGAGCCGCGCAATGCCGTCATTCGTCAGTTTGAGACCATGATGAAATTTGAGGGCGTGGATCTTGAGTTTACCAAGGAGGCTTTGGAGGCTGTCGCCGACGCTGCCGTGAAGCGCCATACCGGAGCCCGCGGACTTAGATCCATTGTCGAGGGATTGTTGCTCAACACTATGTATGACATCCCCTCCGTCTCTGACGTACAAAAGATTGTTGTGGATGAAAGCGTGGTTAAGGAAGGACGGGAACCCCTGATCATAAGAAAGGAGCAGGCTCCCGCATCCTGATATGCCCCTTTTAAAAGGCCCGGGCAAAGTCCCGGGCTGTTTTTTCAGCACAGTGCAAGCAGATCTCCCTTGAAAAAGAAATTTTCGACCGCATGTACTCCAAAGATTTAATCGTGTAGAGTTTTTTATGATCGAACAGAAAAAGAAAGAACGCCAGACCGAACAATTGCCGCTTGTTACCTTGCGTGGGCTTACGATCACGCCCTCGGTACGCGTGAAGATCCCTCTTTCGCGTCGCTCCTCAATTGAGGCATTCCGTTTTGCTCGTGATGAAGGAAACGGAACCTTGGCGTTGTTTTGTCAAAAAAATGATCGCCAGATCATTCCGAAGGTGGAAGATCTTCACCCCATCGGGATCATAGCCACGGTACAAAAGCTGACTGAGAGCAGTAGCAAGAACCCCCAGAATTTCGGCATGGTGCGCGGCATCACCCGCGTGCGTCTTTTGGAGATAGAAGGTACGGACGTGCCCGAGCAAATGCGTAAGGCCAAGGTGGAGATCCTCGAGGAAAAAAGCGTCGATCCCGTCAAGGGAAAGGAGATCCTCAATCTTTTGCGCTCAAGCCTGCAGTATGCCCGAGAAAATTCGTCACAGTCTAAAAAGCCCATTATTCCTGACGGTGTTCCCGATGACATCTTCGAGGCGCTTTTGACCAACGAGGACTTAAGCGAGCTTACGGATACCATGGCCCAGGCTTTAAAGCTTGACAAGGATACCAAGGTAATGTTGCTTACCTCCACGGATCCCTTAGAGCGCGCCAAGATCCTCATCTGTGCCCTCAATAACATCTCCTATAAGAATGAGATCGAGGGGCGTTTGATGGCGGAGGCCAAGACCGCCATGGAGCGCAATCAAAGGGATTACCTTTTAAATGAGCAAATGCGCATCATCAAAAAAGAGCTCGGTATTGACGAAAACAGCGACTCCGAGGTCGAGGAGTTTCGTCGTCGTAACGCCGCCTTGGATGCGCCTGACTTCGTACACGATCGCATTGAGCGTGAGATCAAGAAATACGCGGTTATGTCCTATTCCTCTTCCGAAAGCTCGGTGGTACGCAACTATATTGAAACGTTGCTGTCCGTGCCTTGGGAGAATAAAACCGAGATCTCTACCGATCTTAAGCGGGCCAAGAAAGTGCTCGATGAGGATCATTACGGCTTGGAAAAGGTGAAGGACAGGATCCTTGAGTATTTGGCCGTACAATCCCGCACCGAGCATCTGCACGGTCCCATTATTTGTCTGATGGGTCCTCCGGGCATAGGTAAGACCTCCTTAGGCCAGTCGGTGGCAAAGGCTACGGGACGTAAATTTATTCGTCTGTCCTTAGGCGGCGTCCATGACGAGGCCGAGATCAGAGGACATCGTCGTACCTATATAGGTGCATTGCCGGGACGTATTGTCTCGAATATGATCAAGTGCGGGGTGAAAAATCCGCTCTTTCTGCTCGATGAGATCGACAAGATCTCCGACTCCGTTCACGGAGATCCCGCCGCCGCCTTGCTGGAGGTGCTGGATCCGGAGCAGAACAAGAGCTTTGAGGATAACTATCTCGAGCTTGAATACGATCTGTCCGACGTGCTGTTCGTAACCACCGCCAACTCGTATAACATTTCGGCTCCCTTGCTCGATCGTATGGAGATCATCGATCTTTCCTCCTATACCGAGGAGGAGAAGTTTAATATTGCCAAGCAGCATCTGATCCCTAAGGAGATGCGCCTCACCGCACTTACAGCTAAGGAGTTTGAGCTCTCGGACGATGCTTTGACCGAGCTTATTCGCTATTACACGCATGAGGCCGGAGTACGCGGTCTGGAGCGTCTCATCAACGAGATCTGCCGCAAGTGCATTAAGGAAAAAATGCTTGCAGGAGATAATAAAGATGGCAAGCGCGTAGTGAAGGCTGAGGATCTTCAAAAGCTCCTGGGACCCCGTCGCTACGACTTTACCTCTAAGCTTAACGAAAATAAGGTAGGCTTGGTAAACGGTCTTGCTTGGACGGCCTTAGGCGGAGACATACTGCAACTTGAGGTGGTGGCCAACGAGGGTAAGGGTAAGCATATTCTTACGGGTAAGCTCGGTCCTGTCATGAAGGAATCCATCGGGGCGGCCATTACCTTGGTGCGATCCAAGGCCCGTGAGCTTCACCTTGATCCGGCCTTCTATGAAAGCAGCGATCTGCATGTACACGTGCCCGAGGGCGCAACTCCCAAGGAAGGCCCCTCGGCCGGCGTAGGTATGGTTACAGGTATTGTCTCGGCACTTACCGGTAATCCTGTCCGTGCCGACGTTGCCATGACCGGTGAAATTACTCTGCGCGGAGACGTACTCCCCATCGGCGGACTTAAGGAAAAGTTGCTTGCGGCCTTGCGCGGCGGGATTAAAACCGCACTTATCCCGGCCGAAAACGAAAAGGATCTCTATGAGGTTCCCGAAAACGTTAAAAAGGGCTTGCATATAGTTCCCTGCAAGCGCATCGAGCAGGTGCTGTCCTTGGCTTTGGAAAACGATCCGGAGAAGTTCATTCCTACTACGGCTTGGAAGCTTGGCAAGGTAAGAAGAAAGGCCTCCAAAAAGAAGGCTGAGGTTGAAAGCGGCGCGGAGGAGAAATGAGCGAGATAAAGGACGAGGAGTTTACCGTGGAGGCTCCTTGTGAGGGGCAATACACGGCAACTGCCGACGAAAGCGATAATGCACGCATGTCTGCAGATCCCGAAGGATCGGTTATCGATGATGAGATCGAGCAGACCATGAAGGCGGCAGGGGCCGTGATCCTATCGCTTGAGCACATGCGGGATCTCATTTTAAAAGGTGAGAAGGCCTCCGACATAGCGGCTCTTTTAAAGGTGATACGTCCTATGAGCATGAATGTCGAGAATTCTCTGCCCGCACTGCATGATTTTAGAGACAACCTCCTTTCCGTCGGTGAGGAGGATAAGGCTTATGAGGTGCGACGTAAAATCGAACGCATCGAGGATGAGCTTTTGCCGCCGATCTTAAAGTTCATCGACGATCACAGCAAAAATTAAAATTGAGAAAGGGAGTTTTGCTCCCTTTTTTATGCTCCGTGTGCAAAGAGCTTTGAATGCTTTGTTGTATATTGTAGGGAGTAAGTGTAAGGCAGGTTTATGCGGCCTTAAAGGATCAAGATCACAGTGAGTCCCAATTCATGTCGGATACCAAAGAAAAAAACGAAGCAGGCGGTGACAAGGTAAAAAGCCTTGTTGATTCTCTTATTTCACAAATAGAGTCCATCTCCAAGCTCTCGGGAAATAAGCTCGATCTTAAAGCTATTAAGGACAATATGGTTATGCGCAGTGCCGATCAAATGCGTAAGGAAGAGACGCAAAAGGCCAATTTGGAGCTGCGTGAGCGTAACCGCCGGCTACGTGAGGAGTTTATTGAAAAAACCCGCAAAACCGGACATATAGATCCGAACTGGACCTTTGACAATATGATTGTGGATCCGGCCAACGAACGTGCCGTCACCGATGCCAGGCTTTTTTGTCATGCCCGTATGGTAAGTCCAGAGCCGCCGTCGATCTTTATTTTGGCCGGAGGCCCCGGCAGCGGCAAAAGCGTGCTTGCAAATGCCATGGCCAATTGCTGGCTTATAGACAGCAACAAAGATGGATCATATCGCGACGTGTGCGTGATCAGTGCCACCCATTTTGAGCGTATTCGTTATTTCAATCAAAGTGAGGATCGCGAAGATCTCAAAAGAAGGCGCGACGAATGGGAGCGTTTTTGCAATGCCTCCATGATCATAATCGACGGGTTATGTGAAAACGGGCAGGGGCTCAGCGTTTTCATGCAAAAGGTTTTGGCGGAGTTTTTGCGCATTCGTTTTGAAAAGCGCCTGTCCGTGATCCTGACCGTATGCATTCCCGCCATCAACTATCTGCCGCAGGCCATGGGACCTCAGGTCATGGAATCCTGCCGTCAATATGACAATGTTTTGGCCCTGCTTATGGGCAGAAGCAGACGTAAGCCCATTATGTTCAACGGCTGCCCGCTGGAGTAAAAATGGCAACGGTTCTGGCTTTTGATTTCGGTATCAATCATATAGGTGTGGCCTCGGGCAACAGTCAAACAATGATCGTAACTCCGCGCGGGGCCATCAGGGCACGTGACGGGATCCCCGATCAGGCGGCGCTTTTAAAGCTGATTGAGGAGTGGCAACCCAAGCAATGTGCGGTGGGAC
>PPYF01172086.1_pt1 | contig 16541 bp, 20 predicted proteins | sample 1559871 | NCBI WGS metagenome assembly PPYF01 (sample SAMN08240021, study PRJNA423297) | Human gut metagenome, whole genome shotgun sequencing project.
GCAATACTGGGGAAATTCCCCATGCAACTTTGAGGAAGTCAATCTGCATTTTTGAGGAAAAAGTGCTTGCAAAAAACACATATAAATATTCTTTAAAAAAACTTCTATGATTATTAGTTTTTTCTAAATGAGAAGATACCCCATATTTTTGACAATAATATATTTCTTTCTTTAACTCTTTCATATACTCCTTTGATATGCTAACTTTTTTATTTACAATCAATCCTGTTACTTCTTGTCTCTGATAATAATATGCATATCTAGTTTTCTTTTCATTTACCTCAAAACCTTCCTCTCTTATTATTTCTGTAACAATAGGAATTAAATTTTTTACATTAGAAGCACCTGAAAAAGTAATATCATCAGCATACCTTGAATAACTAACTTTATAACATCTAGCCAACTTATACAATCGCATATCTAAATGTTTTGCAACAATATTTGATATCATAGGACTTGCAGGAGAACCCTGAGGCAATCTTCCATCTTTCGTTAGCAATTTTGCAAGATAGTAAGAAACCTTTTTTGTGTATCCTTTATTATAAAAAATATTAAAAACCTCAGATTGTTTTATAGATGGGAAAAAATTTTTCAAATCTAAATTTAAAACACAATCCTTATTGGTATGCAATAAAGCATTATCATAAATTGATTTTCCTCGACAAAATCCGTAACAACACTCATGAATATCGATATTATACAGAATTTTATTCAGGATCCATTTTTGGATACTCTTTAATCTTTCACTCGGAATATCAATTATACGAATTCCACCATTTCTTTTCGGTATTGCCGTCTCTTTATAAAAAAAATCTTCATCAGCAAACATATAGAAAGCCAAAGCAGCCGATTCTAATCCTAAAAGAAGTGATAGATGTTTGAAGTCAAAAATAACTGGCATATGATTATTGAGTAAATTCTGCGCATAATCTGAGCAGAGTTTTATATAATCTTCATCTATTTCCTTTTTTCTCATTAAGGATTGTAATTCCTGGATATAACTCATTATGTTCCCTTTCGGTGAGGCTATATTTGCTACCCTATCTTTATGAAAATTCTCTCTACAAATTATTGTCAAACAATAATTTGTAGAGAATATACAGATATTGAGTAACTTCAGTTGCGAAATATCTGTATATTCATGAAAAGAACGTAAGTCTTTTCATGAAAATACAAGAATGAAACATTGTCCTTATGAAAACCAACTTGATTTTCTCTTTCTAGCAAAGTATAGCCTCATGTATATTATACTACAATTTGAAATTTTGTGGTATATAAGGTTTATCAATATCCCACATTTCTTTTCTTTGGGTTATTATATCATTTTTTTCATAAAAATGCCCTAGCTTTTCTTCTTGTAAAAGTTTTTCACCTTGTTTTGAAATAACAAGGTAATTCTCATAATGAACAAGATAGTTTAACTGTAACAAATGCTCTAGTGTTATGCTTAATTCCTTATATGTCATGCCCATTATTTTAAGGATTTCATTAAATTCGTATTTTTTATAATGTGATTTAAAATACGCCAAAATCAGCAATTCTTGATATTTAACCTCCATATTATTCCCTTTTAGCTTCATACTGTTGTTTAGCCCTACGCTCCTTTTCTTTACTTAATTTTTTCCATCCAGGTATTCCAGCCAGTTCTCTAGGGAAAATAGGAATATTTTCCGGAGTTTGAAGCCAAAATAATCCTAAAGTGTTATTAGGCGTATTATTATAGAATGCCATAAGTGCCTCCGTCTGCTCATAGCCCATAATATACTTTTCGCATATATGTCGTTTCTTTGACATTTCTATAAACATCGGAGATAAAATTTTATCATCTATCTTAAACGCCTTTTCTCTAATTTCATGAGCCAAAATTTCGATACAAAGATTTTCGCATTTAGCATAATCCTCTATATCATATTTTGCCTTTTCCATTATTTCAATCACAATGAAAATTATTCTCTTATTTAAAAATGATTTTTTTTGTTGTTTTAAAAATTTCATGAATGTTTTTCCAGTTCCGCAACAGTCATCCACAAATATTATGTTCTTAATATTATTCCATTCTTCATCTTTTATGGCCTCTAAAGATTCATAATAAATACTTTTGTTAAGGCCGCTAACCATCTTATGCAAAATCATATATTCTGAAGAACTTCCTAATTTTCCATCTGCCTTCCTAATCACACTAACAATACTATTATTTTCTGACAAATCAAACTTTTCTTTTGAAATAGCACTTAATTCTTTGATGATTTCTGAGACATTACTATATGTATAATAATCAAATTTTTTTAATAATTCACATAAAATATCTATTTCCTTATTATTAAAATTTTTTGTCCACTCCTCAATATTATCGATTGCTGTATCTAATTTACTATCGAATCCTAACAATGACCATTTTTCTAAACGTTCTTCAAATACATCGTCTATATTCATTTATATTATCTCCTATTACATATTCTCTAGTCCAGTAACTCCTGATAACTAACCCCCAGTACCTCCGCAATCACCTTCAACTCAATATCCGTCACGAACCGTTTCCCGCTTTCAATCCGCTGCACTGCATTCTTATCAATATCCAATCCAGCCATTTGCAGCATATCTGCCAGCTTCCGCTGAGAAGTTTTCTCCGGCAGATTCTCCCGGATTTCCTTGATTCTCTGTCCGCAAATGTTATTTCCGCCATTTTCTGCCTTGTTTTTATACATAAAATTCTCCTTGATTGACATTCAGTGATTGTCATTTTTTTCATTATATGATAAACTAAGAATCAAGTTGACATTTAGTAAATGTCAAAAATATTTTTGCAAAGGAGAATATGTATGAAAAGTCTGTTACTACAGTTATATGACGGAGAAGTTTTCCCTGCCGAGCAGTACACACCCAAAATAGAAGAATACCGAAAGCTGCGCCAGCAACATTACAAGCACTATGAGGACTTCGTCAAACAACTAAAAGTCTTAGAACCACCTTTAGACAAACACTTCGTTGAAATCATGGATGAGCAACTGGACACACTCCCTTTAGAAATGTCAGAAATGTTCATTGACGGCTTCCGCCTGGGAGCACGAATGATGATTGAGATCTACCAGAAGGACTTCACAGACACCTGCGAATAACAACATATAGCAAAAGGGCGAATCAACAGCCACCTTCTCCGTTGTTCGCCCTCTCCATCATGGCGCTAGCGCCATGTGTTTATTACACTCAAGAAAAAATCAAATTTCCCGTTCCAATTTCCACAGCTTATGCTTTATTTCCCGCTGGCTCTCATATAACTCATCTCTCCGGTCGCATATCTCCTTTCCTCGTTTGATAGCCGCATGAATGCTTTCCCGCCGTTCCGGCTCACTTTTCTTATACTCTGCCATCAAAGAACGAATTTCATTGTTATTTTGCTTTTTCTGATTATCCAGTATCACCCAGTTTACCAGTCGCTCTGCCTCCGGGTCCGTCTCAAAATCTACATATTCTATGACTTTGGCACAAAGCCGCAACATAATCTTTTTCTCCATATCTGTCACAGTGATACCTCCTTCCTTTTTCGGTGTATGGAATCCATAACAGGCACTTCTGCCGCCTTTCGGTTCTCTATGATTTCAGAAACTCTCTGTTCTCCAAACTCTGCTTTCAAATACTGGAAATTCCGGCTTTCCTCCTGCAAATCAGTATTTTCTTTCTCCAATCGGTCTGCTTTGACTTCCAGTGAATGATTGCTTCTTTGCAGTTGTTCTATCTGATGTTTCAGCTTCTCGATCATTTCTGTAAGCTGTACATTCCGGATCAGCGCCGACACCAGCGTTTCCTTTACTTTTTCCAACAAAGGAATGGCCTTTTTATCCCGGTAAGATTTTGCCGTTGTCACCACCCCCGGTTCCGGCAGCTGCCATGCCGGATCTTCACGAATTACATGGATATTCTTTTCTGTCAGCTTTTTATCGGATGACATTTTCAGAATTTCTTTCTGCATGGCAGCCTTCTGCTCCTGCAATTCCTGTAAATTTCTTTTTTCACCATCGGCAGCAGCCTGCATTTCTGTGATACTCTGGCTGATTTTTTCCTTTTGAGCAGTAAGTGCCAGCACTTCTTTTTCCCGTTCCTGCTTTTCAAAATCCAGCACGCTCAGGTGTTTTCTGTGAGTCCCCAGTTGCTTCCAGATTACGCCATGACCCTCCATCACCTTTGCCAGTTCCTTCTTTTCCGCTTCCATCCACTGGCTCTGTTCTGTGGCTTGCCGGGTGCCGCCTTTGAACCCTTGAGAAGCCAAAGCCTGCTTTAAGGAAACTCTGGTATCAAGACCTCTTTTGCTCCCCGTCACAAAGGGAACGAAATCAATGTGAAGGTGCGGTGTTTCTTCATCCATGTGGAGATGTGCTGAGAACACTCTAAGATTGGGATTTCTCTTTGGAAATTCCTTCATAAACTCATCCAGAATTTCTTTCGCCAGTTCACCATTCTGGCTTCGTGCATTCATATCGTCCTTATTTCCAATCTGGAAAATAACCTCATGAAATAGTTTTTCCTGTTTGGAAGTGCGAATCTTTTCGTAATAATCTGCTATCTTTCTGTCGCTACGTGTCTGCTTCGCATTGTATCGTTCTAGGGCTTCATCAAACAATTCGTGATATACTGCTTTAATATTTTCATTGCAGTATTCGATATTGTGCTGCGTATAGTCCTCTTTGACGTTTTTCGCCTTAAATACTCTGCTGTTGTGTGTAAGGGAACCTTTCCCTACCATTCCGCTGATTGACCTTTCGATAGACTTGTCCTCCTTCAAATAATACGGGCGGCGTTTAAGCCGCCATAAGGCTTTGTTACTTTCGCCGAAAGTAACGCAAAAGCACTTTTGACAGCCGTACCGTCCATCAAAAGCTGCCTTTGCGCCCTACCGGGGGTCGCCTTCCTTTGGTCGGCGTGTGCCTGCCTTGAGTGAATAAGCTAATTCGTTCAGACTTCTTCACCGGCAGTCAAGATAGCAAGATTCCCCTTTCCCCAGAAACAGGGAATCTTGCCATCTTCCTCACTACATCATCCAGTACCACTGGCTTCCAATTTTGACGGAATCAATATTCAGTTCTTTTTTTGCATTCCACAGGGTCTTTTTCTTGATTCCTTTTCCTTTTGCTGCGGCATCAATCTCGGCATAGGTCTTCTGTCCGTCTGTCAGAATCTCTTTCAAAAATTCTTTCGCGTTTCTGGTTTTCTGGCCCCTGCGTTCCCCGGACAGGAGTTCATCGGCGCTGATTTCATATTCGCCAATCCATTCAAATCCGTTTTCCTTATCCAGCCGGAAGGCGATAGGCGTTCCCTCCGGGGCCAGCGAGCTTTTAATGTGGCAGGCCACACGCACCTGTTCATCATCCTTCACTCTGCCTACCACCAGAACGCTCCGGGCTGCTGCCTGAAAATCAATGGAACCCAGGCCGCGATAAGAAGACTTTCCGCCAGAGCATTTATTCATATGACCGATCAGCACAATCGCACAGTGATACTTCTCTGCAAGGGCACTGATCCGCTTCATCACCGGACGAATTTCATTGGCCCTGTTCATATCCACATCAGCGCCCAGATAGCCCTGTATGGGGTCTAAGACCACCAGACGGGCAGCTGTTTCTTTTATAGCAGCTTCCAGCCGATCATCCATCATGGTAAGGGCCTTTTCCCTGTCGTCAATGACAATCACCCTGCTGCAATCAGCGCCGGCAGCGGTGAGTCTGGGTTTAATGGTATCACCCAAACCATCCTCCGCCGTCTGATACAGAACGGTAATAGGTGTTCTTTCTGATTCTGCTTGATTTACTGTTTCTTCTTCCGGGAATATGGCTTCCCCTCTGGTCAGTCTGGCAATCAGCTGCAGCACCATCGTTGTCTTTCCTTCTCCGGGATCTCCCTGAATAATGGTGACTTTCCCATAAGGGATGAACGGATAAAGCAGCCATTCCACCTTTTCTGCCTGTATTTCTTCCATGGTAATCAATTTTAGCTCTTCCGGCTTCTTTTCTGCCAACTTCGGCACCTCCTTCAAAAATTATATCTTGCTTTTTGGAGAAGCCGCCGCTATACTGGTATTGTGAGATACGGTAACGGCGGCTTACCCCTGTTGCTGTGAAAAACTCTTGCCTGCTACGCAAGGGTTTTTTCTTTCTTATCTTCCTGTCTGAAATAACCTGTTTCTTCCCAGACTTTTCGGTCTGGACAATAGTAGTTGTACTCTGATGAATTTTCCAGTTTGATCGCATATCCAAAGGAAAAGATTCCTTTCTGAAGACCGTAGCGGATATACTGTGCGTCTTTTCCGATTGCCTTTGCGATTTCTCCCACAGGCACATTTCGTCCGGTAAACGGCGGTAATTCTACATAGTATCTGGTTTTCTCCATTCAAATCCTCCTACTGCTTTAAAATGGTTTCCACGGTTACGCCCAGAGCTTCGGCCAGCTTGCAGGCCACCACCGGCGAACAGCTTTTTCCGGCTTTGATACAGGAGATGGTTTGCCGGGAAACACCGCTCCGCTCTGCCAGCATACGGATATTCATTTCCTGCTCACCCATCAAAATCTGCATTTTTGTTTCGTTTAATCTCATAGTTATCCTCCTTTCCGCAAAAATACGTATTATTAGTTCATATTTTATTATACGTATGTTTACTTCATATGTCAAGATATTTTCATATAAATATGCACTTGCAATTCGCATTTCTTTATGTTATGATAAAAATGGAGGTGAACTGAAAATGGCAAATCAAAATAATATCGGCCAGAGAATCCGGGCAGCCAGAAAGAAGAAAGGAATCAATCAGACAGAGCTTGCCACATTGCTGGGCAAATCTCTCCGTACTATCCAGAAATACGAGAGCGGCGAGATTGAAGTTTCCATCGCCATGATTAACGAGCTGGCAAAGGTGCTGGATACCACATCAACTTACCTGATCGGCTATGAGCACGATGAAAAGAATATCCGCAGCCTGTCAGATATCATGGATTTTCTTTTTAAGCTGGACAGAGTAACAGGACTGAACTTCCGCATTGATGTGAAGCGTCCTCCTCATTATGACGAGTGGGAGTGTTCGATCACATTCAATGGTAAAGACAAGTCAGCAGATTTCAATGCAGATATGTGTCTGTTTCTCGAAGAATTTGCTGAGTACCGGGAGCAGTACCACAATGGCGGCATGAGCAGCCAGCGGTACAAAGAATTGCAGGATAAAGACCTGGCTTATTATTCTGCTACAGAAGTGGAGGAAAAACCTTTAGACTGAACGCAGATAAGTGTTCCTTGAAAACAGAATACCGAAAGAAAGGATGATCGTATGGCGAAAGCATTACAACGGGCAAACGGAACCGGAAGCGTCTACAAGCTGTCCGGCAAACGCCGCAACCCATGGCGGGCGGTGGTCACGCTGGGATGGGCTTTCAACGAGGAAAAGGGGAGGCTGGTGCAGAACCGGGTGACTGTGGGATATTTCCACACAAAGGACGAAGCCATTCAGGCCCTTGCCAATTACAACGCAAGTCCCTATGATATTCAGACCAACTCCATTACCTTTGAGGAAGTCTATGAGCTGTGGAGCCGGGAATATTTCCCTACGCTGGCGAATAAATCCAGTATCCGAACTGTCTCTGCCGCCTACAATTACTGCACTCCATTATACAAAATGCGGATGAAGGACATCCGGGTAGAACATCTGGAAGGAACCATCCGGGACGCAGAAGTAGGCAGCGCTACAAAAGGCAGAATCAAATCCTTGTTTAATATGATGTACCGATACGCTATGAAGCATGAAATCGTACAGAAGGATTACGCCCAGCTTTGCAACGCTGTGAAAAGAGAAGCACCAGAACGGGAAATCGTTCCATTCTCTCCTGAAGAAATCAATCTGCTCTGGGAAAATGTCGATGAAGTTCCTTTTGCCGATATGATTCTCATTGGAATCTACAGCGGCTGGCGTCCCCAGGAGCTGGCAATTCTGAAAAACGCCAACATTGACCTGGAAGCTGGAATCATGAAAGGCGGTATGAAAACAGACGCCGGAAAAAACCGTATTGTCCCCATCCATCCCCTGATTCGCCCTCTCATTGAACAGCGATATTCGCCGGACAGAGAATATCTGTTCAATGACGAAAACGGCCAGCAGGGAACCTATATGACCTATGACAAATACCGGGGCAGATTCAACAAGGTGATGAAACGCCTGAATCTCACCCATCGTCCCCATGAAACCAGACATACCTTCATCACTAAAGCAAAAGAGTGTCATGTGGACGAATATATCTTAAAACTCATCGTAGGCCATGCCATCACAGACATTACAGAAAAGACCTACACTCACAGAACCATAGAACAATTACAGAAAGAAATATGCAAGATAACAAAATAAGAGATGTTTCGCAAGAAAATCTCAAGGAAACATCTCTTATCTACCATTCTATTTGTGCGCTACGTATGTGTGCTACGTGTGCGCTGCTTGTGTGCTACACACTGATTTTCACACCATTTCAGCACACCTCAGAACTTCTAACCTCCTTATAAAATGGGAATTTCTTAGAACTTGCCAGCCTTAGCAGCTTCCTCAACAGCAACAGCAACAGCAACGGTCATACCAACCATCGGGTTGTTGCCGGCGCCGATCAGACCCATCATCTCAACGTGAGCCGGAACGGAAGAAGAACCAGCGAACTGAGCGTCAGAGTGCATACGTCCCAGAGTATCTGTCATACCGTAGGAAGCCGGACCTGCAGCCATGTTGTCCGGATGCAGAGTACGTCCTGTACCGCCGCCGGATGCAACGGAGAAGTATTTCTTTCCAGCTTCTACGCGCTCTTTCTTGTAGGTACCAGCTACCGGATGCTGGAAACGGGTCGGGTTGGTGGAGTTTCCGGTGATGGAAACATCTACGTTCTCTCTCCACATGATCGCAACGCCTTCACGAACATCGTTTGCACCGTAGCAGTTTACTTTTGCACGCGGTCCATCGGAGTATGCCTTGCGGAATACTTCTTTCAGCTCGCCTGTGTAGTAATCATATTCTGTTTCGATATAAGTAAATCCGTTGATACGTGCGATGATCTGAGCAGCGTCTTTTCCAAGACCGTTCAGGATAACGCGCAGCGGTTTCTGACGTACACGGTTTGCTTTCTCAGCGATACCGATCGCGCCCTCAGCAGCAGCGAAGGACTCGTGGCCTGCCAGGAATGCGAAGCACTCGGTATCCTCTTCCAGAAGCATTTTGCCCAGGTTTCCATGTCCCAGACCTACTTTACGCTGGTCTGCTACAGAACCTGGAATACAGAAGGACTGAAGTCCCTCACCGATTGCAGCGGCAGCCTCAGATGCTTTGCGGCAGCCTTTTTTGATCGCGATCGCAGCGCCTACGGTGTAAGCCCATTTTGCGTTTTCGAAGCAGATCGGCTGAATGCCTTCTACCATTTTGTATACATCCAGGCCTGCAGCTTTTGTTACTTCTGCAGCTTCCTCGATGGAATTGATTCCGTACTCAGCTAACTTTGCCAGAATCTGTTTTTCTCTTCTTTCATATGATTCAAATAATGCCATTTCCTCGTCCTCCTGATTCTCAAGCTTTTCTCGGGTCAATGATTTTAACAGCGTCGTCTACACGGCCGTACTGTCCCTGAGCTTTTTCAAATGCAGTGTTTGCGTCGTCTCCGCCTTTGATGAACTCCATCATTTTTCCGAAGTTTACGAATTTATAACCGATGATCTGATCTTCGTCGTCAAGAGCAACGCCTGTTACGTAACCATCTGTCATTTCCAGATAACGAGGTCCTTTTGCAAGTGTTCCGTACATGGTTCCAACCTGGGAACGAAGTCCTTTACCCAGATCTTCCAGACCTGCACCGATCGGCAGACCTTCCTCAGAGAATGCACTCTGGCTTCTTCCGTAAACGATCTGAAGGAAGAGTTCTCTCATTGCTGTATTGATAGCATCACACACAAGGTCAGTGTTCAGAGCTTCCAGAACAGTAAGACCTGGAAGGATCTCAGATGCCATAGCAGCAGAATGAGTCATACCGGAACATCCGATGGTCTCAACCAGCGCTTCCTGGATGACGCCGTCTTTTACGTTCAGGGTCAATTTACAGGTACCCTGCTGCGGAGCACACCAGCCAATGCCGTGTGTTAAACCGGAGATATCCTTGATTTCTTTTGCTTTTACCCATTTTGCTTCTTCCGGAATCGGAGCTGCACCGTGATGAACGCCCTGAGCAACCGGACACATCATTTCTACTTCGTGTGAATAAATCATTGTTAGACTCCTTTCAAATATGTACTTATTTGAGCTTTTTGTCTTTGGAACAACCCGCAATCTGAAGTCCCACAGACCTGACATTATTTTCTCACAATCTTCCGGTTTCGTCAACTCTGAAATCTGGGGATTTTATCTGAACTGTTCAGCTTTTTTTGCTTAAGGGGACGAAAAAATCCCTGCGCACCCGTATGCCGCCCGCGCAGGGATTTTTTCTGGCTTTCGGAAGCTGAAGAGTCAGGGGATTGTATCGCCTTTTAGTTGTCTGGCAAATGGGTTAATGGTTTATTTTTTTCTTATGATTTGAAAGAGATTTTCATGTGATTGAATAGGTATAATTTCGGGTTTTGATAAAAAATATTGCAAGAATTTTTATGATAAATGAATATTCAGATAGATATTTAAGGGAAATGTAATTGACAATAAAATATGGTATTGTATAATTTGAATATAGAGAATTGAAAAAAGAGAGAAAAATTCAACAAATTGACAAATAAAGAAAGGGAGGGAGGAGCGGTTATGAAGTGGAGGAAAGGGATAAAAAAGGTGGCGGGATTTGTCCTTGCTGGAATTTTGGCGGTAGGTATAATGGGATGTCAGGGTAGTCAGGAAGAGGAAGAAATCCTGACAATCTGTGTGGACAGCGGGACTGAGGGCATAGGTTCTATGATAGAGGACGGCTGGTCAAATCTGGACGAGGGGATGAAGACAGATCTTGTGGTGATACCGTCGGATGAGACAGCGGCACAGGCAAAGATCAAAGAACTGCGTACGGAGATTATGTCAGGCGGCGGACCGGATGTTTTTCTTTTATCAGCTGACAGTAGTCAGAGGCTGTTTGAGGATCCGAAAAAACCATGTATTCGGATACTTTTTTGCCGCTGGATGATTATATAAGCGATGCTAAGTATATGAAACCGGAGGAATGGAATCAGACTGTTCTGGAATCCGGAAGAACAGAGGAAGGACAGGTTGTACTCCCAGTGCTATATTCCTATTATGCGTTTGCTTTCCAGACCTCTCGTCTGGAAAATCCCGGGGAGATTCCTTCGTCTCTGGAAGAAATTTTTGCATGTGAGGATCCGCTGATCGGGGAATATGTGGCTTATTTTCCATATTTTGCCATGCTTTATTCTTTTGGAGAATTGGCGGATTATCAGGAGGAAAAACTTATCTGTTCTGAAGAGGATTTGCTGAAACGAGCGGAGGAAATGGTTGCTTATAAATTGAAATGGCCCTCAAAATGGCCCTCAAATACAGAAGCGGAAGGAATCGTTGCTTACGGTGAAGCAGACGGAACGTTTTTCTCCAATGTTGACCGTTTTTCAGGGGAAGAAGAGACGGTGTTTGCTTTTCCAAATGATCAGGGAGGCGTAACCGCCCATGTAAAGATGTATGCAGCGATCAACAGAAATACAGAACTTCCCGATCAGGCGTTTGCAGTACTGGACTTTCTGCTCAGCAATGAAGTAATCAGCGGTGAAGGGTTTCCGTATGGAGAAGATAAATGGGCGGGAAGAAGCAACCGTTTTTTTCCTGGACTAGGAGGAATTTCTGTGAATCAGACACTTGCACAGGAGGCATGTAGATCCCAAACAGCCAAAGACGCACTCAAGAAAATGAACAGCCAGATCACTGCAGTCCGTTATCCCTCAATCCTGGATCAGGAAATTCAGCAGCTGTATAAGGACTGTCACTTGAGTGAATTGAGTGGAAATGGTGAGTACACAAACGAAGCGATGAGAAAAGAGCTGGTCAGCCGGGTGTATGAGCGGATGGAAATGCAGCTGTCTGAATAACTCAGTGACAAATAGAGAAAGGGAAGGAGGAGCAGTTATGAAGTGGAAGAAAGGTTCCAAAAAAGTGGCGGGATTTGTTCTTGCTGGAATTTTAGCGATAGGTATGATGGGATGTCAGGGTGGTCAGGAAGAGGAGAAAATTCTGACGATCTGTGTGGACGTTGGGACAGAGGACATCGGTTCTATGATAGCGGACGGCTGGTCGAATCTGGACGAGGGAATGAAGACAGATCTTGTGGTGATACCGTCGGATGAGACGGCGGCACAGACAAAGATCACAGAACTGCGCACGGAGATCATGTCAGGCGCCGGACCGGATATTTTTCTTTTTTCGACTAACCGCAGTCAGAGACTGTTTGAAGATCCGAAAAAAACCATGTATTCGGATACTTTTCTGCCGTTGGATGACTATATGAGCGATGCCAAGCATATGAAACCGGAGGAATGGAACCAGACCATTCTGGAATCCGGAAGAACAGAGGAAGGACAGGTTGTGCTTCCCGTGCAATATACCTTTCATGCATTCGCTTTCCAGTCCGCGTGTCTGAAAAATCCCGGGGAGATTCCTTCGTCCCTGGAAGAGATTCTTGCATGTGAGGATCCGCTGATCGGGGAATATTCGACTTTTTATCCGGATTCTCTTATGTTTCATTCTTTTGGGGAACTGGCGGATTATCAGGAGGAAAAACTCGTCTGTTCCAAGGAGGATCTTCAGAAACGCGTGGAGGAAATGATTGCTCATCAGTCTAAATGGCTCTCAAAAACGGAAGCGGAAGGAATCGTTGCCTGCGGTGAAGTAGACGGAACGTTTTTTTCCAATGTTGACCGCTTTTCAGGGGAAGAGGAGGCGGTGTTTGCTTTTCCAAATGATCAAGGAGGTGTAACCGCTCGTGTAAACACATATGCAGCGATCAACAGAAATACGAAACTTCCTGAGCAGGCGTTTGCGGCACTGGACTTTTTGCTCAGCAATGAAGTAATCAGCGGTGAAGGATTTCCGTACGGATATGATAAAAGGGCAGGAAGTACCAACCATTTTTCCTCGGGACAAGGAGGAATTTCTGTGAATCAGACACTTGTGCAGGGCTTTTTTAAATCACAGACGGCGAAAGAGGCATTCCAGAAAATGAACAGCCAGATCACTGCCGTCCGTTATCCCTCAATCCTGGATCAGGAAATTCAACAGATGTATTGGGAAGCCCATTTGAACGCATCTGGTCCGCATCCAGACGAGGCGGCGAGAAAAGATTTAGTCAGCCGGGCGTATGAACGGATGGAAATGCAGCTGTCTGAATAACAAGGAGGGTGCCTATGAAAAAGAAATGGAAGAGATACGGGAATGGATGGCTGCTGGTGGCGCCCTTGATGATCGGGTGCCTGGTGTTCTATGCGGTTCCGTTTCTGATGGTTCTGTGGTATTCGTTCCGGAGCAGCGCCGGGCGGAGCGGTGTTTTTGTCGGGTTTGCCAATTATCTGGAGATGATGGAGAATGAGATGTTCCGCCTTGCCTGCTGGAATACGTTCCGTTTTCTGCTGGCAGGGCTTCCGCTGATCCTGCTGGTGTCGTACCTGATCGCGCTTCTGCTGAAAAAGCAGGCACAGAAACATATGCTGCTGAAGTCGGTGCTTTTGTTTCCCTATATTATGCCGATCGTTGGGACAGTGCTTCTGACGGAACTGTTGTTTGATGAGGTGGGGGTTGTCAACCGGATTTTGCTGCTGATGGGCGTTCCCATAGAGAAATGGCTGGAATCTTCCTGGGCGTTCTGGATTGTTGTCGGTCTGTATCTGTGGAAGAATGCGGGATACAGTGTCGTCCTGCTGCTTGCCGGGTTGATGACCATACCGGAAGACCAGTACGCGGCTGCCAGCCTGGATGGCGCGGGTGGGTTTCGCCAGTTTCTCTATATCACCACGCCGCAGATGTGGCATTCCGTGTATTTTGCCCTGCTGTTCTCTTTGATCAATGCGTTCAAGTGCTTCCGTGAGATTTTCCTCATCGGAGGGAAGCATCCCAATACGGAGGTCTATATGCTGCAGCATTTTATGAACAACAACTTTGAGAATCTGAATTACAACAAGCTGTCTGTGGCTTCCGTTCTTCTGTTTCTGGCGGTCACGATCGTGATCAGTGCTTCCTATGGCTGGGTTCAGAGAAAGGAGGCGTATAAATCATGAGAAAAAGAGAAAAAAGGTATGTCTTGAGCACACTGTTTGCTGGAATCGTGATCATCCTGTGTTTGGTTCCGTTCCTGGTGGTATTTGTAGGGGGATTCTGGCAGGAAGAGACGGGAGTTTCGGTACAGGCTTACTATGATGTCTTTCTTGGATCTCCCCGGTATCTGTTCCGTTTCTGGAGAAGCCTTGGCTTATGTCTCTGCATCACGGCTGGCCAGATTGTCGTTTCGGTTATGGCGGGCTATGGATTTGCCAAATGTACGTTTCCGGGAAAAGGTGTTATGTATTTCTTCCTGATGATTCTAATGGTACTTCCGCTGCAGGTGACGCTGGTGCCGAATTATATTATGCTGGATCAGATGGATCTGCTGGGAACGGATGGGGCTTTGATCCTGCCGGGGATCTTTGTCCCTCTGGGAACGTTTATCATCACCCAAAGCTTCCGGGCGGTTCCCGATGATGTGGTGGACGTCGCCCGGCTGGACGGCTGCGGTCTGTGGCGGATCCTGCTGCAGGTGGCGGTTCCGATCGCAAAGGGAGGGATCGTCTGTGCAGGCCTGCTGGCGTTTCTGGATGCCTGGAATATGGTGGAGCAGCCCATTGCTTATCTGAAAGATTTTACCAGGTATCCGATTTCTGTGGCGCTTGCCTATGTAACGCCTTCGGAGTCTGCAAGACAGTTCGTCTGCTGTATTCTGGTCATGCTGCCGCCGTTGTTTCTGTTCTCCTGTTTCCACAGGGAAATGGTGGAAGGGATCGTGTTTGGAGAGGAGAAGTAGGTATGAAGAGGAAGGTAGTCTGTGTTGGTATTCTTGTATTCTGGGGTCTTGTGGTCTGCACGATTCTTTCCGTACGCATCGAGGAGCAGATGACAATTCAGGCAGTGAAGGCAGAAGCGAAGGAAGAAAAGATCGAGCCGGGATATTCCCGCCTGACGATTCCTGCGGATGCGCTGATCCAGGATGAGAACGGAACGCATCTGTATTATGCAGAGACAGGAGACGGATGGGAGGAAGGAAACCGTGTGGTGGAGAGAGATCCATATGCGTATTCTGTAGAGGGAGACAGTATCATACTGCCCGATTCCATGAATCTGACGTCTTATATTCAATATGCTTCCAAGCCGGTGGAGGTGGGAGAGCTGATCCTGTGGTGCCGGACTTATCCGGAAGGCGAGGACTGTTATCTGGTCCTTGATCCCGGTGAGCCGGATCAGAGTCGGGAAGGATGGGAGACGGCTTCTGTGACCGAGGAAAGGGAAGGCGCGCTTCTGGTGTCCCTGAATGGCAAACAGCCGTTTCTGGAAAGCCAGGCGAGAAGCGAACTTGGCTTTTCCGGGGAAAGCAGGGTATACAGTCTTGGTGATGTCCGGAAGTTTTTTGGAACCTTTCCGCTGCTGGCAGGGATGGCGGCGCTTTTGATCATGACGGTGATCCTGTGGGCACATTCTCTGCGTCTGACCCGGAACCTGCGGGAAAACAGGATGCTGCTGACGGTCAATGTCATTCTTGGCGGGAGTATGCTGTGGCTGTTCCGGTGTCTGGCGGATTAGGTGCAGCTTCCATCGTCCCTGCTGCCGGCGGAAAATATTCTGGAGTTTGGACATTACGCAGAGGAATTCGGCGCGATTTTCCATGAACTGGAAGGGTTTGCCGCGGCTGCCGCCAATGAGACACTGCGGGCGCTCCCGGTGAGTCTGGCATTGTCTGGCGCGGTGATTCTTGCGGGGATCGTTTTGATTCTTGTGCTGATTGTTTTTGAGAAGAGGATTGTAAGCAGAGTGTCGGAAGTGATTTCTGCAGGTATGATCCATTTTCGGCAAAATATCTGATGGTATTTCTGTAAAAAAAGAGGGAAAACCTCTCTAAAATTTTCCGTATTTTTTCCGGGAGCCTCATGATAAAATCGGAAAAGTAAATGCATCAGAAGGAGGACAAAATGAGAGAACTTTCCTATCAGTATAAAAATCTGCCGATCCCGGGCGGCGGATATGTGACAGGTTTTATTTTCCATAAAAAGAAGAAGGGACTTCTGTATCTGAGAACCGATATTGGAGGAACTTACCGCTTCGATCCGGAGCATCAGCGGTGGTGCAGCCTGATTTCCCATGTGACGCCGGAGGATTACGGCGAGACTTTCCGCTATGAGAAAATCCCGGTGATGATCCACGGAAATCTCAATGGACGCGGAACGGGAGAACGGCTACAGCTGTGATTCCGGAGACACCATTGACGGACGGATCGTCCGGTATGCCATCGGTGCGGACGGTACCATCGGAGCGATGGAGGAGATTACGCCGGGG
>PPYF01220276.1_pt1 | contig 16537 bp, 14 predicted proteins | sample 1559871 | NCBI WGS metagenome assembly PPYF01 (sample SAMN08240021, study PRJNA423297) | Human gut metagenome, whole genome shotgun sequencing project.
TATATGTAATGGCCCTTTAGCCCAATTTGTTGTCTGGCCTTGACCGAGCGATTGCTCTGGCATGGTCTAAGGCGCAGTGTGTAGGTGCGGGATGTTTCCCACGATTGTTTTGATTACGAGACTTATTATAGTGGAGACTTGTGTGCAGAATTTAAAAGCCGTTTGAACGATTTTGAAACTTCTTTTGAAGAAATTATGACAGGGGTGATGCCATGAAAGAGATAAAAGAAAAACCAACCAAGCGTGTGCCGAGAAGCAATGCTGCAGGGAAAATTCCGAAAGCTGCGCTGAAAAAGGCGTGGACAGAAGCCAAGGAGAAAAGCCGAACCAAGCTGCGGGAAAGCATCTCTACGCAGGGGGAAGGCAACTATACCACAGCCCAAGACACTGCGGCGATGCTGACAGATACATCCTATTCTGCCATCAAGCAAAACACCGATTTCACCGTAGAGCAAGGCCGCAAGCTTGCCCTCAAGCAGATAGAAAAGTACCGCGAACGCCGCGCCGCAGAACAAACCGAAACAACCCGCACCCACACCGCCGGTGAGCACAATGTCAGCCCGAAACAGACCGAGCGCGGCACGCTGCCCGATGCAGAGCAACGTCCGCGTTGTGGGGCAGATTTGCCCCGACAGCGGGCAAAAGAAAAAGCCGTCACCGCCAAGACCGCGCCACGAGATATTCGTGGTGTGACCCAAGGTCAGCGCCAACTGCGAACCGCCGCAAATGAAACTGTGCGGAGCATAACAATCCAAACACAAATGCAGACCCTTACCCGTCAAGTGCAGCTTGCTATCCAGAAAGCCGCCAGCAGCACCTGCAAGACGGCTGCGGCGGTCCGCTCGGCAGTACGGCATTTTCTTGTCGGCCTGCACAGTCTTGTCGCGGCCATTGCTGCAGGGATTAGCGTGGCACTCAGTATTATTATTGTCATCAGCCTTGTGGCCTTTGTGTCCGGCTCGGCCTATGGCATCTTTTTTGCCGCCAATGCCCCCAACGCGGTTGCTTCGCTTGAAGAGGAACAGGTAGACAAACTGCGAGAAATCATGTGGGCGATGAACGCGGTGGATTACTCTACCCATCCGGAGACTACAACTATAAATACCACTGATGAGGACGGAAACCCAACCACTACGGAGATAACGGAAACCGTCCTCGTAATCGAACTGACTCACAAAACGCCTGACGAGATGGCAGCAGACTATCACTTTTCCACCCGCCAGAATACTTATCTGCAATTGCTGCAGGACCCGCAGTACGAAGAGCTATGGGCGGAACTACTCGGCGGCTTTGCACAGGGCGGCGGTGAGCTTATGACTCCAGACGGCACCCGCACCCCGACAGGCACTCTGCAATGGCCATTGCCCGTTGCTGGAACAATTACATCGCAATTCGGCCATCGCGTGGACCCTATTACCGGTGAGGGCAGTTCCCACACAGGCACCGACATCGCCTGCGCCGAGGGTACGCCGATCCTCGCCGCCGCAGATGGCGTGGTCACTGTTGCCAATGGCCTTGACAGCTGGGGCGGCAGTTACGGCTACTACATCCAAATCGACCACGGTAGCGGGCTGGAAACACTATATGCACACTGTTCCAGCATTTGTGTCACAACCGGTCAGCAAGTACAGGCTGGACAGGTCATCGGTTATGTCGGCCACACTGGGCGAGCCACAGGCAGCCATTTGCACTTAGAGGTACATGTAAACGGAAGCAGGACAGACGCAATGAGGTATTTCGGAATGTAAATTGTAAAGAAAAACATACGCTGAGTTGCGCAATAGCGAAAAAATTAGCACGAGGCGCACAAGTTCAGTGGTAATTGTGACAAAAGCAATGCCGTCTTTTTGGCTTTTTATCCAAAATTAATTTTCTGTATTGACAATTTATAGGGCGAGTGCTATTCTTTAGCTAATGCAAGCGGTTGCATTAAAGATTGCAACGCGGTTCCAATGTGTACGGATATGCACTGCGAAAGATGTCTGTTTTTAACAAAAAAGACTTGAAAATTATCTGTTTTCGGAAATTGTATAAGTAAACCGATTGCACGGGAGGAAGGATATGGCAGCAACCATCCGGGATGTGGCGCATCGCGCGGGGGTATCGCCCTCAACTGTATCGCGCGTACTAAATAATAAAGGTGTAATCTCAGACGAAACTGCACAACGCATACAAAAAGCAATGCAGGAACTACATTATGTTCCCAACGATTTTGCAAGAAGTTTTGCGACAGGCAGCGCACATACGATTGCAATTGTTATCGATGTAGAAAACACAGAAGCATATTCGAACAATTTCTTCAACGATACAGTTTTTGGAATTGAGACCACTGCCCATAAAAACGATTATAATCTGCTCATCACAAATGGCGCGGAGGCATTTGGGGGGATTGATTCTGTAGAAAGGTTGGTCTTGGGGAAAAAAATCGATGGAGTAATTATTCCTGAATCAATCGCAAACGAGACATTCCTCAAACGCCTTAATGAGCAGAAATTCCCCTGTGTGATTTTAGGACGCCACGAGCATACCGAAAACGAAATCAGTTGGGTAGATATAAATAATATGCAAGCCGGTTCGCTGGCGGTACGGCATTTGTTCCAAAAAGGCTATCGTAAAATCGCGCTCATCACAAATGGTGATAAGGAACTTTTTAATAAGGATCGTGTTATTGGGTACTGCCGTGAATTGCAAGATTGTGAACTCCCGCTTGATCAAGGAATGATCATTCATCAAATTTCTTCAATTGATGAATGCAAAAGAAAGGTCGTTGAATTACTCAAATCGGAGAATCCACCCGATGCGGTTGTTTGTAGCAATGATTTGCTTGCGTTGGGAGCAATGCGAGCAGCAAAAGCACTGGGGAGTGACGTCCCCAATGAATTTGGCATCGTTTGCTTTGATAATACGACAATCACAGAAGTGATGGAGCCTTCGATTTCGAGCTTGGATGTAAACACTTACGAATTAGGAGTCCAGGCCGCTGACATACTGATTAACCAAATTGAGAATCCTACGTCAAGCTTGCGCCAGATTTTACTGTCAACAAGAATGATTGAACGTAGGTCAACACAAAGAGAACAAGGAGGTTGTCCCTATGAATCTGCCAGCGGTTAATCACCGACCAACGCAAGAGTTTATTTACCCCGCATCGAGGAACGAACTTATCTTGCAGCTATTTACAGCTGCAAAAGACATCGATGAAGTTACATTATTATACTGGGAAAGATATGAACAAGATCCCAGTAAAATCCATCGAAAGAAACTTTCCGTATCATTAAGAGATGATCAACGAGATTGCTATCGAACATCTATCAGGATGAAAAGCATTGCCGCATATATCCGCTATTGCTTTGAACTGAAAAAAGGTACAGAAACTATCTGGTATGGCAGAAACGGATTTGATGAAAGTTTTCGAGGTATGAACGAAAGCTTCTTTGAATTTCTTTGGCCGAATCCGACTGATGGCTTTCGGGCTCCTAAATGGGCCGCATCGCAAATTTATTATCAGATTTTCCCTGAACGCTTTTGTAATGGCGATAATGCACTGTCTCCCAAGCAGGCCGTTGTTTGGGGGAGCACCCCCACTCGTGAAAACTATATGGGGGGCGATATTCCCGGAATCATCAAACAACTTCCGTACCTTTCCGATTTAGGAATTACTTGCCTTTACCTGACACCGATTTTTGAAGGAAGTTCGAATCACAAATATGATACGGTCGATTACTATAAAATCGATCCTCAGTTCGGAACGGAAAAAGAATTGCATGCACTTATTACTGAAGCGCATGCATTGAATATCCGAATTTTACTGGATGGCGTATTTAATCATTGTGGTTTTTACTTTCCTTATTTTCAGGATGTTGTTGAGAAAGGCCAAGCGTCACAATATTCCCGATGGTTCTTTGTACAATCGTATCCCATCAAAACAGATCCTTGTACTTATGACTGCGTAGGACACTATAAATGGATGCCCAAGTTAAACTTGGCAAACGAGGCGGTCCAGAACTATTTCACAGAAGTTGGACTATATTGGATACGAGAATTTGGAATTGATGGATGGCGATTAGATGTGGCAGATGAAATGCCAACAAAATTCCTTGAACATTTTGCTGCTACAGTAAAAGAAAAATATCCCGATGCTCTTCTCCTCGGTGAAACATGGGGGGATGCAGATAGGCTTGTAAGCGGAAACCGCCTGGATTGTGCGATGAATTATCTGTTCAAGGATGCCGTAACAGATTGGATCGCAAAAGATAAAATATCTGTATCCACATTTGATCAGCGCATCAATCGGATGCTCTCCCTTTATCCGCAAGAGACGAATTTGCGGATGTACAACCCGCTGGATAGTCACGATACGGCCCGGTTCCTATTCTCTTGTGGCAATGACATTGCACGGCTGCGTTTAGGAGTTGCGCTTCAAATGACATTGCCTGGTTGCCCGGCAATATTCTATGGTGATGAAATTGGCATAACCGGGGATAACGACCCGCTATGCCGCCAGGCAATGCAATGGGATAAGTCAAAACAGGATCTCCACACAAAGGAATGGTATAAAAAGCTAATCAAGTGCAGAAGAAACAGCAACGTTCTTCAAGAGGGGAACTTCCACACATTATATGTTGACGATGAAAATGGTGTTTACGCATTTTCACGTAGCGTCGATAATGATGTGGCAATTATCATTCTTAACACCGGCACCAAGGAAATCCAAATACCACCTCAAAAAGGACCAACTGACAAAACACTAACGGTTTTATTTAACGAAAGTGCAGCATTCTCTGCACCGCAAAACAAACTTAGTTCCGAAACGAAATGCTCTGATGAAGAAATGTGGACAACATCAGGGTGTTCCGTAAAAATATTAACAACAGAAAGCGAAGGTGTAACACAATGAAAAAGCAATCCACAAAAAAAGTGCTGGCACTTGCTACTTCCGCTGCAATGATGTTGACGGCATTCACGGCATGCGGATCTTCACAAGCACCAAGCACTACCCCAACTCAGCAAACTTCCGAGGCACAAAGTGAAGAAGCAAAAGATGATTCCACCAACGGTGATACGGTTACGATCAACTTTTGGCATCACTACAGTGCGCAGTCCGCAGAGAATGAGACCTTGATGAATGTTCTCATTCCTAAATTTGAAGAAGAGAATCCCGGCTATAAGGTCAATGCAGTTTCTCATGACTGGAGTGACCTTCATGACAAGATTCTGATCAGTGCAAGCTCTCAGACGCTGCCGGATGTGGCCCGTCTGGACATTGCATGGGTACCGGAATTCCAGAAGATGAATATTCTGGTGCCCCTGGATCAGGAAATGAGCGATTTTGAGGAGGTTAGCAACGAACTGCTTCCCAGTGCAATGAGCACTGCACAAATCAAAGGAAGCTATTATGCGCTAGCCTTGAACACGAACACGAAAATCATGTTCTATAACGAGGAAGCGTTTAACGATGCAGGCTTGTCCGCTCCGAAGACAATGGACGATATGCTTGCAGCTGCCCAGAAGCTTTCTGGAACGAACGCGAACGGTCAGCAAGTCTGGGGCCTGGATGAGCCGGCTCTGGCGGGCTGGAATGTTCTGCCCTACATTTGGAGCAATGGCGGCGAAATCACCGATGAAAACTACACGAAAGCAACTGGCTATCTGAACAGCGAAGCAACTGTGAACGCTGTGAAAATGCTGGCCGATATGTACAAGAACAGCGAATTCACTGGCTTTAACAGTGGTGATATTCCGATGACAGATGGTTTCGGCACTGGTCGTTACATGATGCTGCTGGAAGGCCCGTGGAAGACTTCCGAGCTGGCGGGCGCATACCCTGACTTCAAGTACGCCACTTGTGAGGTTCCCGCAGGATCGGCTGGTTCCATTTCCGTTCTGGGCGGCGAAGACATCGCTATGTTTAACACCGCCAATAAAGAAGGCGCATGGAAATTCATGAAGTTTATGACCAGCGATTTTGCCGAAGAAGAAATGGCAAAGTGCGGGCAGATTCCGGTAAACAAAGAAGCGCTGGATAGCGATGTTGTTGCCAATGCTGATTATGCACCGTTCCTGGATGCCATTACCACTGCAAAGGCTCGCCCGCCAGTAGCCTCTTGGAGCGAAATTGATAACGAACTCACTACTGCAATGACTTCCATTATTAGTGAGGGTGCCGATGTCCAGGAAACTCTGGATGCTTTGGCAACGAAGGTAGATGCACTATTGGCGGAGTAAATGTATTATAACATTTTTCCCGCAGTTAGACAACTGTTTTCGGCGGTTGCTCTATATAAAGTGAGGATATAGCGATGGGAATCAAATCAAAGCGTGACAAATTCCAAATCGGAGCGCTTCTGCTGCCAGGAGTGATGGTCTTCGCATTGTTTACGATTTATCCTATTACGAAGCTGTTTTACATGAGTTTCTTCGAATGGAACTTTGGAACAATGCTGGAACACCCGTTCTGTGGGATCAAGAATTACATTGATGTTTTGTCGGATGAAACCTTTAGAACTGCGTTTGTCAATACAATCATTTATACGATAACCACAGTTCCTGGACAGATGATTCTTGGACTTCTGGTCGCGGCATTTATTAATTCCATTCCCCGGTTTCGTATCACGTTTCGCATTGTGTATTACATCCCTGTAATTACATCGTGGGTTATTGTTTCACTGGTATTCCGCTACATTTTCAATACAGAAGGTATGTTGAACTACTTTATTACGAATGTGATTCACATATCAACTGCCAACATTCCTTGGCTGGATACAAGAGCAGGCGGCATGTTCGTCCTGATTCTGCTGGGTATCTGGAAAGGTGTAGGCTGGAACATGGTTGTGTTTTTGGCCGCATTGCAAAGTGTTCCGCAAGAGCTGTATGAATCGGCTGAGATGGACGGATGCGGAAGTATTGCCAAGTTCTTTTATATTACGATTCCGTGCATCAAATCAACGATCCTGTTTGCGCTTGTAATGCTGACAATTGGCGGCTTCAATGCGTTCACATCCATTAAGATGATTACGGGCGGAAAACCAATGCACAAGACTGAAACGGTCTTGACTTGGATGTACTATAAGGCATTTAATGCCGGTGAGTTCGGATACGCAGCAGCGCTTTCGTTCATTGTCGCGGTAACATTGATTCTGCTGGCAATCCTTCAGTTCAAGGCTATGCAGCAAGGTGACTCTGTAGAGTGAGGTGAGCATATATGCATACCATAAATAAGCAAAAAACGATTCAAAATGTGATTCTTTATGGTCTTCTGCTCATTGGCGGTGTGTTTTCTGTCCTGCCTATGATCTATATGATCAGCACTTCGCTGAAGCCCAATGGAGCACTTTATGAGTATCCGCCGCACTTTTTCCCGAAGCTTAGCCAGATAACGCTGGAGAACTACGTCTACATATTCAATCAGGAAAAGTTCTATTTGAACTTCCTGAACAGCCTTGTGGTAGCCATTCTGACTATCGTATTTGCAGCAATTATTGCGAGCGCACTGGCCTTTTGTATTGCACGATTCCGCTTCCCAGGAAGAAAGGTTCTGTTTGCCTTGGTTATCGGGACAATGATTATTCCAGGTACTACTCTGATAATTACGCAATATCAACTCGCAACCTACTTTAAGCTGACAAATAAGCTGCTGGGATTGGTTCCGTTTTATGTGGCGTGGGTTATTCCCTTCTCCACGTTTATGATCAAAAACTACATTGAGAGCATTCCCAGGGACTTCGATGAAGCTGTATACGTTGACGGTGGTAGCATTTTTACGGTGTTCTTTAGAATCGTAATGCCTCTGGCAAGTCCTGCAATTGCGTCTGTAAGCATTTTCAACTTTCTTACTGCCTGGGATGAATATCAGTGGGCCTTGACGGTTATCAACGATAATGCTAAAAGAACTCTGCCGATTGCTATTTCTGGATTCTTTGGACAGCATCAATTCACACAGTGGGGCTATGTTTTCGCAATGTCTATGGCAAGCTTACTTCCGGTTCTGATTATATTTATCTGCTGCCAGAAATATTTCGTTTCCGGGTTACAAACAGGAGGCATCAAAGGCTAATGACAGTTACCAAAGGAGGTAACCATGAAAAGTAAAAAGACATTAAATATGCGCGCGATAAGCGCCTTACTTGCATCAACACTCGCGATTTCGGCTGTATTTGCGCCGACCGCATTTGCACAGGATATCGGTGATACTTCCCAGATTGCGACCGCAGAAGAAAGCTCCGACTTTACACCTGCGGATGCAATCAACGACACCGACATTCAGAAAATCACAGAAAAGAAGTCTGTCCTGGACGAGAGCGACATCATCTACATGATTTTGACGGATCGCTTTTACGACAGCGACAGCAGCAACAACGGTACACTCGGCGTTGAGTACCGCCCCGGCGAACTGAAATACACGCAGGGCGGCGACTGGAACGGCATCACTCAGAAGCTGGATTACATCAAGGATCTGGGGGTCACTGCCATTTGGATTTCCCCACCGTCCGAAAATGAACTTCTTAGCCGCGATGGTGAGGAATCTGGTTATCACGGATACTTTACCCACAATTACAATTCGGCTGACCCTCACTATGGCACGAAGGAAGATTTAATCAATCTGGTCTCTACTGCTCATGAAAAGGGGCTCAAGGTCATTCTCGATGTCGTTCCGAACCACACTGCGGATTACTTTAATGGTAGTAGCAGCACCTATGACTCTGATAGCTATCAGCCCGCAGCGCCATTCAATAACCCTGATTGGTATCATCATTTCGGCGATATTACTGACTGGAGCGATGAAAATCAGGTTCTGAACTATGACCTTGGCGGCTTGGATGACCTGAACCAGGATAATCCAGATGCACGACAGGCCATAAAAGATGCCTACAAAGCATGGGTAGAGGATACTGGTGCAGACGGCGTTCGCATTGATGCAGCCCGTTCGCTTCCGAAGGATTTCATTCAGGAATTTGAAAATTATCTGGGTGTTCCTTCGTTTGGCGAAATCTTTGTAGGTGATGTCGATTACGTTAGTGATTTCTCGAATTACGAATGGGGTGTTTTGGACTTTCCGCTTTTCTTCCAGGCTAGAGAAGTATTTGCACATGATGCAAGTTTTACCACGGTGAAGAGCATCTTTGATCAGGATAGCAAATACAACGATGTCAATCACCTCGTGACCTTCATCGACAACCACGATCGCGATAGATTCCTCTGCTTGGCTGATGACAACTACCAGAAGCTGCGTCTTGCGCTGACCTTCATTTTCACTGTTCGCGGTATTCCTGATGTCTATTACGGCACCGAGCAGAACTGCTATGGCGGTGGTGTCCCCACCGAATGGGCAGGCATTGCAAACAAGGAAAATCGTGAAGTGATGCCCGGCTTTGATGAGGATGGGATTACCTTTAAATATATTCAGCGCTTGACCGAACTGCGTAAAGAATATGCTTGTCTCCAGACGGGAACGCAGCGTGAAATGTGGGCTGAAGATAACATTTATGCGTTCTCCCGCCGCGATGATTCGAACGGCCAGGAAATCATCTCCGTGTTTAATAACGGAACCAGCAACGAGACCCGCGCAATCCCCCTGCGTGCCGAAAGTTCTCTTGCCGTAGGAACCACGCTGACGAACCTGCTGGACACTTCTGTAACAGCAACTGTAGAAGCTGGCGGTATCACTGGAAAGGTTTTGAACCTGACTATTCCGGCAAAGACGGCATGGGTATTCACCTCTGATAATGTTGCTGATTACGCCCCTCCTGCCCGCACGGTTACGACGATCCGCGTACATTATGATGTCGGCCTCGGCAACACCATGTATCTGCGTGGTTCTGATTATCCGCTTACTTGGGATAGCGGCCGCAGCATGCTGAATGTTTCGTCGGATGTTTGGGTTTATGAAACGGAACGTATCAGCAAGGGCGAGAGCTTTGAGCTCAAGCCGCTGATCAATGATACAACGTGGTCTTCTGGCAACAACTATACGGTTGTTGGAGGCGAAACGATTGACATTTATCCTAATTTCTAAGTAAAACATAGGGTTAATAAAGGCAGGCGTAGCGTTTAGCGTTACGCCTGCCTTTTTATTTGGGAGGTTACTTATATGAGCAGAAAAGCTGGTATTCTTTTACCGATTTTTAGTTTGCCATCAGAATATGGCATCGGAACACTTGGTCGTGCAGCCTATAGATGGGTGGATTTTTTGAATGATGCGCATCAAAAATTGTGGCAAGTTTTACCTGTGGGGCCTACAAGCTACGGAGACAGCCCGTATCAGAGTTTTTCCGCGTTTGCAGGAAATCCTTATTTTATCGACTTAGAATTGTTATGCGACCAGAAGCTTCTTACAAAGGATGAATGCACGGCAATTCAATGGGAATATACATCGAAAAAAATAGAATATAAAATTCTTTACGATAACAGATTCTCTCTCCTGCGAAAGGCTTACCAGCGCTATCCAATGAAGCAATCTTTGAATGAGTTCATTAAGGAGAACGCATGGGCGCATGACTATGCTCTCTTTATGGCAATCAAAGACAGTCAAATGGGAAAGTCCTGGCAGGAATGGCCAGAACTCCTGCGCAATCGCAACTTCGAGGCTCTTGCTAAGGCAGATAGAGACTACCACGATGACATTTTATTCTATGTTTTTTTGCAGAAAGTGTTTTTTGAGCAGTGGGAGAATCTAAAACAGTATGCAAATGCAAAAGATGTGCAGATCGTCGGAGATATTCCAATTTATGTAGCTTTGGACTCTGCGGATGTATGGGCACATCAGGAATATTTCAATCTTGATACGGATGGACATCCAACCGAGGTGGCAGGATGCCCTCCTGATGCCTTTGCAGCCACAGGGCAATTGTGGGGAAACCCGACCTACCGATGGAACATCTTAGCCGATCAGGGCTATTCTTGGTGGCTGGAGCGTCTTTCGATGTCTTTTGAACTGTTCGATTATGTTCGAATCGATCATTTTAGAGGCTTCGAAAGCTACTATGCCATTCCTGCCAAAGATAAAACCGCAGAAAACGGTTGCTGGCGTCAAGGTCCCGGAAAAGATTTTATAAATGCTATAAAAGACAGATTTGGTGACCCACACATTATTGCGGAGGATTTGGGCTTTTTAACAAAGGAAGTAAAAGACCTTTTGCAAATGAGCGGTTTTCCCGGCATGAAGGTTCTTCAATTTGCCTTTGATGCCAGAGAAAGCAATAACTATTTGCCATACACTTATGTAAAGAACTGCGTGGTATACACAGGAACACATGATAACGATACACTACACGGATGGACACTGTCCGCCGCCCCGGAGGATGTGCGATATGCCAAAGAGTATATAGACTATTCGACAGATAGAGGGTCACTCGAACGGAAGCTTATTCGCATAGCGATGGCCAGTGTGGGCGATACAGTTATTATTCCAATTCAAGATTGGCTTGAATTGGGAAGCGAGGCGAGAATAAATCAGCCCTCTACGCTTGGATGCAACTGGCTATGGCGAATGAATGCTGGTACTTGTACTTCTGCGCTTGCAAATGAAATTGCACAAATGACGGAATTGTATGGAAGATAGCGTATATTGTGATGCTATAAATAATGGGAGTAGCTTGACCGATCCCAATATAAGGCGCTTGTTAGAAATAAGCTATCGGCCAACGAAGGTTCATTATGCCATTTTGACGAAAGATGGTATGTCCAATAAAGCCTTGATGCGAGCATCAAATCATTTTGCAAGACTTGGCATTGAAATTATATGGGCAGATGATTTTAATGAAATCCCACGGCTTTTACGAAGGCTTTTGATAAAAAGATTTGATTCTTTTAAATCTGAGAAAGCCAAATACTATAACCCCCAATAGCCGCCCGCCGGTCATTGAACCGGCGGGCGGCTATTTTTGCTTACGCCCATTTAAAATCAACGCCTGCAATAACTTTATGATATGAATTTTACACAGAAGTATTATGTTTATCATTATCACTGTTACACATTTTCTCAATAGCATTTTTTAGTAACGGAGGAATCGATGCGCCCATCTTTTCTGCGTTTTCCAGAATACTCCCCAATTCGGATACAATGTACCAAAACAGGACGATGGGTGTAAGCAGCATATCATAATTAAAAGGAAGCGTAAGTCCTGAAATGTGATTCAGCGTTAGCCCAAGCAAAATGTCGGTCAAGACACTGACAAAAACCATAATGATGCTCCCACCTTTATGCCACAAACCTTGCCTGGCTTTATGGGAACTCCATTCGCCATTTTTAATGGCTTGTGCTGTGCCGGTCAGACAATCCAGCATCATGCAGGCCGCATACAAGACAACAAGCCAACCAAGCCAGCCGTGCATTGCAGCCCATAAGCCAATGGCACCAACACCGGCAGCCTTTTCAACAGAATCTGTTTGCATACCTCAATAAATTCTCCTTTTGTTCATTTACTATTCAAAGAGAGTAGATGCCGCAAAATGTAAACGCGATTTACATTTTACAGTATTTACTCTCTTTACTTTTTGAGTGGCCGCTCAAAAAGATTAAAAAAGGAGAATAAAAATGGCATACGAATTTAACCATTACTACGAGATTCAGAACGTAGCTACGGGTAAATACGTGAACGTCCTGGGCAATCACGAGGATGGCACCGTAAAAAACGGTGAAACAGTTAACCTTTTCAACCGTACGAACAATCCTGATCAGCGTTGGGCGTTGGAAAATTTCGGCGGCAATGGCAATGTCCGAATGGTTTTGCAGCGGGGCGAAGGCTGGTACGCGTTGAACTATAATACGCGAAACACCAATTGCATCGTTTGGCACCTGAATACCGCGGATGATACTGATACGGTTATTACTACCGTCGAGGTAGAAAATCGCCCCAATACTTATTATCTTATGCTGCGGGACCGCAGCATTTACCTGACGGCTGTTGGCACTGCCCTAAAATGGAGTGCCTATACGGGCGAAGAAGAACAGATGTTCACCATTTTGGAACCTGGCACCGGCAGTGATGGCAGTGATAGCGGAGAAGTCTCTAATGTTCCCGATTCGAAGCTGGTAACCAAATTTATTCCGGCTTACGAAGGAAATTACACGAAAGACCGCAAAGCACAGGGTGGGGCAATTTCTGAAATCACGATTCACCATTGCGCAAGCATTTTGACCATTGACGCTCTGGGCGCACTTTGGCAGCGCGAAGGTCGAAAAGGATCTTCCCACTACGGCGTTTCTGAAACGAATATCGGACAGTATGTCCATGAAAGTGATGTGGCATGGACGAACGGCAACTGGGAGGCAAACTGCCGCGCAGTAACAATTGAGACATCTAATAGTGGTGGCGCACCGGAGTGGCCTGTTTCAGATACGACGTTCCAAACGCTGGTTACACTGGTGGCGGATATCGCCCGCCGTAATGGCCTTGGAAAATTGGTTAAGGGTAAAAATCTGACTTGGCACAGTATGTACGCTGCGACGGCATGCCCCGGTCCTTATCTTTCCGGAAAGCTGCAGGAACTGGTAGATAAAGCGAACACGATAAATGGTTTCTGATTTTTTGATTTTAGGGTTTACAAAATTGGTGCAGTAATCTCTTTACTTAGTGAACGTTCACAAAAGCACCTGACGAGGTGCAAGGACAAAATTCAATGAAGGAGTGAAAAAATAATGGCTTACACTTTTGAGCAATCTTACTATTTTCGTCCGTATCGCGGCAACAGCAGTTTTTGGCTGAACCGCTACGGCAATGGCAACATCGCATCTCACCAGAAAGCTACACTGTATACGGCAGCAGGTTCTGCTGATCAGCGTCTTAAAGTTCACAAGGTCAGTGGTGGCTGCCAGCTGCTTTCTGACCTCAACAATGCGTATGGTCTGAACATTTACGGAACCAAAGCAGGGAGTGTTTGTGACTTCTATCCGGTCTCTGGCAACTTTAACGATGCTTTGATTGACCTTTTGACCGTTGACGCAGCTAATAATCTGTACCGCATCAAGATGATCAACCACAACCTGTACCTGACTCCGGCATCCAATTCGAGCGGTGCTGCTCTGACATGGGAAAATGCGTCCAATGCAGACAATCAGATTTGGCAGCTTTGCGCGTCCCAGTCCAGCGGTGGCGGCAGTACGGGTGGCAGTACCACCATTACGATGCCCGTAAATGCAAACCAGAATTATTCCGGAAATAGTTCTTGGATTATCAATTATGGCTGTGCGGTTTGCTGTGGTGTGGACTTGGCATCGTGGAAGAAAAATAAGAGTTACACCATTTCTGATTTTGCGAACTACTATGATGAGACCAATGGCTACTACTGGACTGGTCCGGATAACTTCTCTTGCAGCGATGCCATTTCTCTGGCAAGCCTGAATGAGGCACAGACGATTGAGAAGATTCGCTCTTATGTCAAGAATCATATTCCGGTTGCCTGTCATGCAGTTGGCTCTGGTAATCGTCAGCACTGGTTCGTTGCATATGAACTGACTGGTGAAAGTGGCGGCACTTGGGCAACTGCAGGCATTAAGGTCCTTGATCCGTACAATAGCAATTCTGGCTCTACGGAGGGCCGTCGGGTCACTATTCTTGAAGCTATGCAGACTAGCCATGTGACGCTGGGCGTAGATCGTATCCGTATTCCTAACTAAAGCCTAAATACAAATAGGTAGAAAACTCCCCGCTTGTAGGTGGAACACCTAACAAGCGGGGAGTTTTTGCGTAAAAATATTTGGAGAAGCGTCATTAAATCGGCGCTTTGAACGATATTTAGTGCATAAAAGAATAGTAGGGCATATTATATGCACATTTTCTATCTCTTGCAAGTGCCATCTTGACACCAAGGCATAGTACTTAACTTGTATTGATAACCATCATCGGTGTAGAGTGTCTCGCCATCGGATCCAGTAAAAAGCTTGTTCATTGTCTCGTCAGGCAAAAAATGAGAATCTTCATCATCAAAGTGATTAAAGTTTACACAGAACCATCGGAAATCGGTAGACAAGGTATCGTTATACGACAAGAAGCATTGGATATAAAGATTGCGCCCATCGCTAAAACAAATATCTCCAAATTGATCTGTGCCAGGGGTACCCACCCAAGGAATTCCATCTTTTGTTAAAGTGTAATGACCACTATCTCCATCTTCCTCAACATAACTTTTATAATCTAATTTTGCATAAGGAACGTCATAAATAGAATCATAGCGTGTAAGAGTATAAGTGTCGGGGGAAACCTGCGTGTCGGAAGGAGATTCGTTTGAGTCAGACGAAGATGTAGACGATGAAATTACATCAGGAGTTGCACTCGGAGAATCCGCTGTAGAGTCGCTGATAGAAATGTCCGAACGGTTGGAAATTTCTGGAGTTGATGGAGCTTCAGAAGAATTACCCCCACTGGAAGAACTGCTCGTAGTTGCAGAAGATGATTCCTGATGATTGCCGTCAGTGGAAATTTGAATGGAGCATGAACAAAGAGAAAGAACAAATAATGTACCAGCTAACAAATAAATCTTTTTTTTCATAATAAGCCTCCATATAGTCGTATGAGTTGAAAAAATTAATAGAAGATACCAAGGCGCTCTTTCAAAACTATTTATGAAAAAGCGGAAAGAAACTTTAAAGAGAGTTGTTGACAGCTATGACGTGACGCCAAAATAGCGTTTCAATTTTGCAATCGCAGTCTTTTTGCATTTGTTTATGGCTTGCCGAGACTTGTTATCTCTGGCGGCAATTTCTTGAATACTGTATTGACGGAAGTAATGGTCATAAATGACATGATACTCTTCGGTACTTAGCGCACGTTTAAGATCAAGCAGCAAGAGGTTATTGTATGTATCGGATTCGCTGAACGTAGTGTCAAACTGCAAAGGATCATAGTCAGTTTGGCTTTCAATCGAAACAGTGGGAAGCTGATGGCGTTTCGCTTTAGAAAGTGCGATATAATGATGATATATTGCCTTGTTGATATAGCTAATAATAGCACCATCTGTGCTCATGGTCAACTTGTCGAGTTGTAAATTCTTGGCAAACGCAAGTAAGAAACATTGAAAATCCGGCAACGCATCCTCTGATTGCAGGAAGAATGCATATTTCTTGAGCAGGGGAGAAAACTTCTCCAAAAGAGCGAGTGCCTGCTCACGGTCACCATTTTGAATATCTTGAATGCAAGTATAAAGAGATGATTTCATTCTCTTCTTCCCCCTTTGAAAGGAAAAAGAGAAAAATCATCTGCAAATGTAAACCGAAATTGAAAATATTTTTGTGTTAAATGTCGAACGATTTAGGTATGCACATTGTTACCGCGTCTGCATCACCGCCGTTCAGCAAGTGTAATACAGGCGGGCCATTGGCTACGTCGGCCACATAGGATGTGCCACGAGAAAACATTTGCATCCAGACGTGTGGATCAACGGTAGCCGTGTAGATGCAATGCAATACTTTTCATTATAATGTGACTCCCATAATGAGCGATTTGCTCTATAGATTTCTTATACAGAAAGCGCATACCCCCGTCCCATTACGGTTTTCAAATCATCCGGGCCTAAATCCAGTTTCTTCCGCAGCTTTGCGATA
>PPYF01242319.1_pt1 | contig 16537 bp, 28 predicted proteins | sample 1559871 | NCBI WGS metagenome assembly PPYF01 (sample SAMN08240021, study PRJNA423297) | Human gut metagenome, whole genome shotgun sequencing project.
TTCATAAATCCATCATTGACTTCATTAGGGGAAGGATACGGGCTAGGTGGTTCTTGCCTTCCGGTGAAATTCGAATTCTGCTGGCTTGCAGCTTTGCTCTCTGCAAACTCCTGCTCATCTATTACTACCTCTGTTGTAAAGATGGTTCTGCCTTCTCGATTTTTATAGCTTCCAGTCTGTATATGACCAACAATGGCAATCTTGATTCCTTTCTGTAAATATTTTTCTGCAAATTCCGCTTTCTGCCGGAATGCGATGCAGCTTATAAAATCTGCATTCTGCTCTTCGCTTCTGCTTATCCGGTTCACAGCCAACGTGTATCTTGCAATTGCAATAGGCTCTGCGCCCTGTGTATATCTGACTTCCGGATCTTGAGTTAACCGACCAATCAAAATTACTTTATTCATATTATTCCTTTCTACAGGTAATTCCTGCCAATTAAGTTCATGAAATCAGTCCTTGTATGAGTGCGTTCATATTCGTGCTGAGCCAGTCTCTTAATCTCTAAATCAAGCTCTTTATTGAAATGAACGCCCTCCCTGCTCATATTGTGGTGAAAGCCACAGAGCCAAACAACAAATCCATTCTTTTCCGATATATTTCTCAGAGGGCCAAAAAAGATATGATGCCTATGCAGCCCTCTTTCTGTGTGGCATATCAAACATCTTTTCTCTTTCTGGATTATGCTTTCCATTTCGCCAGCATCCTTTCTAACTCTTCAGGGGCAAGAGTTTCGATTCCCTGTTCTTTGCACTCTTCCACAGTTCCATCAATGAGCACACTCATTTCTTTTGTGTTGTAAGTACTGCTGCCCCTGAATATTTTGTAAAAAATAAGTTCCTTTCCATCTTCAACTTTATGCCCGCACGGCATACAATGAACAGTTTCATTTTCCATCATCTGAGAGACAGGAATATTCGTTTTAATTACGGCTTCTGCTGTTTCGCTTTCATCAATATAGAATGGCTGTCCGTATCTTCCGATCATAAGATTCTTGCATCGCGGTTTTGATATTCCAAGCTTGCCCGCCAGTTTATCGACCAGGACATGGAAATACGCGTTTGCATCAAGACTTCTCTTTCTTCTAAATTTCTTAATTTGAATATCCAGTAATTCAGTATCTTTCAATTCTTCAAATCCGTTCATCAGATTTTCTGACTCGTTTACAGATAAGCTTATCTCGAATTTTTTCGTAAGAAAATTAGTGGAAACCCCAACGATTTTCCCTGTCAATTTCATTATTTACCGCCTTCCCTGTCCGGATACCGCTTGAGCAATTCCATAGCATTTGACCAATGCGCTATTGTCATATTTTCAATAGTTTCTATGTTGTAGTGGGAAACGATAGATGCTATAGATAGACCTTTCCGTTTTATCATATCCCGGATAACTTTTGCTTTTGTGGCGTCAATCGTTTCCCTGCTTGCCTGTTCCACCATTTCTTTATTTGCCTGCTCGTCCGACACTCTCTGACCTTCTGATTTATCCTGTGAGTCACTTGCTCGCTGTGAGGCACTATTTCTACGCTCAGCCTGATTTTTTCCTCCAGAGCGTTGATTTGCGCCGTTCTCTTTCGGTTGGACATCATGGCATTCTGCATCTGGGTCTTTCATTTCCTCCGTCGGAATACAAAAAATCTGGAAACACGCATACTTAAACGCAATTGCCATAGCCTTGTTGGTAGCTTTATCTCCACTATCCATTCCTTCTCCGATTGTAACAGCTTCTACGGAGCTGCCGTCTTCTGCGAAGAATTTGAACCTGATCCGGCATATTGAGTAAATCAGATTTGCTCCTTTATTGCTTTTTCTTTCTTCTCTCGTCTGATCCATAATTTCCGGAACGATAAATACCTTATTTTTCACCAAAGCCGGATTAATTGCATTCATGACATCGTCTATACCTCGATACATGAATCCCTGCGTGGTATTCTTTTTGTTCTTTCCTATCGCATTAATTTCCCCCATAATAGCCGGGATTGCCTGATATATCTTTCCGCCTGCTTCCATCACATCATCACCTCATATTCAAAATTGGCAGCTTCCAAAAATTCTTTTAAAATAAGGAAATCGTTTTCTCTAATTTTTACATTTACTGTAAGAATCTTTTCCAGTGCAAAAGGAGATTCTATATTGCACTCTGGCATTTCTTCCTTCTCTGGAATTTCTTCCTTCGGTTTCCGAATGCTTTCTTCCTGTTTCTGCTGCTTCATCTCAGCCAGCTCTTTTTCCTGCCTTTCACGTTCCGCAAACCATTCCTTCTGTTTCTGCAGTTCATTGATTCTTGCTATTGCCTCCTGCAAGCTTCCGGTATCTTTTAAGGTCTTCAGCGCTTCCGCTTCAAATTCGGAATTCATAGATTTTACCGTCTCAATAGACATCTTCATCTGGTCAAAGATAAGTTCCATATCCTCCCGAATCTTTTTCCCAGAATATGTAGAATTCTCCCATTTGGGATTGTAAATGCGGTCCAACGGAAGCCATTCTGCCAGATTGCCTTTGACAAAATCATAAACAGATTCAATCTCCTGACGTTTCGCTTTTATACGCTGCTTTTCAAATTCTTCCAGTTGTTCATTGATGATTCGTACAGGTTCGTCGTATAGAGAAATGATTTTCTTTGCACGCTTTTCAAAAGCATCATACGGGGCCATCCAGTTATTCTTGATTGCCTTACGTTCATCATCCAGCGCTTTCTTCTCTTTTCGAATGTCCGCCAGAAATTTTTTTCCATCTTTTACGCTGTCCTCTGTGATAACAATAGCCTCATATTCTTTAATCTTCTCGCGGATAGAATTTTCGACTAAATCCAGATTGTCCTCAATTGTTCCTACATTTCCCTTTACCTGTACAGAAACTAAATTCTCCATGTGTCTTCCTCCAATTCTTTTAATCTTTCTCCAAACATTTCAAGCCATTCAGAAGGGCTCATATCCTTCAGGCATTCCTCACAAATCCCTTCATAATGCCTGTCTCCTGCGTACATTGCCTTACCACAGCATGTGCATTTTAATAATGGCTCCGGTTCTGACGCATTCGGACATCTTGAATGGCATGGATCTTGACGACAAACAGAACACATATTGCTTTCCTCCTTATTTCATGTTATAATGACGGTGGTTATTAAAGAGAGTGCGTTCTCTTTAATAAGTAAAGTTCTGATAAAGCTTTGGGAAAGAATATTCGGTGCCGTCTACACTGAATATTCAAATGTTTTCCAAAGCTTTTTTATTTGTTATATTTATCACCTCCCATAATGAAATCCATCATCAAAAATATCCATATCCAGATAAGTACAGTTACAATCAACTCTGAACCAAATTCAACACTTCCTCTTTCGATCAATAATCTTTGCGTAACTCCTTTATAGAAAGAAATACTCGCAATAGTCGGAACAATCAATTTTAATGATTTAGCAACTGCGATTATTGCTCTCCGAAGAACTGCTTTCTTTTTTCTTATGTAAAATTTTTCATATTCTTCTTCATTGAACTCCCGTGTCATGGAAATATATACCTTTGTCTTGGAATCCTCTTCTACAAACTCATATCTTTCTGGAATTTTAGATGTATTCATTTTCTTGTCTCCTTTTCTATCAGGATTAATTCCTTTGCTACAACACTCTCTAACGCGCATCTGTTCATTTCATGCCAGCTAACCGGAACCTTACTGTTTTCAATGGCATTTAAGATTCTTTCAGCTGCTACGTGATATTTTTCAAATCTTCTTTGGTTAACATGCGATACCTCCTATGCAGTTTTTTCTTTATCCAACTCACCTAATGGAGCAACAAAAACTCCGATGTCAAATTCTTCCATATCTTCTAGTTCCGCCAGAAGCTGCGCATCATTTTCGATTCCGTATCTGGTTTTCAAGATATTCTTAAGCTTGTCCTTTAAATCCATCTATCATCCGGCTCCTTTCTATCAGAATCAGATATATTCAGATAATCGCTGATTCGTTTAATTGCCGGCAGACATTTCAGTCTGCCATTAACTATGGAATTCACGTAGCTTCTGTTATATCCAAGATCCTTGGCCATTTTTGTATCCGTTATTCCACGCTCGAACATTGTAAGTTTTGCCCTTTTGCACCATGGCGACAATTCTCTTTTCATTGGTCAAACACCTCCTTGGTAACCATAATTCTTTTTACCAAAAGCTTAGTTATTCATGTCCTTATTCCCAGGAATGTCTTACTTCAAATTGTCCTGTGTATGATTCCGCTCCGGAACTGCCGGATTTATAAATACACCTGCTATTTTTGACAAGTTGTGGGTATTTTCCAGCCATGTATCGGATTTACATTCCTGTACATGGCTACACTGGCAACACGCTTCACAAAAATCAGCTTCCCGTTCCTCTAAATGTTGCATACGCTGGGAATCCATATGCCGTATTAAGCATTCCGCTTCTCGTTGTGTTATCTTCATCTCTCTCACCTCCCTCGCATTCTGCTCCTGTCGCCTCTCTATTCCAGTTTCTTGCTTAAAATATTAATTATTCAACTTGATTTTATTGCCGATATTTTTTATACTGTCCTAAATAAAGTGCATATTCAAAGGAGTGTAAACAATGATTCCAAATAACTACAATAAAATGACTGATGATAAATTAGAAGCATTTGTAAAACCAGACCCTAAAGCCTATTCACAATTTAAAAAATCTGTTTGAAAAAAGAAATTTAAAAAATTCCTTACTAAAATGAAACGGATATGGGCTGTTATCTCAAGTGCTATTTTATGGTTCTGTGCTGTTGGTGGCTTTGCCTTATCTCTTCTTCAATTCTTGCAAGATAAGTAATAATGCCACAGCCTGTACAAACAGAAGAATACTATTTCCAATTTCCTGCACCCTCTCACCTCCTACTGGTGTTATTTCTAAAAAGCACTTAATCTCTGGAACTTTTCTTTATTTTCTGATATAGTCAAAAGAAAAATCGGAGGTTTACCATGCGCACATCACATTCTGACGAAAATTTAGAAAAAATCATGCTTACCAGAAAAGAAAAGCATTTACTTCGTCGCCTCATTAAAAAAGGTAATGTTCCAGCTGAACAATACAAAGAATCTCAATATGCAGCACTAGAATCCTATGGTCTAGTGAGTGTAAATCGAAATATATGTACTGATATTGGATTTGGGATCTCAGGGGTTACGCAGGGCACTCCTCAAAGTATTTGTGCAACTGACAAAGCTACTCGTTATTTTCTTTATAGAAAAGAATCTTACTTTCAGGGCAAATTACCTGTTATTCTCTCAATTATTGCTTTGATAAAATCATTTGATTGCGAAATTCTCTGGATAATTCATTTTATATGTGACTGGCTATCCAGTTTATAATCCAGACAATTTCTTTTTTGAACGACAAAAGTACTGCAAACACTGAAAACCATAACGGAAACTTCGGGTGCTTATCTAAAAATCTGTCAAACCACGGTTTCTTCCGTTCTACTTTCATCATCTCACCTCCCTCATAAATTTTTCTCAATCCAAACCTTCAGATTGCTTGTAATCTCATTCAGTTCATCCAGTGTTTCGACTATTTTTTTCAGGTCTTCTTTTTCTTCCTCTTGAATAATTCCGTCTGCCGTAATATCAAGAAGAAGTTCTTTTGCCTCGTTGATTTTTCGGAAAGAACTCAGTGCTTCCAAGCTAAGCCTGTCTAAATCCTTGTCTGTTATCTTTGGCATATTCTTTCCAAGCGGGCACATTTCGCTACAGTATTTACCTCGAAGTTCAGGGGCACGATACATATCAGCCATTAAAAGTACCTCTTCCTGATATGGGACTGTACTTCCAAGTTCTATCCTGGCAAGTCTTGTCCGGTCAATCCCAAGTTCCTCAGCTGCTCCTTCACGGCTGCTTAAACGTTCATTACTTTTCGCCGCCTCGTATCGTGCTTGGCAAAACATGTTGTCTGCCGCTTTCGTTGCAAATTTTGACATTTCTCTTTTCTCCTATTCACAATAAAATAGAGTTAGATAACATTTTCCGTGTATGGAACGCCGATGGCTTTGCCGATTCTTACCGCTAATTCCGGCGCTATGATTCGTCCATTGACTACTCCTGATGTATATGGTCTACTAATGCCTGTTTCTTCTGCCAATTCCGTAACAGACATATCGAGGTCAATCAGTTTTTTCTTTACATCTTTGCACCACGGAGAAAGCTTTCTTTTCATTTGATACAGCCTCCTTTCAATTTGATTGGATTAAAGCATTTACATCAATATCCAGAGCTTTCGCAAGCTTCAGAACTGTTGCAATGCTTGGATTTTTTTGTCCACTTTCGATATAGCTGATTGTTGACTGTGCTACACCAGAAACTCTTGCCAGTTTTCCTTGGGACATTTTTTTGCTTTCGCGCAACTTTTTAATATTCAATTTCAATCACCCTTTCGTTTAAATTATCACTTATTTAGTCATGCGTCAATCACTAATTCGATTATAATAATATTATCGACATTGAAAGGACGTTTATTATGACAGATTGGAGTTCTATGACACTAGGCGAAAAAATCAAACACAGCCGTGAATCTATGGGGCTTAGCCAAGGCAAGCTTGCTAAAATATCAGGCCTTGCTCAGTCTTCTATCAGTTATATTGAATCCGGAAACAAAAAGCCAAACATCGAAACCATCAGCATTCTTGCCAAGGCATTGGATATACCTGTTTCCTTTCTGATTGACAATGAGAAAGTGGATGAATCCCTTCCACCAAAGATTGCCGAACTCGTAAAGGTCGTTTCTCTTCTTTCAGATGAAAGAGCTGAGATAGTTTTAAAAGTTGCCAAAGGTCTTTTGAACAGCAACACTCCTTTATAGGAACCTTTCTGACGATTACTATTATTAGGAGGTATTTATCATGGATAAAGAAATCATTCGTGTAAAATGTGACAGAGTCTTAATAGATAAGAAGCTTTTATTCAGTCAAATACTAAATAATCGACTCCAAAAAGTATACATTAATCACTCCGATGCTATTGGACAAAAGCTTGACTATGAATTATTAACTGATTTCACAAGTGATATTTTAACCGTATTCACAGGTGTTATCAGTGAGGTAATGGTTGATATTATTCAGGAAGTCTTATCCGATGATTCCTTTGAGGATTTAATGTGACTCGTATTAATTAGATTCCGCTCCTCAGGAGAAAGTGTTTGCCATTCCACTTCTTTGTATGGTCCCTTGTGTGGGCGGTGTCGCATTATTTCAAGAGTCAGCGAAATTTTCATTCTGCTCCTTTCTGGCGATTGCAGTCGCCGTTGTTACATTTGTTATTACAGTTTAATAATAGTGCATTTTTCTGCACTTGTCAATACAAATGTGCGTTTTTTTGCACTTATTATGTGAGGAGGTGCTTTTTGTTTTACGATAGATTAATAAAACTATGCGAAGCAGAGGGTATAAAACCCACGGCTTTACTTGCAAAGCTCGGAATGAGCAAAGGATCTCTAGCAAATTGGAAAGAAGGGAAGCTTCCAACTGGAGAAATTCTTGTGCGTTTTTCTGAACATTTTGGAGTATCTATAGATTATTTGGCTCTTGGTAAAGAAAATTTCCAAACATCATCTGTTACAAGAGAAGATATGGAAATCATTTCTTTATTTAGGAGATTGCCACCAGAAAAAAAAGAAGTGTTTAAAGCTAGACTGGATAGTTATGTAGAAGCCTGTGAAGACTATTCCATCACAAATTCTTATAAACAGGCAAAATAATAAGCTTCGAGTGGTACCGAAGCAGAAAAGGAAGGTAATTAATATGAAAATGAAACTTGTATCAGCTATGATTGTTACAGCAATTGTAATTTCAGGAATCCAAAGTCCGTGTGTATTTGCGTCCGCTGAAATCACAGATGCTGTGGAAACAACAGAATCCGAGGTTGACACCGCAGAAAGTAACTCATTTACTTTTCGAGGTTTGGACTGGTGGGCCAAAAAGAACGATGTAGAGAAACAGTTGGTAGCCGATGGCGCCACAGTTTCAAATGCAACATGGCCAGAATATGTTTTAAGAATGTCAGGAATCAATTACACTAATACACTTTCAGGTTCTTCGTATGTCGATGGTGGCGGATTCACTGGAAGATATACTGGCTTAAAAGTTGCAGGATATGATGTCAGTGATTCCTATGCCTGCTATCTTTTCCCTATTGATGATAGCGGAGTTGTTAACAAATCTATAGATGATGCCCAATTTTACTTTGGCTGGTATGTTTTTGATTCTGATGATTATGTTGACGGAGAAGGTATTTATTCTGATTTAAGTTCTAAGCTTACTTCTTTATATGGAAACGGAACAGAGAATACAGAAGACGATTTCTTTTCTACTGTTACGTGGAATGATGAATCAAATAATCAAATTCGACTTCTTCTCGGTGGAAAAAACAAAGACTACAAATATGTTACGCTTGGATATATAGCTGCAGATGCTGACAAACGTTTAGACGAGATGCAGAGTGCGCTTGATGCTGAAACCGCAAATGCTGAGGCTATAGAACGTGAAAAGAATAAAAACGATGTATCCGGATTATAAAGCATTAAGATTTTTATAGAATGAAGTGGTGACAAATTGTCACCACTTCAAAAGAACTATATATTTTCGATGTATAATTTATTTCCTACGAGCAAATTTTATGATACAATAACTTTACAATAAGATGGTATATCTCTCCGCAATATCGCCCTAGGGGCATCAAAGAAGATATGAGTTTATTATGTGAAGACCTCGTAGAAATACGGGGTCTTTTACGTTATATGAAGCAACTCAAAAACTGCACCTTGACAATATAGTATACTTACCCGGGGAGCCGGGGGACGTGCTCTCACCCATAAGAAATAGCCGTCCTGCTCTCTGGTAAAGGTTAGGACGGCCATATCTTATGGTTGAATATTAACTTTCGCCGGAACGGGTGAAGTGCAGTCACCTTCCGGCTCCCTTGTTAAGTATATTATATGTCAAACATAACTATTTGTCAAACTGAAAAGCCGCCCCTGTGCTACCAGCATAGAGGCTACCATGCAAGTAAACATTTTTAACCGGGAGGTGGACGACTTCTTTTTTTATATTTACGATAATGAAACCGACGCTACTGTTTCGGTGTCGATAGATGAAAGCAATATCGAAAATAGTGAAGAACTAGAGTTTTTCTTTGATGATAAGGTTCGAAAGGTATGGCATAAGCAGGAAGAGGAATGGTATTTCTCTATTGTAGATATGATCTCCGTATTAACAGATCAGGGGACTCCACGTGGTGCAAGTACCTATTGGGCTATTTTAAAAAAACGACTAAAAGAAGATGGGGCAGATGAACTGCTTACAAATTGTAAGCAGTTGAAAATGAAAGCTACCGACGGAAAAATGCGCAAAACTGATGCCGCCAATACGGAACAACTTCTCCGTATTATCCAGTCTATACCTTCCAGACGTGCAGAACCATTCAAGACTTGGCTGGCGCAGGTTGGTGCAGAGCGTCTGGACGAAATCGCCGATCCTGAGCTTGCTTTTGAACGTATGATTCATCTCTATCGCCAAAAAGGTTATTCCGAATCATGGATTCAGGAACGGCTACGCAGTATCAACATTCGCAAAGAATTGACTGACGAATGGGCAAGATCCGGGATAACAGGACCAAAAAATTTTGCAGCGCTTACCAATGTCTTAACACAAGCATGGTCCGGAAAATCTGTCAAATCTTATAAGGAATACAAAGGATTGCATAAGGAAAGCCTTCGAGATAATATGACTAATATTGAATTGTCACTGAACCAGCTTGCAGAAATATCTACAACACTGCTTTCAAAAGCCAAAAATCCAAATGGATTTCCTCAAAGTAAAAATATAGCCATTGAGGGCGGTTCAATTGCCGGGAATGCCAGAAAAGAGTTAGAGCAAAAGCTTGGGAAGTCCGTCATTTCTCCCTTAAACGCCTCTGACCCTCCCTCTCTTGATGAAACTAATGAATGAGCTGATAAAAAGAAATATTTTAAAGTTGCGCCGGCGCAATATGAAAGGAGCTGATTCCATGCCATTACCAAATGCAAAAATCTACACCACAGAAGATATTTACGCTCTTCCTGAGGGAGAACGTGCAGAGCTGATCGACGGGGTTATTTATAATATGGCACCACCAAAGCGTATCCATCAGAAACTCATTAACGAACTTAGCTACGCTTTGAACAGTTATATCAGATCTCATAGTGGTTCCTGCGAGGTTTATCCTGCCCCGTTTGCTGTGTTTTTAAGTAAAGACGATCGAAACTATGTTGAACCTGACATCAGTGTGATATGCGACAAAGACAAGCTTTCAGACCGCGGCTGTGAGGGCGCTCCTGATTTTGTCATTGAAATTGTTTCTCCTTCCAGCCAACGTATGGATTACCAGATCAAGCTTTTCAAATACCGTACTGCCGGAGTAAAAGAATATTGGATTGTAAATCCTTCTACTAAAACAACCACTGTATATGGCTTTGAACATGATGAAAATTCCGGACAGTATAGTTTTGAAGAAACAATAAAAACAGGGCTTTTTGAAGGTTTGGAAATTCGAATTGCTGATTTACTGTAAAATAAAAAAACGACTTGGTGCTCCAATGATGTTCACAGTTAAATTTCCAAGTTGGATGAGTTCCTATTCTACAATTGATTTTCTTGCCACATGGGAGAGTTTGTATAACCCCCATTTTAACCGTATGGAATTCCAGACGGTTAGAGCAGAACTTGGGAGCTTAATTATGACACCTAAACAATGGATTTTGCCAGCGTAGAACAGTTGATTGTTTTGGTAAATCTTGAGAGTATGAATGCAGATTTAATCCGTCAGGGTATTCCAGCAGAAGAACGTATACAGAAATTGAGAAATATTGCATATTACCAGTTACATTCACTGACCTCCAGCAATGCTGCAAATAAATTAAAGCAAGATATTCAAAACAAATTAGAACAAAAATAAAACAAAAAACGCCTCGGTGCTCCAACACCTGAGCGGTCATGGAGGACATCTATATGCTTATAGGAAATCGAATCAAAAATCTACGAATGCAATGCGGATACCGGCAAGCTGACCTAGCCGATCTGGTAGGCTGCTCTAAGCAAGTAATATCCAACATAGAAAGGAACATTACAGCTGTATCTGCAGAGTTCGCGGCTAAAATAGCCTCTGAACTTCACGCACCACTCAGTGCAATACTTCCTGATTGTGCTGATCAGCATATGCTTCTATCAGAGGATGAACGTTCTCTCATCGCCGAATACCGGAGCCTTCCTACAGAAAACAGACAGTTACTGAGAGAAATACTAAATTTATTTATAAATAGGACAAGTACTGGGAGTAAATTATGGCCGGAAGAATAACACGAAAGAAAACGACTGCTCAGGTTAGGGAAACAAAGGTGGCGATATATATCCGTGTATCCACCATACATCAAATTGACAGAGACTCTATTCCTATGCAAAAACGGGATCTTGCTGCGTATTGCCAGCTTATTCTAGGCACAGATAATTATGAGTTTTTTGAAGATGCAGGTTATTCCGGAAAAAACATGGACCGGCCAGCTTTTCAGGAAATGATGCACCGGGTCCGCAGGGAAGAGTTCACCCATATTTTGGTTTGGAAAATAGACCGTATATCCAGAAATCTTTTGAATTTTGCTGAAATGTACGAAGAGCTCCGTTCGCTGAGAGTTACTTTTATAAGCAAAAACGAACAATTTGACACGTCTACCGCTATGGGAGAGGCTATGCTCAAAATTATTTTGGTTTTCGCTGAATTAGAGCGAAACATGACTTCCGAGCGTGTTACTGCCACTATGGTATCCAGGGCTAATAACGGTCAGTGGAATGGTGGGCGCATTCCTTTCGGTTATTCTTACGATTCTGAATCGCAGATTTTCTCAATCCGAGAAGACGAAGCTGCGGTATGTCTAGAATTAAAAGATTTGTATATCGAAAATCAGTCCCTTATCCATACTGCCAGAGCACTAAATGAAAAAGGGTATAAAACAAGAGCTGGTGTTGACTGGACTCCTACCTCCGTTTGGATTATAGCCTCTAGCCCGTTCTATGCCGGCATCTACCGATACAACCGATATAAAGGCACAGAACATAGAACCGTCAATCCTGAAAACGAATGGGTCATGATTCACGAACACCATCCAGCCATCTTTACGGAAGAAGAACATGATATGATATGCAGCATTTTGAAAAGAAATGCTCGAAATTTAGAAAATCCTGTCGGGAGAAAAAGAATTTCTTATTCCGTTCATGTATTCCAAGGCATTTTACACTGCGGAAAATGCGGGAATAAGATGACTTCAACATCTGGAAGAAAAAATTCAGCCGGGTATCGTCCGTCTGTCTACGGCTGCCCTTTAGCCAGAAAATCAAAATCTTGCGACAATGCTTTTGTAAATGATGTTATAATAGGAGAATTTTTAATAAATTATATTTTAAATATGCTGTCTGCCAAAAAAACTTTCTCCACAATAGCTTCCCCGGAAGATCTACAGAATATCCTTCTTCGAGGATCCACGTTTTCCGGAATTGCAAGCATTGAAGAAAATGGATTGCATGAATTTTTTAACTTACTATCCAGGTACGGCTCCGATAAATCATTTGTTTTTTCTGTAAAGAATCCGAGAAAAAAAAGAGCTGCTGTTAATCCGGAAGTTGCCTCTTTAAAAAAAGAAAAGGAAAAGTTGGAACGTGCTATGCGGAGATTGCAAGATCTTTATCTTTATTCAGAACAGTCTATCTCTGAAAAAGATTTTATTATCAGAAAATCCGAAATCACCAGCCACTTAAAAGAAATTAATGTAAAGCTCGGTGTTATGAACAGTGAGCCTGATGCAATCTTATCTGACGAAGATTTCATCAAACAAGCTAGCCATCTCCTTATCCAAAAAGAACTGAAAGATAAGAAGTATATCTATTATAAAGACCTAGCCTCTAGTGTAGATCCAGAAATTCTAAAAACTTATATGCGCACTATTCTGGATACGGTTTATGTTGAAGACGGAAAAGTAACTTCTATTACTTTTAAAAACGGGCTCACTCATAGATTTATATATATCTGATTGTAGCAAAAATAGCCAGGAATATCCCCCTGGCTATTTTTATGCACTATGACACTCTTTTATTTTATTTAACAGGTGTTAAATATGGATTCTATCCCAAGAACATGGCATCTCCAAACGAAAAGAAGCGATACCTTTCCTTTACAGCCTCCTCATAAGCCTTCATAATGTTTTCTTTTCCTGCCAGAGCAGACACAAGCATAAGAAGTGTGGATTCCGGAAGATGGAAGTTTGTGATCAGTCCGTCTATCATCTTGAATTTATATCCCGGATAAATAAAAATTTCCGTCCAGCCGCTTCCCGCCTTTAAAACTCCGTCCTCTCCTGTGGCAGATTCCAGAGTACGACAGCTTGTGGTTCCAACTGAAATCACACGTCCGCCGTTTTTCTTTGTCTGATTAATAAGCTCTGCCTGGTCTTCTTCCACAACGTAAAACTCTGAATGCATGTGGTGATTTTCCACATCATCTACCTTAACTGGGCGGAAGGTTCCAAGACCTACATGAAGGGTTACATGGGCGATTTTCACTCCCATTTTTTCCACTTTTTCAAGAAGCTCTTTTGTAAAGTGAAGTCCTGCTGTAGGCGCTGCTGCAGAGCCTTCATTTTTTGCATATACTGTCTGATAACGGTTTTTATCCTGTAATTTATGGGTAATGTACGGGGGAAGCGGCATTTCTCCCAGTTTATCCAGGATTTCCTCAAAAATCCCCTCATAGTGGAACTGGATCAGCCGGTTTCCTTCTTCCACAATGTCAAGAACCTCTCCTGTCAGGATTCCGTCTCCAAATGTGATCTTTGCTCCCGGACGCGCCTTTTTTCCCGGCTTTACAAGGCATTCCCAGATGTCGTTTTCCCTTCTTTTCAGAAGAAGGATTTCGATAACTGCGCCTGTATCTGCCTTATGTCCGTAAAGTCTTGCAGGGATTACTTTTGTATCATTAATTACAAGGCAGTCCCCTTCTTTTAAATATTCCAGAATATCTGTAAAATGGCGGTGTTCTATGCTTCCGTCCTCCAGAGACAGGTGCATCAGTCTGGAGGAACTTCTGTCTTCCAACGGATCCTGTGCAATGAGTTCCTGTGGAAGATCGTAATAAAAATCTGCTGTTCTCATATGTTATTCTCCTGTTTCTCCGTCTGCTTCTTCTTTCCACTGTTTTCGAAGCTGGCGCACAAAATTCCATTCTTTATTTGTAAGGTCTGCTTTTTTCAGAAGGTCGGGGCGCCATTTTGCTGTTCGGATAATGGACTGCTCTCTTCTCCACTTTTCAATATTTGCATGATGACCGGACAGCAAAACCTCCGGAACTTTCTTTCCGTTCCATGTTTCCGGTCGGCTGTACTGAGGATATTCCAGAAGATTTCCCGCAAAAGATTCCGTCTCGCCGGATTCCTGATTGCTCAATACGCCCGGAACCATGCGGGAAATGGAATCCATCATAACCATTGCCGGAAGTTCTCCCCCTGTGAGAACATAATCCCCAATGGAGACGTAATCTGTCACGATTTCTTCCAGCACTCTCTCATCAATCCCCTCATAATGCCCGCAGAGAAAGACAAGATCTTCTTCCAGAGCAAACTCTTTTGCCATACCCTGGTTAAATACTTTTCCCTGAGGGGTCAGAAATATAGTTCGCGGTTTCTTTCCTGTTTTTTTCGCAATGGACTGCCACGCAAGATATACAGGCTCTGCCTGCATCAGCATTCCTGCGCCGCCACCATAAGGATAATCGTCCACCTTCTGATGCTTGTTAAAAGCAAAATCCCGGATATTTACAGCTTCCAGGCTGAGATACCCGTTTGCTATGGCTCTCCCTGTAATACTCGTGTTCATTCCGTTTGCAATCATTTCCGGAAACAACGTCAATACATGAAAATTCATTTATAAAAGTCCCTTCATCAAATGTACTGTCATGGTGTTCTCCTCCACATTTACGTCCAGAATACACTCCCGGATCGCAGGAAGAAGAACTTCTCCTTTATCTTTTGTATCAATCACATAGACATCGTTTGCCCCTGTTTCCATTACATCTTTCAGTGTTCCGAAAACCGTTCCGTCCTCAAGAAGAACATTCATACCGATCAGGTCTGCCACGTAATACTCGCCCTCAGAGAGTTCCTGACCTTCTTCTCTCGGAATCCACAGATCTCTTCCCTTGTACATTTCTATATCGTTTATATTATCAATCCCTTTAAATTTCAGGATTGCAAGATTTTTAAAAAATTTTACATTCTGAATTTCCAGTCTTTTAAGCTCGCGTCCTGTATCGAGAAGTACATAATCAAGCTCCAGGAAACGCTCCGCCTCATCTGTTGTCGGAAAAACCTTTACTTCTCCGCGAACGCCGTGGGTGGTTGTGATCACCCCTACCTTTAATAAATCTTCCATGTAATAAAACTCCCTTTAAGACTAAATCAGGAGCTATGGACTCCACAGCTCCTGATCCTTATTTTCATTGCAGAATATCTACAATCACTTTTTTGCTGCTTTTGGAAGAAGCTGCCTTTACCACAGTACGGATTGCTTTTGCAATTCTTCCCTGACGGCCGATCACTTTTCCCATATCTGCAGAACCAACCTTCAGCTCAATTACAATAGCGTCTTCTTTTTCTGTTTCTGTAACAACTACTTCATCCGGATTTTCAACAAGAGATTTTGCAATTACTTCTACTAATTCCTTCATTACACACCTCCCTGACCTCCCATTAGGGAGTGTCACAGAAATACCTTTTCCGGTACTTCTTATTTTTCAATTCCGGCAATTTTGAAGATCTTTGCAACTACCTCTGTTGGCTGAGCGCCTGCTGCAAGCCATTTTTTTGCTGCTTCTTCGTCTACTTTGTATACGCTTGGATCACAGTTTGGATCGTATGTTCCGATTTCTGCGATACATCTTCCATCACGTTTGCAACGGGAATCTGCAACCACGATTCTATAAAAAGGTGCTTTCTTCTGTCCCATTCTTCTTAATCTGATTTTTACTGCCATTTTTGTTTTCCTCCATTAATTATCTTTTCTTTGTTTTGAATTTATCTTAAAAAGGAAGCTTGAAGCCGCCTCTTTTGCCAACTTTGCCGCCCATTAAGCCGGGCATCTGTTTCATCATTTTCTTACTCTGTTCAAACTGCTTTACAAGGCGGTTTACTTCAGACACATCTACGCCTGCGCCTTTTGCAATACGGTTCTTCCTGGAAATATTAAGGATAGAAGGATTGCTTCTCTCCTGGACTGTCATGGAAAGGATAATGGCTTTTGTTCTGTCCATTGCCTTTTCATCAATCATGCCTTCCAGTTCTTTTACCTTGCTGCCAACGCCGGGAAGCATACTTAAAATACTTCCAAAGCCGCCCATCTTGTTCATCTGTTCCATACTGGTCAGATAATCGTTGAAGTCAAAGTCCATTTTCTTTAACTTCTTCTGCATTTCCTGTGCCTGCTCCTGGTCAACTGAAGCTTCCACC
>PPYF01268169.1_pt1 | contig 16536 bp, 16 predicted proteins | sample 1559871 | NCBI WGS metagenome assembly PPYF01 (sample SAMN08240021, study PRJNA423297) | Human gut metagenome, whole genome shotgun sequencing project.
CGAAGGGTATGGCTGTAGACTTCGCCCAAAGGACTCTTGTGGGCGTGCCTAATTTGTGAGAGGGGATACGGGGAGAGAGTTCTTTCCTGTAAAAAGAACTCTGGGGTTAGCAATAAGGTAGCTTTTCGAAGATTAGGAAATAACCTTTTAGAATAAAGATTATAGAATACAATGAAATATAAAAGAACATGGGTAATATACGTCCTTGTGGCGGCCTTTTTCGTCCTGCACACGGCCGCCGCACCGGCGGCTCCCGTTTTTTCCGCCACCGTGCGGCAGTGCATCGACGGCGATACCGTCGTGCTCGACACCGGGCAGCGCGTGCGCCTCGCCGGGGTCGATACCCCCGAAAAGGGGTCCAAGGGCACGCCTCCCCAATATTACGCCCGGGAAGCGCAACGGTTCACCGCCGAACGGACGCAGGGACGGGAAGTCCGGGTCCTGCCGCTTTCCGGCGCCTCGACGGACCGGTACAAGCGGCTCGTCGCCGAACTCGTGCTGCCTTCCGGAGAATCCCTGAACGAACGTCTGCTCCGGGAAGGCATGGGGTCCTTCTATGCCCACAAGGACCTGCCCGCTCAGCTCGTCAACCGGCTGACGGCGGCGCAAAAGGAGGCGCTGGACACCCGCGCGGGGTGCTGGAAACACGTCCTGAGCCTGCCGGAGGCGCATGCCGTCTATGTCGGCAACCGGAACAGCAAGCGGTTCTTCTCGCTCGGCTGTCTCCGCGACGCTCGGGTGACGAAACGCAATCAGGTGCGCTTCGCGAATCTCGAAGCCGCCTTCCGGGCCGGGTACGCCCCCGCGCGGCCTTGCGGCATCTGGCCCGGAGCCGAGTAAGGGGCTTCCCTGCGCTTCGCCAAAAGGATACCCTTCCCGCAGGAATACAGAAACGTGTGGAGGCAGACATGTGGAACGCCGAAACAGCCAGACACCTGCATGACTGGTATGCGACGCCGGAAGGGACCTACGCCATCGCTCAGGAAAACCGTCTCTTCCAGCAACTGATTTCCCAATGGCCCCGCCGCGGGCATACCCTGCTGGACATAGGATGCGGCGCGGGCATTTTTCTCGAAATGCTCTGGCATTACGGATTCGACGTCACCGGGCTCGATACCGGCGCCGAACTGCTGGACATGGCCCGCGAACGTCTGGGGAACAGAGCCGAATTCCAGCTCGGCCAACCGGAACATCTGCCTTTCGACGACAACCAGTTCGACTATGTGGCCCTGCTCACCGTTCTGGAGTACGTCGAGAATCCGGAACAGGTGCTCCGGGAAGCCATCCGCGTATCGTACAGAGGCGTCATCGTCGGATTCATGAACGCCTGCTCGCTGTACCAGATACAGCGCATGCTGCACAGGCCCTCGCTGGAATTCCGGCACAGGGCCCACAACATGACGCTGTGGAAACTGTCGCGCATGGTCCGCCGGTTATGCCCCGAGGGAACCATCCACGCCCGCTCGGTGCTGCTCGGACCGCCCCCCACATGGAAAAGAAAAGGCGTTTGGGAGCGCATCAACAGTTTCCAGACCTCCCTCCCCTTCGGAGGGTACCTCGGCGCCTGCATCGATACCCAGCCGCGGGTCCCCATGACCCCGCTCCTGCTCCGCGCCAAGGAACGGGCCCTCAACCTCTGTTCGGGGCTCCAGCCGGAGGCGAACCGGGAAGCCGCTTCCCGGTCGCAGGAAACGCCCCTGTAATCCGTCACAAAGAAGCCTTTCCGAGTTTGGACGGAGGGATCGCAGCCCCCCTGAAGCCGTCACTCTGTGAAGCCGTCATAAAAAAGGAGGCGGAAAACTCCACCTCCCGTCGTATGCATGAAGAAACGCCCGGTTCCCGGAACGGCTATTCGTCGCCCCCGGTCTTTTCGGGCAGTTTCCCGGCGCGTCTCAGGAACTCGTCACGGCAGTCATAACTGCAAAAACGGTGCACCGTGCTCCCGTCCCGGACGGTGATGTTGCTGTCGGCATCGATATAGGCGCCGCAGACGGGGTCCTTCACCATATCGCCGGTCGCGACGAGGTGCTCCTTTTCCTTCTTGCTGTCCTCACCGCTCTTTTTGCGGTCGTTCATGAACATGCGATACAGCACATACCCCACAAGCGCGAGGATCAACCATTTCCACATGGTGCAACTCCAGCATTGCCGTTACTGGCGGATGCGGTTCCCTTCCACGGCATGAGCGAGGGAACGCAACACCTCTCCGGGGGTACGCCCATCGGAAAGGAGCAGATTCGGTTCGATGTCCCGCAGGGGCACGAGCACGAAGGCCCGTTCCAGCATGCGCGGGTGCGGCAGAGTCAGATGCGGCGTATCCCGGCGTTCCCGATCGAAAAGGAGCAGGTCCAGATCGATGACGCGCGGGCCAAAACGCACCACGGGATTTTCCGGGGTGTCCCGGACACGCCCCAGCCTCTTTTCCACATCAAGAAGCATATCCAAAAAATCGGGGGCTGTCATGTCCGAAGCGCAGGATACCTTGAGAACCTGATTGGCGAACCACGCCTGTTCGCGCACGTTCTGCGGCTCCGTCAGATAGACGGGCGAAGCCGCCTCGATCTTCCAGCCGGGCAGCGCCGCGAGAGCTTCGCGCGCCGAGGCCAGATTCGTTTCCGGCTCGCCCATGTTGGACCCCATACACACGTAGGCGGTGTGCCTCTCGTTCATTCTACCGCTCCAAAAGACGTAACCGGTTTGCGATTCCGCATGGTCTGGTGTATTCTGCCAACATGAACACAACCACGCGAACCAAGACGCCATCCGCATCGGCGGAAGTGGGACGGGCCGCCGACGCGCCCGGCGGTTTTCCGGCGCGGCTGGCTTCCCGCTGGCTTGACGGACTCATAGCCGAACGGGGACTGTCGCGCAATACCGTCGCGGCCTACAGGCAGGACCTGGATGCGCTCCGCGATTTTCTGGACGAACTGGGGACGCCGCTCACCGGCCTTGACGACGAGAACATCACGCTGTTCGTCGCCTGGCTGCGTAAGCGGGGCGACGCGGCGCGTACGCTTGCGCGGCGGATATCCTCCCTGCGCGGCTTTCTCGCCTGGTGCGTGGACCGGGGCGCCCTTCCCTCCAATCCCGCCGCGCTCATTGATACGCCGAAACTCCCGTCCCTCCTGCCGGACGTGCTCACGCAACAGGAAATCACCCGGCTCCTCAACGCGCCGGACGCCACCGGCAAGCTCGGCCTCCGGGACCGGGCCATGCTGGAACTGCTGTACGCCGCGGGCATGCGCGTTTCCGAACTCATCGAACTCCAGCCCCTCGACCTCGATCTCCAGCGCGGAGTGGTGCGGATATTCGGCAAGGGCAGCAAGGAACGCCTCGTCCCGCTCCACGACGCCGCCGTCATGCGCATGGCCGAGTACCTCCGGGATGTCCGGCCCCTCTTCACGCCCGTCGAAAACAAGGTCTTCCTCAACCGCTCCGGCAACGGGCTCTCCCGTCAGGGCGTCTGGAAACTGGTCAAGCGGTACGCGCTGGAGGCGGGCATCCGCAAGCCCATTTCCCCGCACACGTTCCGGCATTCCTTCGCCACCCATCTGCTGGAAGGCGGGGCCGATCTGCGCTCCGTGCAGATACTGCTCGGGCATGCGGACATGAGCGCCACGGAACTCTACACGCATGTCCAGTCCGAGCGCCTGCTGCACATCCACAGACAATACCATCCCCGGTCGCGCCATCCCGACGACGCCACGGCCGAAACGCCGCCTCTTCCCGGCGACGGAGCCTCCTCAAAGGAAACCGCATGAAACCATCTCTGGTCCCCGCCCCCACCGTCATCACCTGCCACAGCAATGCCGACTGGGACGCCCTGTCCTCGATGATCGGGATGTCGATGCTCCATCCCGAGGGCATCATGATCTTTCCGGGCAGCATGGAAAAGCCGCTGAACCAGTTCTTCAACGAAACGGCGGCGTTTCTGTATACCTTCAAGGGGCCCAAGGAAATCGATCCCGCCAGCGTGCGGCGGGTCATCGTCGTCGATACGCAGATGCGTTCCCGCGTTCCGCACGTACACGAATTTCTCGAACTGCCCGGCGTCGAAGTGCAGGTCTGGGACCACCATCCGACGCCCGCCGCCGACTCCGGAGAAAAGAGCAGGGTCATCCGCGCGGACATCGCCCGCATCGGCACCACCGGCTCAACCTGCACCCTCATCTGTCAGGCCATGCAGGAACAGGGCATCACCCCGACTTGTCAGGAGGCGACCTTCCTCGGGCTCGGCATCTACGGCGATACCGGGGCGTTCACCTACACCTCCACCAAGACGGAAGACTTCCTCGCCGCCGCGTGGCTGCGTCAATATGGGATGGACCTGCCCTTCATCGCCGATCTCGTCCAGACGGGCATGACCAGCATCCACATCAAGGTACTGAACGAGCTCCTTGATTCGGCCTCCGTCCATGAAGTCGGCCCCTACAGCGTGGTCCTTGCGGAAGCGACGCTGGACAGCTTCATGGGCGACTTCGCCTACCTCGCCCAAAAATTTATGGAAATGGAATCCTGCAACGTTCTCTTCGCCCTCGCCAACATGGAAGAGAAGGTGCAGGTCGTCGCCCGGAGCCGGGTGGACGCCGTGGACGTGGGGCAAATCTGCAAGAACCTCGGGGGCGGCGGGCACCGTTTCGCGGCTTCCGCCTCCGTCAAGAACACCCCGATCCCCGAACTCAAGGACGCCATCTTCCAGCAGCTCTACATGCAGGTCAACCCGAACAAGCAGGCCCGGGACCTCATGTCTTCCCCCGCCGTGGGCATCGAGGACAGGCAGAGCATCCGGGAGGCGGAACAGATCATGAACCGCTACGGCCTGAAGGCGGCTCCCGTCTTCAGGACCGGAACCCGTCACTGCATCGGGTACATGGAGTGTCAGATCGCTTCGAAGGCCATTTCCCACGAACTGGGCGACATGCCGGTTTCGGAGTACATGCAGCGCACCGTCCTGACGGTCCCGCCGGACGCCCCCCTGCAACGACTCATGAAAATCATCGTGGGCGCGCACCAGCGTCTGGTCCCCGTGGTGGAAAAAAACGAAGTCGTCGGCGTCGTGACCCGGACCGACCTCGTCAACATGTTCGTGGAAGACCCCTCCGGCGTTCCCATCCCGGTCAACACCAGCGGCCGTGAACGCAATCTGGCCAAGCTGCTGTCCACGCGGCTCCCCCAGCCCATGCTGCGCATGCTGCACACCGCCGGGGAACTGGCGGACAGCCTGCACGTCAACGTCTACGCCGTGGGCGGATTCGTCCGCGACATCATGCTCAGCCGCCCCGCCGTCGAGTTCGACGACGTCGATCTGGTGGTCGAGAGCGACGGCATCGCCTTCGCCAAGGAACTCGCCAAAAAACTCGGAGGCCGCGTCCGCGAACACCGGATGTTCATGACCGCCCTCGTCATCTACACGGACGAAAACGGCGTCGAACAACGTCTCGACGTCGCCACGGCGCGCCTCGAATACTACAAGTATCCCGCCGCACTGCCGACCGTGGAGCTCTCCTCCATCAAGATGGACCTGTTCCGACGCGACTTCACCATCAACGCCATGGCCCTCCGTCTCAACAAGGGGCAGTTCGGCTGTCTCGTGGACTTCTTCGGAGGGCAAAGCGACATCCAGCGCAAGACCATCCGCATCATCCACGCCCTGAGCTTCGTGGAAGACCCCACCCGCATCATCCGGGCGGTGCGTTTCGAGCAGCGCTACGGGTTCCACATCAGCACGCAGGGCGAAAAGCTCATCAAGAACGCCCTGTCCCTGAATCTGGTCGAAAAGCTGTCCGGCGCACGCATCCTGCACGAGCTGAACCTGATCTTCCGGGAGGACGAACCCGAAACCTGCCTGCGCCGCCTGAACGGACTCGGCGTGCTGGCGGCGATCCATCCGAGCCTCACTCTGACGCCCGACAAGAACGAGCTCCTCGACTCTCTGCGGGAAGTGATCGACTGGTACCGGCTCCTCTATTTCAAGGAAACGCCGGAGCTCGGCACGCTCTACCTCATGGCGCTGTGCAGCGCCGTCCCCGCCATCGAAACGGCGGACATCCTGCACCGTCTGGGCCTGAACCCCACGGCCCGGGAAGCGATCCTGAGCCTGCGGGAAAGCGTCCGCATGACGCTGGTGGAACTCATCAACTGGCATCGGGACACGCAAAAGAACGGGCAAAAGGACCACGCCGTCAGCCGTCTCTGCGCCCTGCTCGCCCCCCTGCCCCTCGAAGGCACCCTCTACCTTATGGCGCGTTCTCCCAATGAAGAGATCAGCGGCAGCGTCTCCCAGTACATCTACAAGTGGCGTCAATTCAAGGTGGACATCTCCGGGGACGATCTGCGCGGGATGGGACTGGAACCGGGGCCGGAATTCGGAGCAATCATGCGCCGGGTTCTGGCGGCGAAACTGGACGGCCGGGCCGGAACCCGCGAGCTTCAGCTTGAACTGGCGAAGGAGCTGATCGAAAAGGGCATTCCCGACGCACGCCCCTTTTCCCAGAGCCGTAAAAACACGCGCTGACGTCCTGTGACCGGCGGCAAGGGCTTGCCGTACAAGCCCTTGCCGTGTAGAAGAGTGAAAAACGATTTTTCACTCAAATGAAGGAAGCTGTCTTATGACACATCCTCTGTGGGCCCCCTGGCGCATGGACTATATTTTGGGGCCGAAACCGGATTCCTGCGTTCTCTGTCTCCCCCCGGACGATCTTTCCCACGACGAGGAACGCCTCGTTCTGTACCGGGGCAAGACCGCATTCGTCATCATGAACAAGTTTCCGTACAACAACGGGCACATCATGGTGGCTCCGTTACGGCACGTCATGGACCTTCCGCTGCTGACGACGGAGGAATCCACGGAGATCATGGACCTGCTCAAGCAGTGCACCACCATCCTGAGGGAATTTTTCAAACCGCAGGGCATCAACGTGGGCCTCAACCTCGGCGAAGCCGCCGGAGCCGGAATCCGCGACCACCTGCACTTTCACCTTGTCCCCCGCTGGAACGGTGATTCTTCCTTTATGGCCGTGATGAGCGAAACGCGGGTCATTCCCGATCATCTGGCTTCGACCTATAGCAAACTCAAACCCCTTTTCGCCCGGTTGCGCCCGGGCAAACCCGCATGAGGAGAGGTCTATGCGTTACATCAAAGTGCTGCTGCTGGTCATTCTGTTCTTCCTGGTCATGATGTTCTTCGTGCAGAACCAGGGTGCGTTCTCGCAGGCTGTTCCGCTGAAACTCGATCTGCTGTTCCTCCCGCCGGTCGAGTCCGCTCCCATGCCGTTCTATACGCTGCTCATCATCTGTTTCGTGCTCGGGGCGCTGTGCATTCTCGCCATGCTGATGTGGGATCGCGTGTCCCTGTCCGCCAAGCTGACCGTGGCCAACATGCGCGTCCGCAGCCTCGAAAAGGAACTCGCCAAGGCCGCCAAGAGCACCGAAGCCGTCCAGAAGAAACTTGAGGCCTCCGAAGCCAAGGCCGCCCAGCTCGCCGACGATGTGGAAAACGCGAAAAAGGCTGCTTCCGAAACCGTCGAACAGGCGTAACCCCTTACCTTTCATCATGCCCACGCACGGCCTCCGCCGGAGGATCGTGCGTGGGCATTCTTGCCGCATATGAGCCAGCAACAGCCAGTCTCTCCCCGTGTCACGCCCATGTTCGAACAGTACCTCCGCATCAAGGAGGGCTATCCGGACGCTCTGCTCTTTTACCGCATGGGCGATTTTTACGAACTGTTCTTCGAAGACGCCGAAGTCGCCGCGCGCGAACTCCAGATCGCGCTGACCTCGCGCAATCCCAATGCCGAATCCCCCATCCCCATGTGCGGCGTGCCGTGGCACGCGGCGGAAGGCTACGTCAGCCAACTGCTCAACAAGGGCTACAAGATCGCCTTCTGCGATCAAATCGAAGACCCCAGAGCCGCGAAGGGGCTTGTCGAACGGGCCGTCACCCGCGTCTATACGCCGGGGACCGCCATCGACGACGTGAGCCTCGAACCCAAGGGGCATACCTATCTGGGAGCCTTGTTCTGGAATCCGGACACGGATCGCGGCGGGTTCGCCTGGGTGGACGTCTCCACGGGATACTGGTCCGGGCTCCATGTGAAAAAGACGCAGGAACTCTGGCAGTGGGCTCAGAAAATCGCCCCCCGCGAACTTCTGCTTCCGGAAGACGCCGACATCCCCGCAACGCTGGGGCTGACCGACATTCAGCCCGTCCGCGTCCCGCTGCGGAGCCATTTCGACTACAAGCGTTCCGCCGAACGCGTGCTCGCCGCGCAGTCCGTCGCGGAACTCGGGGCGCTGGGGCTTGAAGATCGCAAGGAATTGGTGCAGGCCTGCGGAGCGCTGCTCGCCTATCTCGAACAAACGCAGATGCAGGATACGAAGCATCTGGCGCCGTTCGAGCCGCTGGACCTCGGCCAGCACCTGCTCATCGACGACGTCACCGAGCGCAACCTTGAACTGTTCCGGCGGCTGGACGGCCGCAAGGGCGTGGGCACGCTGCGCCATGTGCTCGACTCGACGCAGACCCCGATGGGCGGACGCCTGCTTGAGGAACGCCTGCGGAACCCGTGGCGGGAACTCGCCCCCATTCAGGAAACGCAGGACGCCATCCAGTGGCTGTCCGCCCATCCCGAAAACAGGAAGAAACTGCGCAGCGCGCTCGCCGGAGTCTACGATCTCGAACGCCTGTCCACCCGCATCGCCCTCAACCGGACGTCGCCCCGGGACATGCTCTCCCTCAGGCAAAGCCTCGCGGCCCTCCCTCCGGTCAGGGAAGCCGTCAACGCGCCCGACACGGACGCGCCGCACGCGTTGCGCCGGATTGTGGAGCACTGGGACAATCTGGACGATCACGCCGCCACGCTCGAAAAGGCGCTCGCAGACGATCCGCCGCAGTTCATCACCGAAGGCGGCCTGTTCAAACAAGGGTACAACGCCGAACTGGACGAGCTGCTCGATCTTGTGGAACACGGCGAAAACCGGGTCAAGGCCCTGCTCGACGAAGAACAGAAGGCCTCCGGCATCAGCAAGCTCAAGCTCGGCTACAACCGGGTGTTCGGCTACTATTTCGAGCTGTCCAAGGCCGTAGGCGCGACGCCGCCCGAACACTTCATCCGCAGGCAGACGCTGGCGAACTCGGAACGCTTCACCACCGTCCGGCTCAAGGAACTGGAAGAAAAGCTGCTTTCCGCAGCCGACAAACGCAAATCTCTGGAATACAAACTGTTCCAGCAGTTGCGCGGCGTCCTTGCGGCGGCGCGGCCCCGTATTCTGTTCATGGCCGACATACTGGCTCAGCTGGACTACTGGCAATCGCTGGCGGAAACGGCGGTGCGGCACAACTGGTCGCGTCCCGAACTCCACACGGAGCAGTCGATCACCATCCGTGAAGGCCGCCATCCGGTTGTGGAAAGCATCATCGGGGAAGCCTCCTTCGTGCCGAACGACCTGCACATGGACGAAGACCGGCGGCTCCTGCTGATCACCGGCCCCAACATGGCGGGCAAATCGACCGTGCTCCGGCAAACCGCGCTTATCTGCCTGCTCGCGCAGATGGGTTCCTTCGTCCCCGCCCGGGAGGCCAGGCTGGGCCTGTGCGACCGCATCTTCTCCCGCGTGGGCGCTTCGGACAATCTGGCGCAGGGGCAAAGTACGTTCATGGTCGAAATGATGGAAACCGCGCGGATTCTGCGGCAGGCGACCAAACGCAGCCTCGTCATCCTCGACGAAATCGGGCGCGGCACGAGCACGTTCGACGGGCTAGCGCTGGCATGGGCCGTAGCCGAAGAGCTCGCCAAGCGGGCGGGCGGCAGCATCCGCACCCTGTTCGCCACGCACTACCATGAACTGACCGCGCTCGAAGGCAAAATACCCGGCGTACACACGATGAACATCGCCATCCGGGAATGGAACGGCGAAATCGTGTTCCTCCGCCGCCTGATCCCCGGCCCCTCGGACCGGAGCTACGGCATTGAGGTGGCCCGGCTCGCGGGCGTTCCACATCCGGTCGTTCAGCGGGCGCGGGAAATCCTCGCGCAACTGGAACAGAACAAGGGGTCCTCACCGGTGCGTCAGGTCATGCCCAACCTTCTGCCCGGCATCTCGCTGCCGGAAACGAAACCGAAAAAGCCCGTTGAAGAAACGCCCCCGCCATCGGAACCGGATCATCCGCTTCTGGTCGCGCTGCGCGACACCAACCCCGATGCGCTGACGCCTCTTGAGGCGCTCAAGCGGATCACCGAATGGAAACTCTTATGGGGAGCGCCCAAGCAATGAAAAACTGGATCATACCGGCACTGTGCTGCCTGCTTCTCGTTGCGGCGGGATGCGGCAAAAAGGGAGACCCGGTCCCTCAGGATAAGAAAAACCTGTTCACATGGGAAAAGGCCGACGCCGCGTTTACGCAAAACGGGTGCCTCGCCGTCTCGGCCCTGATGAGCGGCGCGACCCGAAACGTGGACGGCTTCTCCATTGAGCTGGAACCGCTGGCGGCCTCGGCGGACTCGACGCTGCCCAAGGAATTGCAGACGCCGCAGGATACCTGCGAAGGCTGCCCCTTCACCCCGCGCGAAACGCAGGAACTGACGCCGCAACAGGCCATTCCGACGGACGGAGGAACGCGGTACGCCTTCACCTACTGCCCCACGATCAAGGCGGCCGCCTACCGCTGGCGTCTGGTGGCCCGGAACGTCTTCATGTCGTTCCCCTTTGCCCTCACTCCGGTCAAAACCGTACGCTGAACCAACCCGGAAGAGGGATATCCCTCTTCCGGCCTTATCCCCATTCCGTCCGAGGCATTGGGTTTCCGGCAATCGCTCCAGATGAGCTTTCGCCCAAACAGAAAAGTCCTCTCACGAGGACTTTTTTCGTATCGGCAAAACCTTTTTTCTCAGGAAAGCCAGCCGATCAGGTGCAGCAGCCACATGACCAGCAACGCCTGCAATCCCGCCATCACGTCATCGATCATGACGCCGTAGCCGTCCGGCAACCAGCTCTCGGAGGCGTGCACGGGCCACGGCTTCCACATGTCGAAAATGCGGAACAGCACGAAGGCGACGCCGATCCTCGCCCACCCCGGATCGGTGAACGGCAGAAGCACCAGCCACATGCCGAGCAGTTCGTCGATGACGATTTCTCCGGGGTCCTTGCGGCCAAGAAGCTGTTCACCCCGCGTGGCGGCCATGCCGCCGAGCCAGAAGACGAGCACGAGCACTACGACACGCGCGACGAACGGCAACGGAAGAAAAAGGAACGGAGCCAGCACGACCGCCAGCGCGGAACCGCATGTTCCCGGCATGACGGGCGACAACCCGGCGAATCCCAAACGGCATACGGCAAGGATGAACGCGTTCATGAGTTCCCCTCATTCCGGACGGGGAAGCGCCCGCACGAAAACTTCTCGCCTTCGGGACAGTAACGCAGGCGTTCGCACTTGGCCCCCGCCGCACCGAACACTTCCGGCAGGACCTGCCGACACAGCGCCAACATTTCATCCGCGACGTGACGGATTTCCCACTGCGCCCGGCGACAACAGCGGTGCTCAAAAAAATTCAGCAACGAACGGCAGTTCATGGTCACGACGATATTGCTCGCCGTGGCCTGAGGCAGCACGAACCGGGCGTCCTCGTTCGCCTTGGACCCCGTACGCCCCGCCGCCTCCAACAACGCCTTGAGATCGCGGTATGCGGAACCGATTTCCCGCATGACGCCTTCAAAACGTTCCAATGCCTCGGGATTTTTCCGAATTTCCGGAGGGATCAGGTAATCGAAATCGGAACCGTCCACATACCGCTGGCTCTGCTGCGAATAGGACGCGATGCGGTGCCGCACGAGCTGGTGCGTCAACGCGCGGGAAACCCCGCCGAGCGCGAAAGTGAAGCTGACGTGCTCCACCGGGCTGGCGTGTCCCGACTCCATGATGGAAGCGACGAACGCCGCCTGCTTTTCCCGGGAGATTTCCCCGGCGAGCAGGCGCGGCCACATGTCGGCGACGAAACCGGCATGATAACACTGCCGGAACGCCGCATAGACAAGCGACAGCGGTTCGGGGGTATGGGCGAGCAATTCCACTTTGGGCTGAACCACGGGCATGACGACTATCCTAGCATGTTGAGATGTTTATAGGCTTTCGCCGTGGCCATCCTGCCGCGCGAGGTCCGCTTCAGGAACCCGCACTGGATGAGATACGGCTCGTAGATGTCCTCAATCGTGCGCACTTCCTCGGAACAGGCCACGGCCAGCGTCTTGACGCCAACGGGACCGCCGCCATAGATGTCCACCAGCACGCGCAGCAGCTTGCGGTCCATTTGGTCCAGCCCGTTCTCGTCCACGTCCATACGCTGCAACGCATGCGACGCCTGTTCCTCATCCACCACGCCCTTGCCGTACACGGCGGCGAAGTCGCGTACGCGCCGCAGCAACCGGTTGGCGATGCGCGGGGTGCCCCGGGAACGCCGCCCGATTTCCAGCGCGCCGCCCTCCGTAATGGAGACGCCCAGAATCCGGGCCGCCCGCATGACCACGCGGGACAACTCTTCCGGCGTGTAAAATTCCAGACGGCTGATGATCCCGAAACGATCCCGCAGCGGCGAGGAAAGCAAGCCGATGCGCGTCGTCGCGCCCACCAGCGTAAAGGGTTCCAGATCGATCTTGACGGTCCGTGCCGCGGGGCCCTGCCCGATGAGCAGATCGAGCTTGTAGTCCTCAAGCGCCGGATACAGGATTTCCTCCACCGCAATGGGCATCCGGTGGATTTCGTCCACAAACAGAATATCGTGCCGGGAAAGGTTGGTCAGGATGGCGGCGAGGTCCCCACTCCGCTCCAGCACGGGGCCGGACGTACAGATCAGGTTGACGCCGAGTTCGGCGGCCATGATCTGCGCCAGCGTCGTCTTGCCGAGGCCGGGATTACCGTAAAAAAGGACGTGATCCATCGCCTGCCCGCGCTCTCGGGCGGCGTTGAGAAACACCCGCAGATTCGCCCGCAGTTCCTCCTGCCCGATGAAATCCTCCAGCCTTGAGGGACGGATGTTTTCTTCGGGCGAGGACGCGGATTCCGGAGCCGACAGCTCCTTCGCCAAATCGGCGGGAGGAAGAAACGAAGACATAGAATCGGACATCACTTCTGCCGTTCGCGGGCAAGGGCTTTGAGGGCCGCACGCAGAGCTTCGCTGACTTCGAGATCAGGTTCCTCGTGCAGAATGTTTTTCAGAACGGGCGCGGCTTCGGCTTCGGCATAGCCCAGCCCTTCGAGCCCCGTCAGGGCGTCACGGTACACGCTGCCGGGAACGCCCAGCTGCAACGCCGCGGCGGCGGGCATTTCCTCAACCTTCAACTTGTACTTGAGCTCCAGAAAAATATGCTGGGCGCTCTTCTTGCCGATACCGGAAACCTGCGTCAGAGCCAGCACATCGTCCTCAAGCACCAGCCTCCGCAGATCGTCGGGCCGGAATGCGGAAAGGATGCCGAGCGCCGTACGCGCGCCGACCTTGGAAATGGACGTCAGCACGATGAACGTCTGGCGTTCGTCCCACGTCTCGAACCCGAACAGCTCCTGCGCGTCTTCCCTGACGATGTGGCAGATATAAAAACGGACGAGGCCGCCGCGCTCCGGCAACCGGAGGAGCGTCTGCTGCGGCAGATAGACTTCATACCCGACGCCGCCCTCAGTGACGACGACGCAGGCGTTGGCGCACACTTCCGCCAACCGCCCTTCAAGATAAGCGATCATGGGGTGTTCTCCCTGTTTGAGCGGCAACACCCGAATGGCGTAACCTTTTTCAGCATAGCCCAAAGGCCGCCGGGAGAAAAGCCCTTATCATCCGTCCCGATTTTCCGCCCATCCCTTGCACGGCGTATGGACGTCCACTCCCGCTTCGGTGCGGCGCAGCCGGCCCGCGATGCGTGAAAGCCTCCTGAGCGGGCTTCCGCACGCACACGGCCCGGACAGCATCGCCGCAACATCGCCCGTGCGGTACCGGATCAACGGCATGGCCCGCCGCGTCAACGTGGTGAAAACCACTTCGCCCGGCGTCCCGTCCGGCACGGGCGAACCCGAAACGGGATCGACCACTTCGAAAAACAGGTCCGCTTCGCGCAGGTGATAGCCGTTCCGCGCACGGCATTCCACCCCACCGCCGTATCCGGTTTCCGTCAATCCGTAATGATCAAAGACCTCGCAGCTCCAACGCCGCGCCAACGCCGCGCCGAGCGCTTCGGGTAACGGTTCCGCGCTGGAAAGGACGGCCCGCAGCCTCGGGGGTTCCGGGAGAGCTTCGAGCAACCGGCGCAGTTGCGCGGGAGCGGCCACGAGACAGTCGGGCCGGTGCCGTTCCAGCTCGGCCAGAAAACCCGCCGTCTCCGCCGCCGGGTTTCCCGCAACGCCCCGCGCCCCGATACGCGGGAGCGCCTGAATGAGCAGATCAGTCACCCCATCCGGACGTTCCGCTCCGGGCAGCAGGACAAGCACGGTATCTCCGGGACGAACAAGGACACTGATGCCGTGGGCGAAAAAATCCAGCGTCCGCTCAAGGTCCGCAACGGAAAAGGCCAGCCGCTTGGGTTCGCCGGTCGTACCGGAAGTGCTCAGCGTGACCATGCGCGCGACAGCATCCAAGGGGACGCAGAGGAACCGTTTCCAATTTTCCGCAATATCCCCGGGAGCCGTGAAGGGCAACGCCGCAATATCTTCCCTTGAAACGGGCCAGCGCCCGCTTCGGATCGCTTCGCCGTGCCGAACGAACACCTCGGCCAAGTGTTTTCGGTAAAAAAGACTGTGCCTTTCAACATCCCGCAACAGCGCGTTGATTTTGCCCGTCTGATACCGCAGCACGGCCCCGGGGTCCACGCTTTCCAGCCCGCAGCATCGGGCGATCCAGTCATCCAGAAACGGTTGCGACATCAGAAACGCCCTCTGTACAGCGTCGTCCCGTCAAAGGCGGTCAGGTTGTACAGACAGAAGGGGATCAAGGTCCCGGCGGGACTGACCACATGGATGCAGCACCCTTTGACCCGTTCCACATCAAGCGTCATGGCATCCTGAAACGCCATACAGGACAGGGTGAAACGCTGCGCCATCCCGGCGGAAGCCAGAAACCGGTCGAACGCGTCCCCGCCTCCGCCGTTTGAAACCTCTTCGGGCGAACTCCAGTGCTTGGCGGCGAACGCCTTGGCCTTGCGGGCGCCCTCCGCGGCGGACGGGGTGTCTCCGCAGTCGCAACAGGCCGACGCCCCGCGCACCAGTTCCAGCCCTTCGCCGGTCCGCCGATAGACGGCGCTGAACGAACACAAGGCATGCTCGCATCCCGGAGGATGGAAATCCGTCCACCGGACCTGTCCCTGCGACTGCACCTCAAGCGCCCGGGCGACTTCCGGCAGAGTCACCCGCGGCGACCGGTCGGCCCGCCACGGACAGCGTCCGAACGACGACAGGGGCTGAAAATGGACGCCCCGGACCTGCGGCCCAAGACGCAAACCCATCTCCACCAGTTTCCACACGCCGTCCAGATTGACGCCCGCCGCCACCGTCGCCACCAGCACCACGCCGATGCCCGCTTCGGCGCACGCCCGGATGGCCGCCAGCTTTTCGGGCAGACAACGCCTGCCCCGCAGGACTTCATGGGCCGCGTCATCGGCGGCGTCGCATTGCAGGTATACCGAATCCAACCCGGCGGCCCGCAGGCTCGCCGCGTACCCCGGTTCCGTACCCAGACGCAGTCCGTTGGTATTGCATTGGACAAGGCCGAAGCCCCGCTCCTTCGCCATCCGAACGATCTCGGGCAGGTCGTTCCTGACCGTGGGTTCGCCGCCGGAAAGCTGCACGTTGCAAGGGCCCGAAGCCTGTTTGAGCCGATCAAGCTGAAAGGCGATATGCTCCGGCGTGGGGTCCGGTTCGGCCTGCTCTCCGGCGCTGGCGAAACACACGGGACAACGCAGGTTGCAGCGCGCCGTGATCTCGATGAGCCCCGTACAGGTATGCTGGCCGTGTTCGGCGCACAGCCCGCAGTCGAACGGGCACCCGCGATCCGCTTCCGTAAACGGACGTCGGGGGTGGGACGGGGTCTTGTCCCGTACCCACGAGCCAAAATCCGGCTCTCCCCGCCACACGGGCTCGGCGAACGCGCCGTGTTCCGGGCAAACCTTATGCAGGACCACAACTCCGTCCGGGCCTTCCCGCCGGTATTCCGCCGGGATGCGTTGCAGACAGACCGGACACAGACTTTCCGTGCGGTACGGAAGCGGACGCCGCGTCATCGCGCCTCCAGCATGTCGATGTCGTAGGCGGCGCACAGATCGACCATCTTGTCCCAACAGTCGGCCAGCAGATCGCCGCACAGGGTCATATCAGCGCCGCCCCCCGTCTCCTCCTGAATGGAGGGACAGGAAACGTCCCGACACGCTCCCGTGCAGACGCGCTGGGCAAACCATGTCGCGTAGTCGTTGATCAGCGGTTCCGCCATCGGGTGAGCCGTTTCGCCGTCTCCGCCCTTACAGGCCAGATAGCCGAGCGCCGCCGCCCCGCCCGTCAGAAGGCCGCAGGCC
>PPYF01196855.1_pt1 | contig 16531 bp, 10 predicted proteins | sample 1559871 | NCBI WGS metagenome assembly PPYF01 (sample SAMN08240021, study PRJNA423297) | Human gut metagenome, whole genome shotgun sequencing project.
AAAAACGTAAAGAACTGTATTTCCACAAACGCCTGCTAAATGAAACTCTTCCTTTGTGTATCGGCGGTGGTATAGGACAATCACGACTCTGTATGCTTTATTTACAGAAAGCCCACATAGGTGAAATCCAAGCCAGTATATGGCCCGAAGAGATGAGAAAAGAATGCGCCCAACTGGGTATGCAACTTATTTGATTATAATCCATCAGCAATGAAAAAAGAGGATGACGTAAAAAGAAAGCTCTCAGGTTTTCTCTTTCATCATCCTCTTTTTCTATCCGCCACACTTTATTTCTTGAAAATAAATACTTTGCACTGATAAGCCCCCAATTCCACATTCATTCCTTGCGGAAACTTTCCTAACTCTTTGTGCAACCATACATCACGAATCCCGGTATTCGTGGTAACTCCGGGAATGGTCTTGTCATTAAGGTGCACTGTCACAGGCTCGTCAAAACGGTTCAGACACATCACTGCCACCGAACCGTCGCTCAGCGGTTTAGCCCAGACATCGTATTTATCATGACGGATAACCCTCTCTGCCTGTCTGCCCAGCACATCCTGATTGATGGCTATGATTTCAGGGTTAGTCAGAGTTTCTAAAGTAACCGACGTCATATCGCGTACATCATTTCCGCTCAATAAAGGAGAAGCCATCATACACCACAAACTCATGTGCGAACGATACTGTTCATCGGAGCAGCCACTCTTTGCATCAGCAATAGACATACTTTTTCCTGAAATCCCCACAATCAGCATGTCCGGATCATTCCAACCGCCGGGACCTGCATAGTTATCCAATTTCCCGTTTATATCCGTTATTTCCATGACACCCCAACCCGGACCCGTGACAGCATTAGACCAATGGTCGCCGATATCTCCTGTAGTCCTCCAGTAATGCCCGCCTACGGATTTGGCCCACTTCCACGGTTCACGTTGTCCCCATTCACAGATGCTGAAAACAATGGAACGGCCTGTAGCACGCAGCGCCTTCCCCATCACCGTGTAACGTTCCATCGCATCCTGCCTTCCGTCCGGCGCATTGCAATAGTCATATTTCAACAAGTCCACTCCCCACGAAGCAAAGTCATTGGCATCCGTCACCTCATGGCCATAACTGCCGCATACTCCCCCGCAAGTTTTATCTGCCGCATCGGAGTAGATGCCAAGTTTAAATCCCCGTTCGTGCAGATAGTCCGCAATCGGTTTTATGCCATCGGGAAACTTCTCCTTATCCACTTGAATATGTCCATCCGCCCCCCGTTCTGCCAATTGCCAGAAATCATCTATATTAATATAGGCATATCCCAAATCGCGCATACCATTGGCCACCATCGCGTCGGCCACTTCTTTTATCAGTTCTCCGGTGAGATGCCTTCCAAAGGTATTCCAGCTACTCCAGCCCATAGGAGGGGTTAAAGCCAGTGCATCACCGATGTTTATAAGCAATTCCTTCTCGTCTTTACCTGATTTATTTTCAGCAACCAGCTTTACTTTATAAACACCTTTCCGGGATACCTGCCCCTTTATGATCCCTGTCTTCTCATCCAGCACCAGCCCTTGGGGCAGTCCGTCGGCCTTCCATTGCATAGGACGTTCTCCCAAAGTGGGAATGTAAAACAAGAAAGGCGTAGAAGGATAGTTACCTATAATAGAAGGAGGATTGATCTGAGGTGCGCCCTCAAACAAGCGAGGATTTGCTCCGTTTGCCACCGCTTGAAAGGTTCCCAGAACCAGCACAAGCACCCAAACGAATATTGTGGGAGTTAAACTTCTTTTCATCATCATCTTGATTTATAAAATTAATAGGTTAAATCGGTCTGTAAAAATACACATTTATAAGAAAAAGCGAAGAAGGTGCCGCTTTTCCTCACGGCACCTCCAGTTAATCAATCACAGTAATCCTAATACCTATTCAGCTATGTTAAAATCTCATTTTATAAAATCCTGTATCTTGATAGTCCATTCTCTTTTATCACCATTAGCGGCAGTAATAAGATAACGGAAATCCTTTGCCGAGAAATCTTGCACCTCCCCTAAAGTAGGAGCACCATTCAAAGGTTTCAGACGTGCGGCCGTAGACATATCAATGTAGCATACAATATTACTCAACGAAACTTCATTCCGAATCTGCTCTGTAAAAAGAGCATTGGTTCCGGGAACGGTAATCTTGCACGTAACCGTATTGTTTTCTTCATCTATTGTCTTGGCAAGTGTCAAAGTTTGAACCCGCAATTGTTTTGCACCGTCGTCATACCAACGGTATTCAAAATAGATATTGGTAATCTTAGCCTCATCGTAAGTCGGCAGGTCATCCAATCCGGATTTCAAGCACGAAGAGGCTGATACCAACAGTACCAATAGCATCGCTATATTTATAATTTTCTTCATATCTGCAATATTTTGTTTTAAATTCCACTTATATTAAAAAATACGTTTCACCGCATTACCATTCCGGGTTCTGGTCCAGACTGGGATTGACATCTCTTTCCGACTGCGGCACCGGGAATAAATAACGCCTGGAAGTAAAGGCATGATTATTATCCGAAATATTAGAAGGTAAATCAATGATTTCAAACGACTTGCCATCCTCTGCTATTTCCATACATGCATTTTGGTGTGTATTCAGCTCCTTCACAATTTCCAGTCCGTCGGCCTTACCCCAACGAAGCAAAGACCAGTAGCGGTCATTTTCGTGCAGCAGTTCGATGCGGCGTTCCCGTTTATATTCTTTCCACGCCTCTTCGGCTGACAATCCGGAAGGCAATTCAGGCAAACCGCCATGAACAGTACGGGTCTTATTGATATATTCAATAGCGGCATTCACTTTGTTCTGACGCAACATGACCTCAGCATAATTCAGATAAGAACGTCCCAACCTCAAAAGTACGTAGTGATAAGAAGTAGGTTCGCTGTTCAACAACCTTACAGCCTCGTACACTCCTTTGCGATACACATATCCTGAAATAGGAGTTCCCCATATCTCGGCAGCTTTCGACGCCCAGTTCAGGTTACCCTTTTTTCTCATCGTGATGGTATTCTTAAAATAGTTGGAAGAATCCTGGGCAATGGAAGCATAAAAACGGTTGTCCCTATTCTTATAAATCGCATTGGACACATATCCCCCTTTTGCTAAAAAGTTCTGATAATAAGACGTTTCATCCCATTCTTTTGCCTTGCCGTCCTCATCCACTACCAGATACTGGTTTACCAAATCAACGGAAGGGAAAGACTTGGGCCAGCCTGCCAGCTCTTCAACCAGCAAGGGGAGCGATCCTTCCTTATTCTTATTGTTGTCGTTGTTGGGAACCAGATCCTGCATCCACGTATTCTGGAAAATGGTATTATCCGAGCTCTTCCACTGGGCAAGTATAATCTCTTTCGAGTTCTGGGAATGGTCGAAGTCATTGAACATATTCTTGTAATCGGTGTCCAATGAATAGACATTCAGCGCAAACAAATCCTCACTGGCCTGCCGGGCTATTTCGTAATATTCACTTTGTCCGCTTTCAATGTAAGCCGCACCGTGCAATGCAGCTTCGGCCAGCAAAGCATAAGCAGCACCTTTGGTCGGCATTCCTGTGGGTTCACTGGCTCTCAATCCGGAAGCAGCGTCTTTCAAGTCCTGCAAAATAAAGTCATACGTATCTTTAATGGTGGCCGTCCTGCCATACTGAGTCATGTCCTCGTCTTTGTCCACCAACTCCTTGACCAACATCAGTTTGCCGAAAAGACGTGCGCGAGAAAAATAAGTCATTGCCCTAAAGAATTTAGCCTGGGCTATAAAGTTGGCGCGTTCGCCTTCCGTAAAAGGCGCATCGGCCATTTTGGCTATCACCAGATTGCAACGGCGGATGTTTTCATAAACATTCCATCCGGCATCATAATATCTGTCTTTCAAGTCCTTGTTGATGGCCGTGGCCTCCCCATCATCCAGAATGATGTCATTGTCCGTCCAACGGTCATTCTGTATCAACTTGTCGGTAGATATTCTGAGTGTAGTGTAGAGGAAAGCCTGCGTTAAATCCGTGCTTTTCCATACATCATTCTCCGAATAGCTATCTAGCGGACCTTTGTCCAATACATCACTACAAGAAAACGTTGCGGCAGCTAAAAGAACGACTGCCAGTATATTTTTGAGTTTCTTCATTGTTTATTCCTCCCTTACTTTAAAAACCGATTGTTGCACCAATTGAATAAACGCGCTGTACAGGATAACCGTTAGCACTTGTATCGGATGTTTCCGGGTCGAAATAATCATTCACGCCGGAGATAGTGAACAAGTTGCTGCCTGCCAGATTAATGCGGAGCGTGGATATCCAATCGCATTTCTTCAATAATTTATATTTCAAGTCATAACTTAAAGAAAGATTCTTCAAGCGCAAGAACTGAGCGTTTTTATACCAGAAAGTAGACGCAGCCTGGTTGTTGCTTCCATTGACATTGGCAGAAGTCGAGACACGCGGGAAATCGGCATCTGTGTTATCGGGACGCCAATAGTTCAGTTGTTCTTTATAATACAGGTATTTGGCTTCACCCTTTTTCAAGCGGTCGCCCAATCCCAGATAGCGTTTACCCGTTCCGTAAATCAATCCGGAAAGCGTAAATCCTTCATAATTGAAGGAGAAGTCCACACCGAAGGTGAAATGAGGACTGGTAGGCATACCTATGCGTACCTGGTCTTCTCCGTCTATTTTTCCGTCACCGTTTACGTCCGTATAGGCGATGTCGCCCAGCCGGGTGTCCGCAGAAGAAGTACGCCGGGGGTACATTACAATCTGCTGAGGAGTCTGATACAAGCCCCTGTCATAATAGGCGATACCGAAATAGTCCGTCTGATGGGTCTGGCGCTTCCAAGGGTTCTTCAGGCTGGTTTCGCCTTCATCCGCTTTTACCTTCCACAAATTGTTATAATAAGTCATGTTCAAGCCCACTTCGTAAGTAAACTTACGGGCAGTAGTATCTCTCCAGCGGAATGAAAACTCAAAACCTTCGCGGCGCTGTTCGCTATCCGATTTTATCTGTGGAAGCGATTTGCCTAACGGAGTGGTATAACGGTCGCCCGGACTCATCAAACCACCTTTGGTTACGTAATAAAAATAATCCAGCGAACCTGTAAAGCGTTGTTTGAACAACGAGAAGTCAAGACCGTAGTTCAAGGAATTGACAGTGTACCAGCTCAACAGTTCCGGAGCGACCAAAGCCCCTTCGTTAAAGCCCGACACCAAGGCACCTCCTACCACAGCACCCGTCGTATCCATGGAATAAGTAGAAAGATAGCCGAAACGGTTCACGCCCGCTTCCGTACCTGTTTGTCCATAAGAAGCACGGAACTTCAACAAGTTGACAAACTTCAAGTCCAGGTTTTTAAAGAAGGGTTCTTCGCTAAGCGCCCAGGCTACTGCGCCCGAAGGGAAGAAGCCCCAACGGTGTCCCGGTGCAAAATTATCAGAGCCATCATAGCGGAAGCTGCCTTCAATGATATAACGGTTCTCATAATCGTACTTCAAACGGCCTACAAAACCCATTCTTCCTCCTTCACTGGAGTTACCGGAGTTCAGCTGGCCTTCTTGCGAACCTGCAAACAACTGGTCAACGACTGCCGACATATATTCCTTACGAGAAGCCCAGAACTCGGAACCGTCACTCTCCGAAACAGTAAAGACAGCTTTGGCGTCTATGGTGTGCTTCTCGGCAAAAGTCTTCATATAGGCTGCACTCAACTCAAAGTTATAGATTGATCCCCAATAACCTTTTTCCGTCAAAGATGGTTTGGCAATGGGGTACAACGAACCGTCGGCATTGTATTGGGGAGCCTTTGTTGAAAAGTTCTTCACATGCGAGTCGTTTGCCCTGTAATTGAACATGGTACCCAAAGTCAAGTCTTTCAGCCAAGGCAAGGTCCAGTCGGCTACCAATTGTACATTGATATACTTTCCGTCGTTCTTGTCATAGCCCGAGCGTTTGTCGGTCAGTACCAACGGATGGTCCGTCAGCGCCCTGTAAGTACCGTCTTCATTATAAGCCGGCTGCAAGGGGGACACATCGGCCAGCAATTCCCAGATACGTCCGGCACTGGTGGACGGATATTCTTTATTCTCAATGGCGCCATTGATATTGACACCCACTTTCAATCCTATTTCATCAAACGTGGTATTGATGTTACTACGGAGATTATAGCGGTTGTAATTCAATGCATTGGAACGATACAAGCTCCCCTGGTCGAAAGCGCCCAATGACACATAATAATTCACCCGCTGGCTGGTTCCGCTCAACGAGAGGGAATGCTTGTACTGCGGGGCAAAATTCTTCAAAGCCAAGTCCTGCCAATCGGTGTCTGCCAGATTGTAGGGATCAGTTTGGTTGAGAATAGCCTGCAACTGCGTATCATCAAAGGTGGGAGAAAGGAAATCATTTTCGCGCACCAAATTCTGATGTACCGCATAATCATAAGCACGGGTCTTTTCCATCATCATGGTGGGCTGGCTGAATTCCGCATTAAATGAATAAGTTACGGCTATTTTGCCTTTGCCGCCCTGCTTGGTCTTCACCATTATAATACCGTTGGCAGCGCGCGATCCGTATACGGCCAAAGATGCCGCATCCTTCAATATGGACATGCTCTCAATATCTACCGGATTCAAAGTATTGAAATCCCAAGAGTCAGAAATCACACCATCTATTACATAAATGGGAGCTCCACCTCCACGGATTGAAATGGACGGAACCGATCCCGGTTCTCCTCCGGACTGCTGGACGATGACGCCGCTGGCACGTCCTTGCAAAGAGCTGACCACGTCATTGAACGGTAAGTCCTGCAACTTCTCGCCCTTCACCGCCGTAACGGAAGAAGCCATCTTACGGGTAGAAGTCGTACCGTAACCAATCACCACCACCTCATCAATCAGTTCACTGTCATCTTTCAATACAATTTTAAAGTCTTTTTGCCCACTTACAGGGACAACTTGGGTTTTGTACCCGATAAAAGAAATTACAAGATTGGCTTTACTCGGGACATTCTGCAGCGTAAAGAGCCCTTCAAAATCTGTAATTGTCCCATTGGTAGTTCCCTCTACCAACACGTTTGCCCCAATTACAGGTTCTGCACTGCTGTCCACAACAAGACCTTTCACTGTGAGATTTTGTGCTACCATTGTCGATCCAAGTAATAGCAACGCCAAGGACAATATCTGCCTCAACGAACAAGGAACAGGCACATTTTTTTTCATGCTTTTCTCCATTAAAATTAGACATTAGATTAAATAATATTTTTAATAATTTTAAATACACAGATGTTAATTAGCTAAGTTCTTTGAGAACTTAGCCACGCCTTTAAAAGCCTATTCAAGAGCATGAAGAACCCGTTTCGGCCCTATTTGTGATACCTGTTTTCTACCAGAAAGCGCAAAATAAGAAGAAATTAATAAATTGGAATAAAAGCTATATTAGGCTAATATTCAGCAATATAAACCTATTTTATTAAATATACATTTAATAAAAAGCCTCATTCATAAGAAAAATACTTTCGGATTTAACAATGAAAATTGAAAATAATTTCTATATTTGTTCCCGGATAGAGCAGATTTATTATTTAATTCTCAAAGAACTTAGTCATTACACATGCCCACCTACTCAAACCGCTGAAAATAAAAAGCATACTTCCATCTGAAATTTACTTTTTCTTAGGAGTAGAAAAAGAATAGAGCGATTTCCATGAAAACGAAGCTTATTTTTATCATTCGAAACGTAACATCGTTTATAAACTTTCCCTATCTTTGGGAAAATTAAAAAATAAAATAAGATGAACGTACAAATAGAAGAAAGCTGGAAACAACATCTGGCACCCGAATTTGAAAAAGATTACTTTATCAGACTCACTGCCTTCCCTACAAAATATTTTCAAAGAAATACAAAGCGATTTGGGTGCTCCCATCCCTACTTCAGGCAACCTGACCCGCTGGGCGAATCAAGGAGTTTTATTACTCAATGCCACACTGACGGTCCGTGCCCACCAGGCAGGCTCTCATCAACGACGGGGCTGGGAGGAATTTACAGATGCCGCCATCCGTGTATTGGCAGAACAACGTGAAAATATTGTATTCATCTTATGGGGATCTTATGCACAGAAAAAAGGCGCCTTCATAGACCGCAACAAGCACCTGGTACTGGCTTCTGCACATCCGTCCCCCCTGTCAGCCTATAACGGTTTCTTTGGCAACAAGCACTTCAGCCGTACCAACGAATATTTGCAAGCGCACGGGCAAACACCGATTGAGTGGTAGACATAAATAAAAAACAGAATAAAAAAATGAGAAATGGTTGCGTGTTGTTATCAGAAACCATTTCTCATTTTTTTATTCCCAACTTCTTCCTAGTACCAATTCACCGCACTACCCGTATTGCTTCGCTGATCCCATTTCAAAGCATCGGTCAGCATACTGGAGTTAGCACGAATACTGAAGTTATAGGAAGTAAAGGGACCGAATACCAAGCCACAGCTCATATTGAAACAGTGCAGGTCACGGCTGATATTGACCGTTGTCATTGACATCTCTTTCGTATTAAAATCATACCCCGAAGAATAATTCACATTCCAGCGGCTACCCAACTTCACATTACCGGAAACATTCAATGAATGAGTCACCGAATAAGGATATCGCATCGTCTTGATATTAATCTGCTTGCTTCTGTCCTCACGAATACTATAACTATAACTCAAGCTCAATGACCATGGCATCTTGAAAGCCATATAGCCATCCGGATCTATAGCCGCCTTCTCTGTCTTTCTCAAACCGGAGTTATCTTCTTCCTCCGTGTTTTCATTGCCATCATCACTGTACTCATCCAGATTTTCATTCTTCTTGTCTTTATCCCCCTTACTGTCCTTTTCATCTTTCGGACCAAACCACTTTTTCCACGAATCATTATTCAATGTATACGAGAAAGAACCGCTATACCCCTGAAAACGACCAAAACGTCCGTATGACCATTCTGTACGGTTGCCTTCCACTACCTTGCCGTCTTTATCAAACTCATAAGCATACGTAGCAAACTGGGCGTTCATATTAAAAGTATAACTCTTGGTCAGTTTCAAGCGCAGATTCATACTCAAATTTCCCCAAGGTTTCTCTTTAGCCGCCGCATTATAGGAAATACTGGCTCCCAACTGGTCAATCAAGCTGATTTTCTTCACTCCGGTAGTATCCGCATCGGATTTCACTTTCATTTCCACATTATTATCTATAGAGAAAGTGAAATTCTCGGATTTACCACTGGGCGAGAAAGAGTAAGGCAAACCTTCATATGGATTATAAGTCTGAGTACGTACTTCTCCATCCGTATCAGTATAAGTATACGTTCCCACATATCCATACCTGGACGTACTGAAGTCCGGTGCATAACTCATGCTCACCGAAGGAGTAAAGACGTGACGGATCATTTCAATCTTGTCGCCAAACAATTTCTTCCACGGTTTGTAGAAACCATACATCTTGGTATTCACCTGCAAGCTCAAATCATAGTTATACACACGGTTGAAACCGTTGATTGTATCTCTCCGCACATTATTAGGTGCCGACGGATCATAACTCTGCTCCACCTTGCGCATATACCAGCGCTCGGTATAGTTGAAAGAAGGCACAACGTTGATATATTTAAACAAAGTGAATGTAGCGCTGATAGGAATCTTATGCTGCATACCATTAGTCCATTTATTCAAACCCTGCTTCAGAATCAGATTATCCTTGGTATTAATCGAGTTCGTCATCTGGCCGGTATATTGGAGTGAGATTTTCTCATACCAACGTTCATCACCTACCGCTTTCTTACGCTTGAACGGATAAATACGGTTCAATGAAATATTCAAATCCGGCAACGTCACACTGATAGAAGAGTCACGCGTATTCTGAGAGATATTGAATGTACTGGACAGATTCAATCCTATTTCGGGGAAATTGCGCGAATAACTCACACTAGACGTCTTGGTGTTATTTGAATACTGCTGCGGGTTATACAAACTACTCAGGTTACGCTGGTCATAACTACTGGTCGCAAAGTTCACATTCGCCGAAAAAGAGCTGTTAGGGTTAGCCTTGGCATCCTGTCTGTGACTCCATGCAATTCTGAAATCTTTTGTAACCATATAGTCCGGCATATTCTTCTCACCGGTTTTCGTTACCAGATAACTGGCATTGAAATTACCGCTATATTTATATCTCTTGTTATAATTAGACTGCACGGACAGTCCCCATGAACCTTTCGTAAAGATCTCACCCAACACTTTCAAATCCATACGGTCACTGATGGCGAAATAATATCCCCCATCACGCAAATAAAAACCACGATTCATTTCATCACCGTATGTAGGCATAATGAATCCTGACGAATAACTGCTGTTAAACGGAAAAAATCCGAAAGGAATGGCGATAGGCAACGGCACATCCTCCACCACCAGCTGGGCAGGACCGAAAACCACATTTTTCTTAGGACGCACTTTCGCCATGGAAAGTTTCAGATAGAAGTGAGGATGTTCGTGATTATCACACGTAGTATATCGTCCGTGACGCAAATAAAGTTCATCATTAGCACCTTTCTTCGACTCCTCACTGGTAACGTATCCTTCCCCCTGCTGAGTAACGATATTATTAATGAACCCCTTCTTCGACTTGAAGTTATAACGCATGATTTTTGACTCATACGGAGTCTCGCCATCCTTAAAGACAGGAGTACCTTTTTCCACGCCAGCCGAGTCGGGAACACCACGGGCATACACCGTACTGCTATCCATGTTCATTGTAATCACGGCAGAGGTCAACTCTATTTTCTCATAGTTCACCTTACCGTCACCATACAGATGGGCATATCCGCCCTCAGTGAATACGATAGAGTCATTTGCTTCATAAATAACAGGCGCATCCAACGGCTGTTTCTTTTTAGGTGCAACCGTATCGATAGACAACGTATCTACCAAAGCACTATCTACTTTCAGGGAATCATTACCGGATGCAGAATTCCGCTTTCTGCGTTGAGCACCTGTACTTAAAGAAAGTGACAGGCATGCAAATAGTAGTAGGAATGTTATAAATCTATGTCGTTTTAGTGGCGTCATTCACAAATCATTTACGCTTTTGAGGGGCAAAATTAAGCATTATCCGCCAATAATGAACTATTTAGCGGATATTTAATTTATTTTTAAGGCTTACAAGAAACATTCGCACCAATGGTTAAAACGGATTATCCCATCTTCCCCATAACGTGAAATACTCTTTAACGCTTTCTCCACGCTCTTTTCCCTGTCCAGATGCGTCTTTGAGAAAAACTTGTCGGCAAAGCAAATAACCTGTTCTTCCAGCGAAACCGGAACCATATTCCGATGAGGAACAGGCAACTGCTGGTCAATAATACTTTGCAAAGACATACCCGCTCCCGTATGTCTTTCACAGACCAATGCATGACGCGGAAATCCTTCTTTCCGCATCAGATCAGCCCCCAAATATCCATGACAAATATAAGGATAAGATCCGAAACAACAAATGCCCTCAGCATCCGTCATAAAAATACCAATATCGTGCAGCATCGCCGCCTCTTCCAGAAACTGCTTGTCCAGATTCAATTCCGGATGCTTGCCGGCAATCCATAACGCCTTATCGGCCACCGAACGGCTATGCGCCAGCAGGATATGTTTCAGTTCATTATCTTCAGGATAATATTTATTAATGATAGCAAGTGCGTCCATTCTCAATTAAATTCTTATTTTTGTGCAATATTACAAAATAATCGCCACATATCATGAAAACAAAATACATTTTCCTATACTGCCTCTTGTTTATCTGCAACGCCGTGACCGCGCAAAAGGTTATCACCGGAGCCGAACAGATGGACCGTCTCTTACCTATATTAAAAGGGAAGCGTGTGGCATTGGTTGTAAACCAAACCTCCAAAGTAGGAGAAACCCATCTGTTGGACACCCTGCTTGCAGCGCATATACAAATTAAAAAGGTATTCGCTCCCGAACACGGCTTCCGGGGTGACGCCGATGCCGGAGAAACCATCAGGAACGGAAAAGATACCCGCACGGGAATACCCATCCTGTCCCTTTACGGTAAAAATAAGAAACCTACAGCCACACAGCTACAGGACATAGACCTGATTGTGTTCGACATTCAGGATGTAGGCGCCCGTTTCTATACCTATATCAGCACCATGCAGTATGTAATGGAAGCTTGTGCCGAGAACCGGAAACAACTGGTCATCACAGACCGGCCCAATCCTTGTGATTACGTGGACGGCCCTGTGCGACAGAAAAACCAGAAAAGTTTTGTGGGTATGCACGCCATCCCCATTTTACACGGTTGCACTGTAGGCGAGCTGGCTCAAATGATCAATGGCGAAGGCTGGCTGCCCAACGGCAAAAAATGCGCGTTGACCGTCATCCCCGTGGAAGGCTGGAAACACGGACAACCCTATTCGCTTCCGGTAAAACCCTCTCCCAACCTGCCCAACGACCAGGCAATTGCCTTATATCCTTCACTCTGCCCGTTTGAAGGTACAGCCATCAGTGTGGGCAGAGGTACTCTTTATCCTTTTCAAGTAATCGGTTCACCGGATATCCGCATCTCCTCCTTTTCTTTCAGACCGGAAGCCTTGGAAGGCTTTGACAAGAATCCGATGTATAAAAACCAATACTGCTATGGCAATAATCTCCGCCATATCACCGCCCCGAAAGGATTCTCTCTAAAATACATCATCACCTATTATCAAGCTTATCAAGACCTTGGGAAAGCGGACAAGTTCTTTACCCGCCCGCAATGGTTCGACCTGCTGATAGGGAACCGTACCGTAAGGGAACAAATCATGAAAGGAGCCAGTGAAGAAGAAATCCGTGCAGGATGGCAGAATGAACTGGAAGCCTACAAAAAGATGAGAGAGAAATACCTGCTTTATGAATAATATTTCCTTCCAAGCTGACAGCTTTCGTCAAAAAAGGAGACAACAACCCAATCTATTCAGGACACGCAGCACCATTCCTCTGCATCCACCAAGCCCCAACCACAAACGGCTTCCCAACCGCCAACACATGGAATCCGTTTCAATCTTCTTTCCGGAAGGCCTGCATACCTTTCTCACCACCCCGATGATATCCGTATCCTCACATTCCTCATAAAAACGGCAGACGCCATCCCCCTGCATCAGATAACGACTGCCTCTTTTTTGAATAATCCGATGCAATACATACCGGTCTGTCTGCCGGAACAGAATGACATCAAAAAGTTTCAACTCCTCCTTATCATACGGCCCCACCACCACTTCATCCTTCCCATTTCTCAGTAAAGGCATCATGGAATTGCCTTTCACCCGGAACTTCACACTCCTGCCACTTTTGATTTCCGACTCCACCCACGCAAAGAAACATTCATTCGCTATCCGCTTCATACCCATCTCCATATAAAGTACGACATACTAATTTCACCGCCTCCGCATCGGGCAAACACTCCAGATGATAAACAGGAATGGATGAAACCATCTTTTCCAACAGACTACAAACCCCACAGTATAATTCCTCCTCGTATGCAAATGCAGGAGGAGCAGACGGATGCAAAGCTGCATAAGCCTGCAAAGTGTTCAATCTCCGTATCTTGTTATACGGTGCTTGTGACAAACGTACACATCCGGCCAACGGATAACGCTCCGCCTTATAACAAGGAGTCTTCCCACTCCACGGGCTGCCATATACCCACACGCCCCCCTCTTCATAACGCACAATGGGACTGTCATCATTCAGCAACTTACTTCCTGCTATATTTTCCCTCCACAAACGGGTATGGGTACTTTTTCCGGTTCCGCTTTCACCTAAAAAAAGAACCGCTTTCCCCTTATAAACAATACAACTGCCATGCAAGGCAACCGTATCTTTCCGTACCGTCATCAGGCCATACCCCATCCATAAGGCAAACCTTAAAAGACGGGGAGAATAATGACCATATAAACAGATACCTCTCCCGGTTCCACCCATCGTCCGGAGATAAAGCGACGGTTCTCCCTGCGGAGCCAGTTCCAACAAAAAGCTATCCCCACTCAGACCGAGAAGCATTTCATTGACAGCCCGTTCAGTCTCATTATCCAATGCAGAAGTAGCCTCATCCAGTAGAAGCACCTCCGCTTTCTTATACAAAGCACGGGCGATGCCTACCCGTTGTTTCTGACCTCCCGAAAGCCTTCCTCCCCCTTCACCCAAAGGAGTATCCATTCCTTGCGGCAATTCATCCATCCAAGCATCCAATCTCACCAGCCTCACTATCTCCGCTACCCGTTCCTTATCTATAGACCGGCATCCCAAAGCAATGTTTTCCGCCAAGGTCCCATCCAGCACAAACACTTCCTGTTGCACATATCCCACCTTGCGATGCCATTCCTGCCTCGGCACATCGGCAAGCGGCCTGCCATCTATCCGAATAGCGCCTTTATCCGGAGTGATAAATCCCAAAAGCAGATTAAACAAGGTAGATTTACCCACGCCACTCTCACCACAGATACCTACATATTCCCCCTTACGAATAGTACAACAAAAGTCCTTTAGAACCTCTTTACTTTCAGGATAAGCATAGGTGAGGTGTTCTATCCGTATCTCTTTTTGAAAAGAAAACGCTTCCTGCCCCCATGATGGAGAAACTGCTTCCATCCCCTTATCCCCCAACCCTTCCTCTATAATCCGCAGAGAATAGACCGCATTCTGTACTTGTGTCCAACCACCTAAGATGCCGCGCAAAGCGGGTAACAGCCGGAAAGCCGCCACAGCAAAGACACCTACCAGCGCTTTGATATCCCCTGTTCCGAAAACGGTGAGCAAGGTCAGCCCCGATATGACCGCCATTTCGGAAAGGCAAAGAGGAAGATGCTGTATCGTTTCCAGTTTCAAACGGCTCTCACTGATTTTCCTTACCCTCTGGGCGAATGCCTGCTGAAGAAAAGGAAACGCCGCATTCAGTTCCAATTCGGCATACCCTTTCATCGTTTCCGTGACCAGCCGGGATTGCTCACGACGAGCCTGCTGCTCCTGCTCACCATAACGGCGCATCGGTTTCCTGATCCCCCATCCGTAAATCAGCATGAAAGGCAGAAAGGCAATATACAACATCAGTACCGTCAACGGAGCATAAACCAACAAAGCTGCCGTCACCCAAAAAACAAGCAGCAGTTCTCCTGTCATGCGAAGCAAGGGGGAAAGAAGGTTTAAAGAAAAAGCATAACAGATATAGTTCACCTCATATCCCAGCCGGATACTCCCCCTGCTGCGTATAAACAATAATCCCCGTTGATAGTAAGAAGTAAAGAGAGAAAAGCTGAGCCGACGGTAAAGAGACATCAGAAAATGGTTTTGAAAACGTGAAAGCCCCGCTGCCAAAGCGTTTTTCACCAAAATAAAGACTATTGCCACCAGACAAAATAACAGGGCGGCATCTTTATCCCTCCCGTCATCCAACAGAAAAAACAAGACAGGCAACAGGGCAGCGAGTCCGGCAAAGTCAAGTAATGCGCAAAGAAATACGGCACAAACCACCCTTATCCCCATTTTCCTTTCATCAGGCAACAACAAACGGCAGATTCTTTTCAACATAAACCGCTTATTTTCGTTCCGTCTGGAAGATGGTATGGGGAGAGCGCAGATGCAACAGAATAGAATTTCCAACCCATTTGCACAGTGAAATGCGCAACACGCTGTTGCACGCACGATGAGTATGCAGCATACGTTTGGTTTTATAAACCAGAATGCCCCATTTATTCTTCGCCGGAACTGACATCGTATAGGGTGGCCGGATGATTTCCCGCAAGATTTCCTCCGCCAATCCTTCTCCTCCATATACAGGAACGGAAGTTCCTAAATAATCATTACAGAGGCGGGTCATTGCCAATATCATATTTCTAAAACGAATATCCGTCACTTCCTCAGGAATATGCAGGCCGTATCTATTCAGCAGGCAAGCCCAGTCGCAAAGATGATGAAGTGCCAGGCCGCGTGCATAATGCTGGGCGGCATGAAAAGCGAGAAATACGGTATTAAAGGTGGAAGATGGGATTAAAATGGAGCATTTTCCGTCCAATTCCGCCGATACGGGTTGTAGCAGTTTTTGAAGGAGCTTATCCATCTTCACTGCTATACGGTATGTTTCCGAATTAATGAAGGTTTTATGATTCTCTATCGGAATACCTTTATAGTAAAACACACTATGCTTTTCGGAGTGTTCAAAGTCTACCTCTATTCCTTTTTCTTCCATTAACCGGTCTGCCAGCCGGTTGGCCTCGGCATCACTTTTCCGGGAATGGTCTGCCGAATAAGTGAAGATGTCTATATCTCCCCCTTCCCTGTGCGAAGGAATAGGATAATAGGTGGAGAGACCCACTCCTTTCAACTGGACCGTGGTAATGCCATGCGTTTTATAAAAAGCTGAAAGTTCGGCTATGGTATGGCAGTACCGCAGGTAGCGTTTTTCATAGTTCTCTACCGCCATCGCCCAGTTTAACTTCAAAGCCTTCGG
>PPYF01065773.1_pt1 | contig 16527 bp, 12 predicted proteins | sample 1559871 | NCBI WGS metagenome assembly PPYF01 (sample SAMN08240021, study PRJNA423297) | Human gut metagenome, whole genome shotgun sequencing project.
GAGAACCACTATGCCACCCTTGTGTGTAATTGTGAAATTTCCTACGTTTCCAATTCACAAGATAAGCATAACGCTTCTTTGATTTATCATATGTCTTGGTAAGAGTTGCCTCTCACCAAATACAAAGATAGGGAATTTCCGTGATATACAATCTTATTTAGATAAAAATCAGTGATTTGATACTTATTTTATTATCTGTTTGTACCTCTATTGGCCCATGATAGACTTAATATATTGATTTTCACGAATACTCAATTCCCCGACAATACTAATCGCCTTTCCATATATTCAATAATATTGCAAGAAGAATAATATTTAAGCGTATTCAATCTCATTTAAAGAGCTGGCGAATAAGTCCGTGTGGGAACAAAGCGGGAACAATAGGTACAAAATAAAACCGGCTAAGTACTGATATTCAATTACTTAGCCGATTCCCTCGTACCCAGAGCCGGGGTCGAACCGGCACGGGTTGCCCCACTGGTGTTTGAGACCAGCGCGTCTACCGATTCCGCCATCTGGGCTTAAAAGTGGTGCAAAGATAAGTAGAAAATCTGAATTGACAAATTTTTAATTGAAAAAACTTAAAATAATTGGCTGTAAGGGCTTTTATGACTATCTTCGTATCGTAAAAACAAATCTATGTGGTTATGAATGGAAACAAGGATAATTATTGTTTGATTTTAGCCGGGGGGAAGGGGCGCAGGCTGTGGCCGTGCAGCCGGGAGGCACGTCCCAAGCAGTTTCTTGACTTCTTCTCAACCGGGCGCACGCTGCTCCAGCAGACGTATGACCGCATGTCAGCCTTCATTCCGGCAGGCAACATATATGTAAGCACGAACCGCATCTATACCTCCCTTGTGGAGGAGCAGCTGCCCGAACTGCCCAAGGAGAACATCCTCAGCGAGCCTATTTTCCGCAACACGGCCCCGAGCCTGGCCTGGGCCACTTACCGCATATTTCACGCCAACGAGGGGGCGAGGCTCGTGGTGGTGCCGTCTGACCAGGCTGTGTTCAAGGAGGACGAGTTCAGGAAGAATGTTGTTGACGGGCTTGACTTTGTTGGCGGCTGCGACTGCATGCTCACAATGGGCGTGAAGCCTACGCGCCCGGAGCCGGGCTACGGCTACATCCAGCTGGGCGAGGCCGTGGGCTGCGGCAATGTGTTCAAGGTAAAGTCGTTCACGGAGAAGCCCGACCGCGAGTTCGCCCGTATGTTCATGGAGAGCGGCGAGTTTTATTGGAACACGGGGCTGTTCCTTGCCAACGTGCGCTGCCTTGCCGAAACGCTGAAGAGGATTATTCCGCCGGTGCTGCGCAACTTCAAGAGCGGCGAGGGGGCGGATTACAGCATAGAGGCCGAGAAGGAGTTTGTCGAGGCCAACTTCCCGTCTTACCCCAACCTGTCGATTGACTACGGCATCCTTGACAAGAACGAGAACGTGTGCGTGATGAAGTGCGACTTCGGCTGGGCCGACCTCGGCATGTGGCATTCGATGTACGAGAGCCTTCGCAAGGGCGACGGCGACAACGTGCTAATAGGTTCGCACGTGGTGACGGAGGAATGCCGTAACAACATAATAAAGATGCCCAACGACCATCTGGCCGTAATCAACGGACTTGACGGGTACATCGTGGTGGAAGAGGGCAACGTGCTGCTTATTTGCCGGAAAGAGGACTCGTCGGCCCTTATCCGCAAGTATGTCAATGAAGTCCAGGTGAAATACGGAGAGGAATTTATTTAAAGGTGAAAAGGTGAGAAGGTGAGACGTTGTTTTGTAATCAATATTATAACAATGTCTCACCTTTTCACCTTCTCACCTTTTCACCTTTTCACCTTTTCAAAACTTTTCCCTTATCTTCCTTGCCGTTTCCTCAAATTCGGCTTCGGTGAGCTTGAGTTTCGGGTTGGCGAAGTTCATGTCGCCCTCGCTCTGCATCGGCACGAGGTGTATGTGGGCGTGGGCCACTTCGAGGCCGAGCACCGCCATGCCCACCTTGCGGCAGGGGAAGGCGGCCTTTATGGCCTTTGCCACTCGCTTGGCGAAGACAATCATTTCGGCAAGCTCGTCGTCTTCAAGGTCGAAGAAGTAGTCCACCTCGCGGCGCGGGATAACCAGCGTGTGTCCCTTTGCCAGCGGATTGATGTCGAGGAAGGCGTAGAACTTGTCGTCCTCGGCGCATTTGTAGCTCGGTATTTCGCCGGCTGCTATTTTTGAGAATATGTCCATTTGTTTGGGTTTTACGGTTATAAGGTTATGGGGTTTTACGGTTATGGGGTTATACGGTTGTGAGGTTTTGCGGTTGTGAGGTTTTGCGGTTGTGAGGTTTTGCGGTTGTGAAGTCCTTTGTTTATGGTTCTGCTTACGGCCAAGTTTTAATAACCTGTAACCGTAAACCCTGTCCCTTACAACCTCACAACCGTATAACCCCATAACCGCAAAACATTACTCTACACTGATATTGTCAATCCTCAGCTTGATGGTTCCGCGCGGTATCTTGATTTCCACCTCGTCGCCCACTTTCTTGTTGAGCAGTCCTTGCGCGATTGGGGTCTTGATTGATATTTTCCCTTCGCGCAGGTTGGCCTCGCTCTCGCTCACGATGGTGTAGGTCATCTTGGCCTTGGTGGTGAGGTTGGTCATCTCCACCTTCGAGAGAATCTGCACGCAGTCGGTGCTCAGGCGCGACGTGTCGACGATTTTCGCCTCCGAGATAGCCAGCTTCAGCTTGTTGATTTTGTCCTCGAGGTGAGCCTGCGCCTCCTTTGCGGCGTCGTATTCAGAGTTCTCGCTAAGGTCGCCCTTGTCGCGCGCCTCGGCTATGGCCGCCGACGCTTTCGGGCGCTCCACGCTTTCCAGATGTTTCAGTTCGGCCACAAGCTTGTCGTAGCCTTCTTGTGACATGTAAGCCATAATCTTGATATATTTAGTTATTGTTTTCCGGGAAAGACAAAAAGAGAATTCCGACATTTTCCTGAATGTCGGAATCCCCGCTTTGTTCCCTATGTCTTATCGTTGTTTTCCGGCTGCAAAGATAGTCATTGTTTTCCGTCCGGGCAATTTTTTCAAGCTAAAAAAGATTAAGGCCGCCGCGGTTTTAATTGAGAATGGAGAATTTAGAATGGATAATTATGATTACCTTGAAGGTTGTCTGCCAACAAAGCAAATCATAATTTTCCATTCACCATTCTCAACTCTCAATTAAAAACACGGCAAATTGCCGTATAAAAGGCCGTGTTTCACAATGCAAAAGGCCACGTATCATCGGGTGAAACGTGGCCTTTTGTAATGCGTTGGGCGTCAAGCTGTTGCACGGACGGTTACCGGCCGGCCGGCTTCATGCGCAGGTTGAGCTGGTAAACCGACGGGATGAAAATCAGCAGCGAGAAGCCTACGGCCAGCAGCACGCGCACGATGTCGCCGCCGAAGAGGCCCGACAGGCCGCTGTCGGCCGCATTGGGCATGAGCATGTAGATGGCGTAGGCCGCGGTGTTGTTCACCCAGTGGAGGGCCACACCCGGCAGTATGCTGCCCGTGCGGTAGTACATCCAGCCGAGGAGCAAGCCCATGAGGAATGCGTGGGGCATCTGCGCCGGATTCAGGTGCACAATGGCGAAGATGGCGGCCGACACCGCTATGGCCACCCAATGGCGGCTGAACACGCCGAGAAGGGCGCGCAGTATGGCGCCGCGGAACACAAGTTCCTCGACAAGCGGCGCGAGCAAGCACAGCGTGAAGTAGCCGTACTCGTTGGATAATATTGTCTTGAATGCGCTGCTCATAGTGTCAGGCAGTTCCGGCAGAAGCTCTTGCAGACCAGCTGAAGGCGCAAGAGTGCCCAGAGCGGCCATGGAGCACCAGAAGAATACGCCCCAAGGGCGCGTGCGGAGGTATGTGGGCGACACCACGGCAAAGCGTCTCCAGATGAACACCGCGCCTGCAACGACGCTCGATGCGGCCGACGCCGCTATGAGCATAGGCCCTGTCAGGGCAGCGGAATTGCCGCTGCAGAACGTGCGCCACACGTCGGCGCCGCTGTCGCCCGAGCAGAGCATCCACACTGCGTAGACCGCCCACGACACGAAAAACTGTATTAGCACGAAGCCGAAAAGATATAATAAAGCCTTTTTCATGTTTTGTTTTTATTAGGAGTTAGAGAAGTTAAAGAAGTTATCACTCGCTACGCTCGTTAGAAGTTAAAGCCATTACCTTTGTTATTAGTCCCTGTCTGCATTCCCTCCCTCGGGAGGGTTAGGGAGGGGCTTCCTCGCAAATGTCAAGAAGCCAAAGCATATCAAGCTCACTCCATTTGGGAAGGATGTGGTGGGTTTAGCCTCTTTTCCGCCTCGCGCCTGTCCTCTTCCAGCTGCTCCATGAGCCGTTTTACCGAGGGAAACTTGCGCTCGTCGCGCAGCTTGTCGACGAACATCACTGTCAGCGTTTGGCCGTACAGGTCGCCGTTGAAGCCGAAGATGTTGACTTCAAGCGTGGTCCCGGTGCCGTCGAACGTAGGCCGGGTGCCTATGTTCATCATGCCGTCCATCAGGCGAGAGCCGCCCTCCAAGGCCACCCTTACGGCGTAAACGCCTGCACGGGGCACAAGCTTCAGGCTGTCGGCAGGCTCGATGTTGGCCGTGGGGAAGCCCATGCGGCGGCCTTCATGATAGCCCCCGACAACGCGGCCCGTAAGCCGGTAGTCATAGCCTAAGCACATGGCGGCCATCCGCACCTCGCCTTCGGAGAGGAACGAGCGCACCACCGACGAGCTTACCTGCACGCCGTTGAGCGTGAAAGCGTCGGCATGCACAACGTCGATGCCCGTCTCGCGGCCATAGCGCACGTAGTCTTCAAAGCCTTCCGAGCGGTTGCGGCCGAAGCGGTTGTCGTATCCTATAACCAAAGTGCGCACGTTAAGCCTGCCGTGCAGCACCGTCTGTATGAACTCGCGGGCTGAAAGCGAGGCCATCTTTTCGTCGAAATGCAGCACGACACAGTTGTCAACGCCCGTCAGCGACAGTCTTTCCACCTTCTCCGCAGCCGTGTTGAGCAGGCGCGGACGGTAGTCCTGGTGCAGCACGAGGCGCGGATGGCTGTCGAAGGTGATAACCGTCGACTGCATCCCCTCAACGCTTGCGGCACGCGCCTTCAAGCCGTCTATCAGGTAGCGGTGCCCCCAGTGCACTCCGTCGAAAAAGCCGATGGTTGCCACGCAGGGCGGCATGGCCACGCGCTGAGCGTCGTTCAAGTCGAGATGAAACAGCTTCATAATCAATAATCTACATATATCCCAAGCCCGGCAGAGCCTCAAGTCCGGGGGCAACGGCCATTCCAAGCCCCTCGGCCGTGGCGCGGTTGGCCGGCGAGTCGTCGATGAATAGCGTGTCGCCGGGCGCGAAGCCCGTCGCGTCGAGCACCCTGCGGAATATCTCCTCGCCGGGTTTCAGCAGGTGCATGCGGTACGACAGGAACACCTCCTCGAAGTAGTCGCCCACCGTAAGGCCGCCTGCGGTGAAGAAGCAGGCCTCCGCCTTGTGCCAGTGTATCGGGTTGGTGTTGCTCAAAAGCACGAGCCTGTGGCTGCGTTTCAGCCTTAGCAGCATGTCAAGACGAGCCACGGGAATGCCCGTAAGCAGGGCGTTCCACGCACGGCAGATGTCCTCGTCGGCCGCCGTACAGCACTTGCAGGCGCGGCGCACGGCGTCGCAGAACTCGCCGACGCCAGTCAGCCCCACCTCAAGGTCATGAAACAAGTCCTCCTGCCGGCACTCGTCAACGTAGCCTGCAACGTCCTCCGCCCCGATGGCCGTAAAGGCTTCGATGCAGCGGCGGCGGTCAAGCCCGGTGAGGACGCCGCCCAAATCCACTATAAGATTGCGCTTTACCTCTGCCACTCCGCCGCTCACTTAGCTGTCATGCGCTTCACCGCGCGCCATATCTCGCCAATCCAGAGCACCACGGAAGTGCTTGCGATGATGACGCCCCACTCCGTGAGCGACAGCGGTTCGGTGCGGAACATTCCGCCGCCGAAGGTCACAATGAGCCACTGTCCGCCCAAGATGATGAACAAGACAAGCAGAAGGCCGTTGTCATGTGTGAACGCATGGAAGGCCGAATGGTTCGAACCGAACGACTTTGCGTTAAACAAGTTCCAGAACTGGAGCATCACAAACGTGGTGAAGAACAGCGACAGCTCGTGCAGATGCAGGTCGCCGCCCTGCTGGTTGCAGTGTATGAGGAAGGCGAACAGCACGACGAAGAATGCCAGTCCGATACCTATGATGCCACGGGCCATGCCCTTCGTTATGATGAAGTCGGTCTGCTTGCGCGGCTTTTCCTTCATCACTTCGCGCGAAGGGGGCAGCGACGCCAGCGCAAGAGCAGCGAAGGTGTCCATTATGAGGTTGACCCAAAGTATCTGGGTGACGGTGAGCGGCAGCTCCGTTCCTATGAACGAACCGCCCAGGACGAGCAGAAGCGCGGTGACGTTGACCACCAACTGGAAGAACAGGAAGCGCTGGATGTTGCGGTAAAGCGAGCGCCCCCACATCACGGCGTTTACTATGCTGCCGAACGAATCGTCGATAAGCGTCATGTCGCTGGCCTCCTTCGCCACCGACGTTCCTGAGCCGAGGGACAGTCCTACGTGTGCATGGTGCAGGGCCGGAGCGTCGTTTGTGCCGTCACCTGTGACAGCAACCACAGCCCCGTGCTTCTGCAACAGGTTTACAAGACGCTGCTTGTCGGTGGGCCTTGCGCGGCTCATCACGCGCAGCTTCGGCACAAGGTTGAAGGCGTCTTCGTCCGAAAGGGCGGCGAAGTCGGGTCCCGTGATTTGCGCCTCGGCCGGTGTTTCCTTGTCCCATATTCCTATCTGGCGCGCTATCTCGATAGCCGTTGCCGACGTGTCGCCGGTTACTATCTTCACCTGTATTCCCGCGCTGATACACTGTTTCACAGCGTCGGGCACGTCGGGGCGTATCGGGTCGCTGATGGCCGTTACCGCCTGGAATGTCAGCTTGGGTCCTGCGGCGATGGCGGCCATGTCAGGCTGCTCTCCGCCGTCAAGCATGCGGTATGCGAAAGCCAGCGTGCGCATGGCCTGGTTCTGGTAACCGCGCAGGCGGTTGGTGATTTCCGCGCGTGCGGTGTCGTCGATGTCGCACATCGACATGATTATCTCGGGCGCGCCCTTCACCATCAGCACGCGCTTGCCGCCTGCCTTTCCGACGGTAGCCATGTACTTTCTCTCGGTCGAGAAAGGCAGCTGCGCCTCCATGTATTCGTCCTTGCGAAGCTCCTTGTAGTCGACTCCGGCCTTTTCAAGCCACAAGAGCAGGGCTATCTCCGTAGGGTTGCCGATGCCCTTTCCGCCCTCCGCGTCGAGGTGGGCGGTGGTGTTCAGTGCTATCGACGAGCGGAAAAGCGCGTCGTCGGTGTCATACTGCTGCATCTCGGCCACCTGCATCTTGTTCTGCGTCAGCGTGCCGGTCTTGTCGGTGCAGATTACCGTCACGGCACCCATTGTCTCGCAGGCGTGCAGCTTGCGCACGAGGTTGTTGTTCTTCAACATGCGCCTCATGTTGAGCGCGAGGCTGAGGGTTACGGCCATAGGCATGCCCTCGGGCACGGCCATAACTATCAACGTGACGGCCATCATAAAGTATTTCAGCACCACTTCGGCCATCTTAAGGTAGTCGGTTGAATGCCAGATGCCGTCCGCATCGACGATGATGTCGCGGCCGAGGAAGATGACGAAGGCGGCTACCGATATGCCGATGCCGAACTTGCTGATGAGCTTCGCCAGCTTGTCAAGCTGGAGGTTGAGCGGCGTTTTCACTGATGTTATCTCGGTGCTGGCGCGCGACACCTTGCCTATTTCGGTCGCATCGCCCACCTCTGTCACCTGGAACGAGCCGCGGCCGTTCATCACCATGGTGCTGCGCAGCACCTTCGACGAGGGGTAAGTGGCCTCCTTGTCGTTCTTTTCCGGGTCGGCGTGCTTGGTGATTATCGGTTCGCCGGTGAGCGACGACTCGTCAATTTGCAGGTCGGTAGACTCTATCAGCGTGCCGTCGGCAGGTATCTCGTCGCCTACTTCGATTATGACGACATCGCCCACGACCACGTCTTTCCGCGCGATTTCAACCACCTTGCCGTCGCGCCTCACCTTTACGGGCGACTCCTCGCCAAGGGCGGTGAGCACGTTGAACTTCTTTGCGGCGTCCATCTCGAACCAGAAGCCGATTGTGGTAGCCAGGACAATGGCAAGGATGATGCCTATTGTCTCGATGTATTCGCCGTGGATAGCGGCCAGGCCGAGCGAAACCACTGCGGCTACAAGCAAAATCTTGATGATGGGGTCCTTGTATTTGTCAAGGTAGAGTTTCCAAAGCGGCGTGCGCTTGGGAGGAGTCAGAGTGTTTTCGCCGTGCTCCCTGCGGCTTTTCTCGACATCGCCGGCGCTCAAACCTCTGAGGTTTGAGTACAGCGGATTAATCTCGTTGCTCATTTAAAAGTCAAAAATGATAAAATTAATAATGCCTTGCAAAATTACTGAAAATAGCTGAAAACAACCGACGGCAAGGCGCATTATCACGCATTTTTAACGTATCTTATTTATAAAGGTGAGAAAGTGAGAGGGTGAGAAGGTGAGAAAAAGGGTTGAAAAGTTAGAAATAATATCCAAAAATCTTTCTTTCCTTTTTATTTTCTCACCTTCTCACCTTCTCACTTTCTCACCTTTCAACAAATTTCTCCACGTCAACGTAGCCGCCGGTTGCCTTCGTCGCGTAGTTGTAGATGGCGAAGCGCGTGCCGGTGAAGTGGCGGCGGTAGTCGAAGCGCATCTTGAAGTCGCCGCCGGCGGCCGTCCACTGCTTGCCGTCAAGGCTGTAATGGAAGCGCGCGATGTCGCGGCCCGGACGGAAGTCGGCGTCGATGCGCAGCCACATGCGCTGCGCGTCGAGCGGCGCGCGGTAGCGCTCGTCACGCTCAACGGCTGTCACCGCCTTGGTCTTGTCGTCAAGGGCTACGCTCTCGGCGGTCATCACCACGTATTTCTTTCTGCCCTCGCAGACAACCGAGAGCAGGCCTGCGTCGCCGTTGAACGCGCTGAAACCGGCCACGTCGCCGTCGCGCATGCCTTGCAGGTCAAGCTCGACGGTGGCCGAAGTCTGCGGACCCGGCATGCGCTGCGTAAGCGTGTTGGGGGCGAGGAAGATGTTTGGCGCTATGCGCGATGTCTTCAGCCGCAGGCAGCCCGGCCTTTCGGTGAGGCTCCACGCCGCGTCTACGGGGTTGTGGTTCCACTGCCAATGTATGTCGAGACGCGGCTTGTCGAAGTCGTCGGAAACCACCAGCGGTCCGGCCGAATATCCCTGCACGGGCTTGCGCATCACTGCGGGCACCTGCCCGTCGGCGTCGCCAAGCATCGGCCAACCGTCCTTCCATGTGCACGGCATGAGGGTGAGCACGCGGCCTACGGCGTCCCTGTCCTGGAAAATCACGCCGTACCAGCTGCCGTCCTCGGCATCGACGATGCAGCCCTGCCCCACATACGGGAAGCCGCCGAAGGCCGACTCAAGTATCACTTTCTTCTCCCACGGCCCGGTGATGCTGTCAGCCCGGTAGCACACCTGCCGCCGCTTGCCGCCATTTGGCCATGAAATCATCAGCAGGTAGTACTTGCCCCGGTACTTCACGGCGCGGCTGCCTTCAAGCAGTCCGGTCTCGGTGGAGTCGCGCTCGAATATCTGCATGTCAACGCCTCCGGGCTGCACGCCGGTAAGGTCGGGCTTCAGCTCGCGCAGACGGCCCGTGCCGTAAAACATGTATGCACGCCCGTCGTCGTCGAAAAACAGCGATGCGTCGTGGAAATGGGGCAGCCTTGAATACAGCGTCCAGCCCTTCCGGGGGTCTTTGGTGGTGTAGACAAAGCCCTTCCATGGCTCGTCGTTGGGCGAGAAATAGGCGTAGAACGTGCCGTCATGGTAGCGCAGCGACGTTGCCCACTGGCTGCGCCCGTACACCGTTCCGCCCTGCATGTCGTAACGGGGCGTCTCCTCAAGCCGGTCGTACAGGTAGCTCACGATGCTCCAGTTTACCAAGTCCTTCGAGTGCATCACGGGCGCTCCGGGGGCGTAGTGCATCGTGGTGTTCACCATGTAGTAGTCACTGCCCACGCGGATGACATCGGGGTCGGGCACGTCGAGCCACAACACTGGGTTTGAGAACGTGCCGTCGCCGTTGTCGCCCGTGCGTTCCTGCGCGCAGGCCGGGACGTATGACAGCATGCCAAGCAGCAACGCGCAAACGGCTGACAGCCAGCGCGTTGACAACACGTGGCCTTTTGCGCTGCGAAAGGCCGTGTTTTGGATTGTGAAAGGTCGCCTTTCGCAGTGCGGAATACGGCCTTTTATCTTTTCGTTTTTCATGATTGAATATTTTTTTAGTTGAGAATTAAGAGTTGAGAATGGAGAACTGAAAGTCAGCGTTAAGCTAATTATGATTACCTTTTGCCACAATAAACCGAACTCAAGGGACAAAGGTAATAATAATTCTCCATTCTCAAACCTCAATTTTCAATTAAAATTCTTCACTCTTCGTTCTTCGTTCTTCACTACACTTGCCGCGCACTCGCCCATCACTTTATATCCGTCGGGGTTGGAATGGAGCCAGTCCGACTGGAGGTTTTCCTGCAAAGCCTCGGGGTCTTGCGGGTCGAGTGTGGCCTTGTCGAAGTCAATCACTCCGTCATATACATCCGCCGTGCGTATCCATTTGTTGACAGCCTGGCGCGCCTTCTCGTGGGTGTCGCTGTAGAAGGAGCTGTTCTTGAACGGCATTATTGTGCCGCCGTACACGCGCATGCCCTTCTCCTTGGCCTTCTTGGCGAAGAGCGTGTAGAACTTTGTAAGCATGCGCACGGTGTTCGCGCCGTCGTCGCCTATGCCGCCGATGTCGTTCACGCCCTCGAATATCACCAGGTCAGTGACTCCCTGCTGCGCAAGGATGTCGCGGTCGAAGCGCTCCGAGGCCGGCGCCGACAGTCCGCCACTGATTACGCAGTTGCCGCCTATGCCGAGGTTGATTACCGCCACCTTGCCGCCCAGCTGCTCGGCAAGCACGTCTGTCCAGCGGTTTTGCGCGTCGGTGGTGGTGCCGCGCCCGTCGGTTATGCTGTTACCGAGGCACGCTATGCAGCGTGTCGACGCCGGAGCCTCAACCTCAAGGGCGGAGATGCTGTACCAGTGCTCGAACGTCTCGACAGAAGTGAACGCCGCCGTGGGCGCAACCTCGCCTGCCGCGAGGTATGACGTGGTGCGCGAACCGCGGTGGGTCGTCGCCTTTTCGGGCACCTTGCCGTATGTGATTGTCACCGAAAGGCGCTGCAAGGGCTTCAGGCTGTACCTTGCAACATCGGTATATACGGCCTTGCCCGGCTCAATGGTGACGCTTCTGTTGCCGTTGAAAGTAAGGTAAGTAGCGGTCTTCGGGCTGATTTCCTTGCCTCCGCCGGTGTCGGCTATGTACACCGACTTTATTTCAACCGGCTGCTGGCTCTTCTCGTTTGACAGTTGCAGGCGCAGCTTCTCGCCGCCGATGCTCACGTGGATAACCTGCCGCAGGGTGTTGCCGGCAAGCGTTGTCTTGGGCATGTCGCTCTCCGCCAATGGGGCTTCGATGGCCGTCGCCCATGTGGCCGTCCACTTTGTCTGCGCCTTTACGGCCATGCAGGCCAGCAGCGCGATGACTGATGTAAGGATAAGTTTATTCATAGTGTATCGTTGTTGTTTTGATTATTCACAGGCAAAGACACTGCGCACGGGAACAAGGAGAACCGGCTCTTATGTTCCCGAATGCAGTATATCTTCCGCAAAAATAAGCATTTGTAACGACAAAAACGTATCAATGCGGACAAAACGTATGTTTTACCCGCATTTTCAGATTATTTGCCAAACAGCATTTCGGGCGCGCCGAAGTAGCTGGGACGGGCGTTGTCGGGGTTGACAACCATGCGTTCGAGCACCACCTCGGGGTCAATCATCGTCAGGCGGAGCGTGTGCAGGCCGCTGCCGGCCACCGGCAGGCGCACCACGAGCCACCGCAGGTTGTCGAACACGTCGCTGCGCATGCGCTGCCCGTAGCCCGTAAGGCTTACGCCAGTTTCCACACCGGGCAGCGGCTTGAGGTTGGGCGACTGTGCAAGGTTCTGCGGCGTGTACTCACCGAACGTGTCTACAAGTCCCTGGCGGGCGTCAATCACGGTGGGCGCGGCGCCGTCAAGGCTAACGCCGAGGCGCAGTCCGCGCTCCGGCTGCACGTCCTGCACGGGCAGGATGCCTATGCACAGGGTAACGGTATCGGCCTCGGGCAGCAGCAACTGATACTCAAGCGCGGCGCGTCCGGCCGTGTCTTCACCGTCAGGTTGCCGCCATGTAGCGTCCGCCCCCATGCAGCCTTCGCCTCGTCCGAGGCCGGGCAACACCGTCCACGACACGTCCTTGCCTGCCACGTTGCGGCTGAACATCACGGCAAGGACGGAGAACTCCGCGCCGGAAAGGTTGCCGAAGAACGGCCCTTCGGCCTTCGGCGCGTCATACTTCACCGCCGTTACTGCCACCTCGACAGTCTTTCCGCCGCCTTGCAGCTCAACCGTCGCCGTGTTGCGGCCTGCCTTCGCCTTGCTCCAGTCAATGCTAACGCCTATGCGACGCTCGCAGAATGGAGAGGAAAGTGAAGAGTGAAGAGTGGAGAGTGAAGAATTTTCTTGTGATGAAGAACGCTTGGTTTTCCGTCCGTTGCCATTCAATTCTTCACTTTTCCCTCTTCGTTCTTCACTCAAAACAATCCAAGGCTCGCCGGCTTTTGCCGTAAAGCGGAGCGTGCCTGCGCCGCGGTTGAACACGTCGATGTAGTAATTCTGGTTGAGAAGGGCGTCGAACACGGGCAGCGTAAGGCTCTCGTTGTAGTTGTCGGCATAGTCGTTGCCCTCCACGCTGACGCCCATCGAGGGCTTCTCTTCGGGCGTTACGCGCTTCATCCGGGGCAGTTTGTTCTCGTCAGGCATCGACCATTTGACGTAGCCTATGTGCTTGTCCTGCATCATGTTCTTCCATTTTCCGCCGGAAAGGGTGTCGTTATAATATGCCGTAAGCCGACTGTCGCGCTCGAAAAGGCTGTCGGCCAGCGCAGCCCAGGCATTGGCCGAGGGCCTGCCTTGCCGCGCATAAAGGCGGTTGCGCGTTGCGGCGGTGTACATACGGGCCACGCCCGACGATGCCACGACGGGGTAATAAACCAACTGGAAGTAAGCGTCCTTGTCATCGCCGCCGAGCTTCGCCTTCACGCTCCCGGCCTTTTCTTCAAGCTCCAGCCAAAGGGAGTCCATGCGGTCGGCCTCGCGGTGGTTCACGACACTGAACACTCCGGGCGTCTGCACCTCGGCCTTGCGCAGCAGGTTGTACTTCGTGTAACGGTCAATAAGCCACGCGATGTCGTCAGCGCAGCCGTCGCCGAACGCCTGTGCGGCCCACTCCCGGGTGTACAGTTGTTCGTCGCCGGGCTGTATCGCGTCAGGGTTCCAGGCGTAACGCATGATGAAGTCGATGGGAAACTCTTTCGGCTTGAGGTCGCCAACGTTGACTATCCACAGGTCGTCGATGCCCGTATGGTAAGCCAGCGAGAACTGTTCGCGCAGCTTCGGAATGGTAGTGGTAGTCACCCAGCGGTCGTTCCACGGGCCGCCGTTCATGTCTATGTGGTAGTAAAGCCCCATTCCGCCCTTGCGCCCACGTTCCTTTGCAGAGCCGGTGCGGCGCAGGTAGCCCCAGTTGTTGTCGCAGAAGAGCAGCAGAACGTCGTCGGGCACGGTGAAACCCTTGTCGTAATAACGCTGCACCTCGGTGAAGATGGCCCACAGCTGGGGCACTTCCGAGGGGTCGCAGCCGTACACCTTCTTTATTATGTCACGCTGTCCGGCCACCACGTCGCGCAGGACGGCCATGTTCTCGGCGTCGCCTCCGTCGCTCATGGCCACGTCGCCGTCGCCGCGCATGCCTATGGTTATTATGTTGTCGTAAGCCTTGTTGCGCTCAAGCCCTGCGGTGAAGAAGCTGTCAAGACGGGCCTTGTTGGTGGCGTAGTTCCATTCTCCCACCTCGTCTCGCCGCCGGGTGTACTCCTTGTGGGCGCGCATCATCGGCTCGTGATGGCTCGTTCCCATCACGATGCCGTACATGTCAGCCACCTGGGGGTTAAGAGGGTCGTCCTCGTTGAAGGCCGTGTCCCACATGGCCGGCCAGAAGTAGTTGGCCTTGAGGCGCAGGAGCAGCTCGAAAAGGTGGGCGTACATCTTGGAGTTAAGCCCTCCGAAACGCGACGAGGCCCATCCCCCGAACGAGGGCCACTCGTCGTTTATGAAGATGCCGCGGTACTTTACCTTGGGCGAAGGCTGTACGTAGCGGCCTTTCCTGACGTAGAGCGACGCGCTCTTGCGCGGCGCAACGTCGGCCCACCAGTACCATGGCGACACGCCGATTTTCTCGGATATGTCGTAAATTCCGTATATTGTGCCGCGCTTGTCGCTGCCTGCCACAACGAGGTTGCCGTCCACCGTCTCGATGACGAACGACTCCCAGCGGCCACGTATGCTGTCAACGTCGAGCTTTCCGGCCTTTACAAGTCCGTCAATCAAGGGGCTTTTGCCTATCGTGCCGACGATGATTGAAGCCTGCGCGGCCTTGTCCGACGTAACGACACGCGCCGCAGTGCCCGTCACCTTGCGTATGTCGTCGCCGAGGTCGGCGGCGGCTCGCCGCACGCCCTGCCAGTCTTTGTCTGACACGCAGATGTCGGCCGCACGTCCGGCGGCTGCAATGCGGAAGGCCGACGGCGCGCCGTCATACGTTATGTACTGCGGAACGGTGCTCAAATATTTGGTCTCAACGGGCTTGGAATATCCCAGCAGGCACGCCGAGAATACAAGGACTAACAGGCAGGCAGCCCTTGAATACGTGTTGTTGTTCATCGTTGTTATATGTACGGTTAACGTCACAAGGCGTGTACCCCGGTAAGACAGGCACAGCAACCGGCCGCAAAGATACAAAAAATACACGTTACGGCTATCGTTGTTCCCGCTAATTTTGAGTAAGACAGGCAATACATCCACAGCCGCACGGCGGAAACAACCGCGCACGTGGCGCGCTATTGGGCAACGGGCGAAGCGCACACGTAACCAGCTGTACACCAGGCCGTTCGCAAAAGGCATCCTTTTACAGTGCAAAAGACCGCCTTTTACACGGCGTTTTACGTCCTTTTGCACGGCAAAAGGACGTATGTCAAATCCGCACCTGCAATGCCGCGACAAACCCAAAACCAATAAAAATAAAATCTATGGCATCAATCAAAGTGAAATTCAGGCCTTCAGCCGTAAAAGGCAGGGAGGGCATCGTATATTACAAGATAATCCACCGGCGCGCAGTCCGCCAGCTAAAGACCGACTACCGCGTGTCATGGCAGGAATGGGACAGCGGCGCATCGGCGGTGAAAATACCGGCGTCAGCAACGGCCGGCAGGAAATCATACCTGCAGTCGGTAGCCGAGAAAATAAAACGCGACTGCAAACGGATGGAAACCGTCATAGCCGTGCTCGACGGCAAGGGCAAGCCATATACGGCCGGCGAGGTGGTGGAAAAGTTCAAGGACAGCGCCGGCACACAGTCGCTGTCATATTTCACGCAGGACATCATCAGCCGGCTGAAACGCCTGAACCGCATACGCACATCAGAGACATACGCCGCAGCCCTGGCAAGCTTCATGAAGTTCAGAGGCGGACAGGACGTGATGCTATACGAAATGACCGGCGACACCATGATGCTCTATGAGGCATGGCTCAAGGACAAGGGCGTATGCCCCAACACCACATCATTCTACATGCGCATACTACGCGCCGTATAAACCGCGCAGTGGAAAATAACCTGACGGAACAGCGCTACCCCTTCAAACATGTCTACACGGGCATCGACAAGACAGTAAAACGCGCCGTGCCGCTGAACGTGATACGGCGCATCAAGGAACTCGAACTGGACTCGAAACCGCACCAGGACTACGCAAGGGACATGTTCATGTTCTCATTCTACACCCGGGGAATGTCGTTCGTAGACATGGCCTACCTGAAAAAATCAGACCTGAGAAACGGAACTCTTACATACCGCAGGAAAAAGACCGGACAGCAGCTTACCGTAAAATGGGAAAAGTGCATGGAGGACATCATGGCCAAGTACAGCGGACGTACAGCACCACAATACCTCCTGCCGATAATCACCCGGCCCTACGACGACGAGCGGAAGCAGTACCAGAACGCGCTCTACCGCGTGAACGGGGCGCTGAAAGCGGTGGCACGGCTCGTAAACCTGCCCATGGCTCTCACGATGTACTGCGCCCGCCATTCGAGACCTCTGCAAAACATGTGGTAATTTTTGCTATCATCCAAAGTCAAGTTTCAAACTCAGTCACAAGTGTCATAAAT